>ULQS01054506.1_pt1 | contig 10992 bp, 9 predicted proteins | sample 1954751 | NCBI WGS metagenome assembly ULQS01 (sample SAMEA4835662, study PRJEB28245) | human gut metagenome | biome: gut microbiome; material: fecal sample | place: Denmark | collected 2008 | reverse complement strand
ATAAAAGTATCTCCGCTATTTGTAGGGAGTACAATATAGATAGCTCTGATTTTGTCGAAGAATCTTCTGTATCAGACGGTTCTAACCAATGGTAAGTTATGCAATACAACGGAACAATACAGTATAAGGTTTTATCTGGTGGCGGTTTGGATGGTAACGGTGAGCCGATTATCTCTACCGTATCATGGAGTGAGCCTATACGTTGTCTGTACAAAACAGTAAAGCATAGCAACACAATCTATCAACAAGGTAAGTTTACTGATAAAAGCTATGAGATCCTAATTGAAAGTAGGGATTTTCAAGCTGATACGGTAAAACTTACCAATGATAGAACACAGTTTTTGGGTGAGTTTGAAGTACAGGATATTGAGTTTGTTAATCGCTCAGGAAGAGTAAAGATTACGGTTTGATGGGATTCACGAAGAAAACGCCGGATAGTGCTTTTAGCAACTTTCTTGATGATACCAAGAAAGCCGTTATAGGTAGAGCTATTAAGGCTTTTATCTATGTCGGTGAAGCGTGTCTGAAAGAAGCCCGTTTAAACGGCAACTATACAGACAGAACGGGAAACCTTAGAAACTCTATCGGTTATGCCGTACTTTTTAATGGTGAAGTTATGGAAGAAAGTGCTTTTGCCAACACAAAAGGTGGGCAAAACGGAAAGAAGCATTTGGATAGCTTGAAAAAGAACTATCAAAACGGTATTGTCTTGATTGTATCTACTGGAATGAGTTACGCAGCTTATGTAGAAGCCCGTAATTATAATGTCCTTACTTCTTCCGAACTGCTGGCTAACAAACTTGTACCTCAGATTATGAAACAATTAGGCTTTGAAATGAAATGAATAAGACAGGTGATGAAATAGAGCTGGACGTTTTCAACATTATCACAAACAGCCAACTTGCAAAGGAAATAAAAGGTAACGTTTATCGTGAAGGAACACGAGATCTAAACCCTATGGAAGAGGATATAATTGTATCGTTTCTTACTGGTTTGGATGGGCAGTTTCAAACTGGCTCCGTAACGGTAAATATTTATGTTCCCGACAAAGACAATGGCAGTAAGGTATTGGTTAAAGATGTTGGCAGATGCCGTTATCTGGCACGCAAAGCCGATGAGGTTGTTAGATCCTTGAAACCTACTGATTACAGATTTTCTTTAGGTGCAACAATTAAAAGCTACAAAGCAGAAAAGGTAGCTATGCACTTTGTAAACGTAAAGATCAATTTTGAACTAAAAACATTTTAAGTTATGGGAAACAGTGGTATTACATGGGGTAAACCCTTGGTCGAATTTGGGCTAACTGGTGCTGAAGATGCAGCTCCTTCCAATTTCAAAACAATGCCCACAGCCGAAGAAAATACAGTTCTTCTTACAACTGTAAAAGGAAGTGCGCAAGAATTGTACGGAGAAGGGCATGAACTGGTAGCTCGAAAAATGCAAAAGTCTTATAAGCAGCTTGCTATGAGTGTGTTTATTCCTTCTGGCACAGAGGATCCTATTCCGGAAGAGGACGGAGTTGTAAAAGATGAATATGCAGTACGCCTTACTCCTGAAGATGATACGCTGGATGGATTCATCATGCGTAAATGCTCTGTTGAGGTTGAAGAAGAATGGTCGTCCGCAAAGGGTAAAATGCTAAAATACATCTTTAGCTCATTGAAGCCCAAGACGGGTAAAATGATTGAGAAGTATAAAAAAGCAGAATCATTATCTGTAGGTTAATTGAACTATGAACAAGGAAAAAGACAACATAGAAGGGCTTGTGTCTGATACGATCTTACAAAAGCCGTATTCTATACAGATAGGACAAGAAACATACGAGGTTGCACCTCCTTCTATTGCTACTCTTATCCTTGCCTCTGAACTTATTTCTCAGCTTCCTAAAGTAGAGTTAGATAAAAGCCTGGTTACATTTGAATCGCTCCGTATTGCGAAAGATTGTAAGGTTTTAGGCGATATTGTAGCTACTCTCATTTTAGGAGCTGAGAATATAACTACAGAAGCAACCGTAGTTCAAAAGTCTTTATTCGGTTTGGTACGCACACGCAAAAAGGTTACGATTGATAACAGGGCTGTTTTATCCGATAAGATCTTGAAACAAATTTCACCAAGTAAAGTGAACGCTCTTACCCTTAAAATCATAAACAGGATGGAGATAGGAGATTTTTTCGGGCTTACCGCTTCCCTGATAGAGATAAACCTTCTCAAACCGACAAAAGCAAGGGAAGCGGATCCGAAGGAAACGATAGCATCTGGGCGGTAGTAGCAGGAATGGCAAAGGCTTATAATCTGACTTTTGATTATATCCTATATAAAATGAGTTTTGCCAATGTTCGTCTGTATAATGCGGTTCTGCCTTCTTTCTCAGCAAAGAAGGATGGTAAAAAAGATACTGGCATTATTCTAAATGGTGATGATCCCAATAATCAGGATGCAGTAAATAACGCAATATTTGACGTAAACGAAGATGAATAACAACGAAGGTACAACATGGTGGGCTTTAGGATTGGATAACGCCAAATTTGAAAGCGATGTGGCGAAATCTAACTCTCTTTTCCGAAGCATAGGCAACACAGCCGAAAAGGAAGGTAGCAGGATAGACAATATTTTCCGTAAAATAACGGTTGCTGCAACTGGATTTTTCACGGCTCAACAAGCGTTGGGATATGCTCAGAAGATAGCTCAGGTAAGAGGCGAATACCAACAGTTAGAAGTTGCCTTCAATACAATGTTGGGCAGTAAGGCTAAAGCTGATGCTTTAATGACACAGCTTGTTAATACTGCTGCTAAAACTCCGTTTGATCTCGTTGGTGTGTCAAGTAGCGCAAAACAATTACTTGCTTATGGTATAGCTGCTGACAAAGTGAATGACACTTTGGTACGGTTAGGAAATATCGCTGCTGGCTTATCTATTCCATTACAAGATATAGCCTGGTTATACGGTACAACTATGACACAAGGCAGGCTATATGCTGAGGATCTTAACCAATTTACGGGTAGAGGTATTCCGATGATTCGTGAATTAGCTAAAGAGTTGGGCGTAGCAGAAAATGAAGTTAAGGCTTTGGTTTCCGAAGGAAAGGTAGGATTCCCCGAAGTTCAGAAGGTTATAGAAAACCTTACAAATTCTGGCGGTATGTTCTACAACCTGATGGAAGAGCAAAGTAAGACTATTACGGGTAAGATCTCCAACATGAGCGATGCTATTTCTGTAATGCTTAACGAAGTAGGGAAAGCTAACGAGGGAACAATCAATTCAATACTGGAAACTGGTATCTCCGCTATAGAGAACTACGAGGCTATCGGTGAAACTATACAAGAATTGATTGTTACTTATGGCTTGTACAAAGCTGCTGTAATTTCAGTTGCTGCTACAAAAAATGCCGTTACTACCATTAAAGCCACTGGAGAAGCTGAGGAACTAAGCAAATTGCTTACTGTAGAGCAGCAAGCAGCCATTTCAAAGCAGAATTTAACCAAAGGCACGTTAGAGTATGCAACTGCCGTAAAAGCTGAAATGGCAGCAAATATAGAGGCTCAAACCGCAGCTTTAGCTAAAGCTCGTACAGAGGTTTCAGCAGCCAGCCAAGCCGTAGCAGCCAAGAGAACCGAATACCTTGCTGCTAAAGAGTTGGAGAAGCAAAGATTAGCAGAACTTATGTCTATCGGTGCTACTGGCTCCGCAAAACAAGTAGAAGCAGCAGAAAGAAAATTAGTCGCAGCCGAAACAGCCAGAGAAACAGCAGCCTTACAATACCAAGCAGCCACACGTGATTTTAGCACCAAGAAAGTAGCGGTAGAAACGGCTGCTAAAACATTGAATACCACTCAGACAGCAGCCAACACAGCAGCACAAGCAGCCAATGTAACTACAACAAACTTGTTGGCAACTGCAAAGCTCAGGCTTACGGCTGTAGCTACCAGGTTGAAAGCCGTTATGCTGGCAAATCCTTATACTTTGGCAGCAGCAGCCATAGCAGCTCTCGGTTATGGTATTTATAAACTTATCACTTATCAGACTGACGCAGAAAAGGCGCAAGAAAAACTAAATAACGCCATATCTGAGAGTGAAAAGGTTATTGGAGCTGAAAGATTGCAAATTGATGCGATGTTTGCACGTTTGAAAGCAGCCAAAGAAGGTACGGATGAATACCGTTCTGCAAAGGAAGCCATAATGAGCAAATACGGTGAGTATTTGAAGGGGCTGGGGGATGAAAAGAACGCTTTGGATGATCTGGCTAAGGCTTATCGTATCATTACGCAAGAAGCCGAAAAATCAGCTCGTGCAAGAGCTATGGATAAAGCGGTTAATGAGGCTTCTAATGACTACATGGATAAGGAGGTAGAAGCCAAAGAAACTGTAGAAGAGCTACTAAAAGATAAGTTCAAGGGAAAGAAGGATAAAGACGGTATCGACCTTGCGGAAACTTATTACTGGAAGATTAAGCCAGTGCTGGAAGGTAAGGGGGAAATTACTAAAGAAATCCAGGATATTATAAAGCAGTTTGACGAAACCAAATACTTGCCTGGCGATCCCATGACTGGTATAGGTGCGCAAACCTACATAGCTAATGACTTGCAAGATGAAATAACCAAAGTATTCAAAGCTCGTGGCATTTATAATAATATCATAAAAGAGGCTCAAAAACGCTTCGGGGAGAATCCTAACCAAAATCAGAAAACGGGTAATCAGGAAGAGGTATTTTATACCAAAGGTAAATCCATTTCTGAGATAGAAGCAGCCATTACTAAAGGTCAAGAAAAACTGGAGGCTTTCAAAAAGGCTCTCAAAGAGAACAACGGCTTAATGTCTGATGGCAAAGTAGTAACCGATGCTGTTGTAAAAGGGCAGGAAAGCTATATAGCTAAATTAAAGGCTACCGTTCTTGAACGTGAAAACGAGCTGCAAATTATTAGCCAAGTAGAGAGCCGTATTTCTAAGCTGAAACAGGAGCAGAAAGAAACCGTTAAGGGTAGTGCTGAATACAACGACTATCAAAGACGTATAGATTCACTGAGTAAAAAGTTACCAGATAGAAAAACGTCCTCTTCTCAAAAGGATTATTCCGATGAGATAAAACGTAATGCACAAGAGCAGATCCGTATTAAAAAGGATATGGAATTTGCTGTAAGGCAAGCTGAGATCAACACCTATAAGGAAGGACTTTCTAAAACATTGAAACAAAACCAGCTCAACTATGAGCAGGAAATGGAGCAGATCAAACGTCAAAAGGAGGATAAGCTAACCAAAATTCAAGAGTGGGAAAAAACTATATGGGAATCTCAGGGCAAAAAAGGTACGTTTAAGCCAACTACCACCCAATTATCAGAGCAGGATGAGCAACAATTTAAAGCTCTTGAAAATGCTGCTGGAAAGAAATTGTCTACTGGCAATCAGACTGCAATAGAAGAAATGCTAAAGCAGTATCAGACCTATGCGGAAAAGCGCAAGGAGATAGAGGAAAATTTTCAGCAAGATATTGACGAAATGCGAGCTGTTAATGAGAAAGATAAGAAAGCCGGAAGGCAAGTTACTTTCTCCGAAGAAAATATCGCTCAGGCTGAAAGTGATAAACAAGATGCTTTGGACGCTTTAGATCAAGAGATAGCTACTCGTGAAGCGACTTTTAATGTATGGGTAGAACAAATATCCTCTATGGGGTTAAGACAGCTAAAGGAGGCTTTACAAACAGCCCAAGACACGCTGAAAAAAGAAGGTGGCAAGCTGGATGATAAAGAAAAAGCTACTCTTCGTGCGCAAATTAAAACCCTGGAGAAAAAAGTAGAGGTTGCTGAGGCAAAAGACGCAAGCATTTCATCTGCTGAAAAAAACAAAAAGAAGTGGAGCGATACCCTAAAGGTGATGAATGAGGTAGATGATACTGTTAATAATATCATTTCAGACTTTGACGGGATGGATGATGCAACCAAAGCTGCTTTGTCTGCTGCTACCAATATCGCAGGAGGTATAATTTCTATGATAACGGGTATTCAAGCGTTGGCGGTTACTGGTGCAGAAGCTATCAAAGGAGTAGAAAGAGCTTCGGTTATCCTTTCCATAGTCGGTACAGCCGTTTCCCTTATCACTTCATTGTTTGGGTTGTCCTCTAAGGCTGAAAAGGAACACCAAGAGGCACTTAAAGAAGTAGCCGAGAACAAACTGGAAATGCAACGCCAGTACAACTTATTGCTCATGGAGCAAAATTTACTTTTGGAGGAAGCAACATCTATTTTTGGTACAGATCAAATAGAAAAAGCTATCAATGCAATAGAGGTATATCGTGATGCGATAGCTGAATATAAAGAAGTCCTAAAGGGGGATAAACCAACTTATCAGTTTCAGTTTAACCCTAAAGGGAACTGGGGGCTTGATGAATACAATGCAAAATTAAATGCGTACAATCAGGGTATAGGTGCGCTTAATGATATAACCATAAAAACGGGAAGTTACACTACTGGAGCTTGGTTTTGGAAAAAGCAGCATGATATTTATACTTCGGTACTCCAGGTTTACCCGGATTTAATAGATGGTGAAAAAAATCTGAACAAAGAAAGAGCGCAAGCCATTCTTGACACTCAAACAATGAGCGATGAGAATCGGAATTTGTTGCAAAACCTTATAGACCTTCAAGAACAAGCGGAAGAAGCCCAACAAGCACTAAGAGATTACTTAGAGGGTACTTTTGGCTCTTTAGGTGATAGTATAATGGATAGTATCACTGAGGCTATTGAAAATGACGGTGTAGATGCGTGGGAAAAGTTTGGAGAAAAAGGATCTTCTGTATTGGAAGATTTGGGTAAACAGATTGCCTACTCTTTATTCTTCTCTGATAAGTTCAAAAGACTACAAGCGGATTTGGAGAAAATCTATGGATCCGGCAAAACAGAAGAAGAAATAGCTAAGGAAGCAAGGGATTTGGTTTCCTCTTTCTATCAAGGTATCGGTACGGATATGAATAATGCCCAACAATGGATGGAGCATTGGAAAGAAGAAGCAAACAAACAAGGCTTTCACCTTTGGGAAACAGAGAATCGTGAGGTTTCCAGCAATAACGGCATAGCAGCAAGCCAGGACAGCGTAAACGAGCTGAACGGAAGAACAACTGCAATTCAAGGGCATACCTATTCTATAAATGAAGGTATTAAATCATTGGTTAGCCATTGTGCCAAATTTCTTGAGGTATTAACTGGTATCAGAGAAAATACAAGCTATTGCAAGAATCTGGAATCTATCAATTCCAATATAAAGGAAATGAAAGAAAGCATAGGTAACATGAACGATAAAGGTGTAATAATGAGGAAATGAAAAATAACTTATACATAGACGGTACGGACGCTTTTACTCGGTTCGGGGTTTTTATTGCTGAGGGTGGGCATAATGAAGTTGTTGCTTTCCCGGCATTAAAAGCACCAGAAGTTTCTAATGATTGGGCAGAGTATGACGGTATCGAAGTGGATTTGTCGGATCCTAAACTTGATACTAAAGAACTTGAAATAAAGTTCAACGCAGTAGGTATGTATCAGACTGGAGATTTCATTTCTCTGTTGTCCGATGGAGCTTACCATACCTTTGAGTTTAAAAGAATCGGATATACTTGTAAACTCCGATTGGTTTCAGAGGTAAATGTAGCTCTGTATATCGGTGCTAAAAGTTTCTCGTTAAAATTCGCAGATGATTTCCCTTTGAGAGATTATAAATATACGGCTCCTTTATCGACAACCAATATACCTACGCAGGGGTATGAAATAGACGGGATAGATTTCTCCGTTTACGGTATTCGTGTATTGGAAGGAAGCGAGGCACAAATACTTAAAGCTCCAGCAGTGAAGAAAAATATGTTACGTAACCTTTCTACCCAAAATGGGGCTATTTATGATGGCAAACAAGTAGTGTACCAACATAAAGAAGTTGCCTTGAATTGTTGCTTAATCGCTAAGAATCTAACGGAGTTCTGGAGAAATTACAATGCTTTCCTTCACGATCTGATAAAGGTTGTGGAAATAGACGAAGGCGAAGGCGTGAAGGTACAAACGGCTGAAAGATCCTTGTTCGTTGAAAGCACTTACGAGGAATACCCATGTTACTACAAAAGCTCAAAAGTAAGTCTGTTTTCCCCTGACGATCAAGTTTGGTGCGTTTTTACCTTAACGTTGGTATTTACTGCCTTTAGAGTTGGAGGGGATGAATATTTACTTGCTTCTGAGGCTGGAGAATTGATAGTTACAGAAGATGGTGAGTTTTATATAGATTTGAAAAGCTATGGCTATTAAAAAGAAGAAAATAAGCGAGCTGACACTTTCGGATAACCTGAAAGGATTGTACACTATTGGAGTTAAATTAATCAATGGGGTACAAACCAGCGTGAAAGTAAGTTTGGAATACATTCAAACGGCATACGAGAACGCTGTAAAAGCAACCAACAGTGCAAATGAAGCTGCCAAGTCTGCTAACAATGCTGCTTCAAGTGCCAACACTGCAACCTCAAACGCAAATAAAGCGACTGAGGCAGCGAAAACGGCTACCAATAATGCTAATGAGGCTGCCCAACAGGCTAAAACTGCTACTTCCAACGCAAACTTGGCTACTCAAAAAGCGAATACAGCAGCTACCAATGCGGATAATGCACGAAAAGGATTGGAAGAGATAAAAAGTGCAACTGAAAGTGCTACAGCCAATGCCAATAAAGCAGCTACTAATGCGAATGAGAAAGCACAAAAGGCAGAAACAGCAGCTAACAATGCGGATAATGCACGAAAAGGATTGGAAGAGATAAAAAGTGCAACTGAAAGTGCTACAGCCAATGCCAATAAAGCAGCTACTAATGCGAATGAGAAAGCACAAAAGGCAGAAACAGCAGCTAACAATGCAAATACTCAGGCAAATAGGGCAAAAGAACAAGCGGATAATCCCCCGAAAATGGGTGAAAATGGCAACTGGTGGAAATGGGATGAAACGCAAAAGAAGTATGTAGATACCGGGATTTTGGCAAAAGGCGGTATTCTCTATCCTACTTTTACGATTGATCCCGATACAATGGAACTGATCATGTATTACCAGGATGATATAGCTGCTGATATGTTTGATATTGACAATGAAGGATTTTTAATTTTTAACCCCAAGTGATATGGCAGAAGGAAATATAAGATTAGGAAAGGTTGCTTTCGTGGATAAGGGAACTTATTCATCAGCTACCACATATAATACATTTGATTTCATTACTACGGATGATAGTTGCTATCTCTGTATCAAGGACGGGAACAAAGGACACGCTTTAACCGAAACTACCTGGTGGAAATGTATTGCTCGTGGAACAACCGCCACAGCAGCAGCTAAAAAGGCTGAGGACGCTGCTAAACTGGCTAATGAAAAAGCTACAGCAGCCGATAGCGCAGCAGGTAAGGCAGTAGAGGCTACCAACAATGCCAACGCAAAAGCTAATGAAGCTCACGAAAAGGCGGAAGAAGCCAATACTGCTAAAGATAATGCAAATGAAGCTACTGGCGATGCAAGGGTAGTTATCGCAAGGCTGGAGGAACTGGAAGAATCGCTAATCTCAAAATACAAGCTGATCCCTACTTCCATGAAGCTAAACTACCCGAAAAAAGTTACTTACAGGAATACCCAGCCTTTCAAAGTTGAGGTAGAATTACTTCCCGTAGATACTGGTAGGAATGTATTGTTTCTCGGTGATGATCGGGCGGTGTCTATCACTCCTGATGGCGTATTTATGATTAACGGTGTAGGAATGAGTAAAATTCACGTTATCCCAACGGAAAATACGGGTATTTATCAAACTATACAGATTGAAGTACAGGAGCCAGGAATAAGGTTTACTTCTGGTAAGGGTATGCGTTTATCCGGCTCTGGTGGTATCATATTAACTTAGTAAATTTTATTGTTTAACTTCTTAACACTATAAAAAATATGGCACTTACAGCAGAAGAGGAAGCTAAAGTAAAAAAGATTATTACAGCTTACGACAATGGCAAAAGATTAAATGAATTACCAGTAGCAGACAGCAGTAACCCTTTCGACCTCACAACTGAGGTGTTGGATAAAAGCGGAGAAAGCAAACAAGCTGGTCTGGCTGCTATGCTACCTTATGCAGAGGATCAATGTAGTTATGGCGTAGAATTAGATGTAACAGTATCTTCTTCGGTTCTTACCCGTACTGGCAATATGACACTGCATAAAACATTGCCAATTCAAAGCAAGATGAAAGGGTGTTTGCTATCAGATGAAGGCAAGGTTATTGAATACCTAAACCCTACCAACTGGAAAGCGCATAAAAGGGATGGTTCCAATGGTATGGTTATGGTGGAAATCCCTGCTCACTGGAGAAGATTTTATACCAATGGAAACAAAAGAGGTGTACGAATCAGTGAATACCCAATACCTGGTTATCATTTCGTAAAGAAATGCTATATCTCGGCTTATGAGGCAACAATCCAACGTAGCACTGGTAAACTGGCTTCTGTAGTAAATACTTCGACTGATTACAGAGGTGGTAATAACCAAGCAGATTGGGATGCTTTGCCTAAATCCCAATTAGGCAAGCCAGCTACATCTACGAGTAGAACAAACTTTCGTGCTGCTGCTCGTAAAAGGGGAGCTGGTACGCAATGGAACTGCATGGACTATAACGCTTATATCACTTTGGCATGGCTCTATTACATAGAGTATGGAAACCTTAACTGCCAGTTGGCTTTCAATGCCCAGAAAGATAGCAACGGGTATGCTCAGGGTGGTTTGGGTAATGGTGTAACTACATGGGATGGAACAAAGTGGAACAATTTTAGTGGTTATTATCCTATTATTCCTTGCGGTACGAGTGATGAATTGGGTAATGCTTCTGGTGAAGTAGCTTACACTTTAGAGAAAGCAGAAGGAGAAAGCAGCAAAGTATTTACCGTACCTCGCTATCGTGGTATTGAAAATCCCTTCGGGCACGTCTGGAAGTGGACGGATGGAGTAAATATAGAAGTGAA
>ULQS01056242.1_pt1 | contig 11005 bp, 8 predicted proteins | sample 1954751 | NCBI WGS metagenome assembly ULQS01 (sample SAMEA4835662, study PRJEB28245) | human gut metagenome | biome: gut microbiome; material: fecal sample | place: Denmark | collected 2008 | reverse complement strand
GCAATGTCACCGAGTTTTACAAGCAATCCTGTCAGGTTTTGCCTGCAAAGCCCACGGGTTTGGTAAGCAAAGCCCGCGAGTATCGCCTGCAACTCCCGTGAGTATTGCAAGCGTTGCTCGCGAGCCGTACAAGTGTGGCTCACGAGCCGTGCTTGTGTCGCTCATGAACCGTGCAAGCATCTCTTTTTTATGCTGTTTGAGACTGCTGGATAATGAACAAGGCCATAAGGAATCTCCTTCTTTTCCCTATGGCCTTCCCTCCCTCGTCCCCTTGTCAACTCGTCAACTAACCTACATCCGGTTCTTCTGCGAACTGCCCGCACCCGTCCCCTTGTACTTGCTCTTGGTCGCATTGAACTTGTAGCGCAAGGTCACGGTGAAGGTGCGCCGCGTGTCGGTGCCCATTGTCAGGGTGCGGATTCCGCTATAGGCCGTCACGTGGTTCGTCATGGTGCTGAACAGGTCCGTCACGCTCAGCAGGCACGACAGGCGTTTCCCGGCAAACTCCCTGTACAGTGAAGCGTCCAGCCGCCACTGGGTCTTGTCGTTGTGCACGTTCTCGCTATGTCCCTGGGTTATTACGGTCGCGTCCACATACATCAGGATGTCCCAAGGCAGTTCCAGGCTGTTCTTCCAAAGGAAGCTGCCCAACGGATGATTGAACATCCGGCTGCCTTCGGGCGTGCTCCCCTTGTACCATTGCTGCTCCATGCTGGCCACCCATTGCGGTTGCCAGCAGCCGAACTTCGGGCTGTAGGCCACCATGGCATACACTTTGTCGAAGTCTTCTATATTGACCGGGCGCAGCAGGCTGATGGCGGGATTGTCCGCCGAGTACGAGTCGCAGAAGCTGGTCATGCCGTCCTTGATGTGCCGGTAGCCTCCCGAAAAGTAGAGCTGCTTCCAGGCAACGTCCAAGGTGAGGTTGTGACTCAACGTAGGCTGCAACAGCGGATTGCCGGCTTCGTAGGTGTAGCGGTTGACGTAGCGCGGAGCGCTGTTCAGCAGGCTGTAGTCGGGGCGGGTGATGTCGGCGGCATAACTCAGCTGCAACTGCACCTGGCCGATGGGATGTGACAGGCTGAGGGAAGGAAACACGTTGGAGTACTTCCGGCTTTGCTCTTTGTTGAACACGCCGTACTCGTAGTAGTCGCTCTTCAGATGCTCGTAGCGCACGCCTGCCTGCACGCTGCCCTGTCCCAACTGGCGGCTGTACTCGCCAAACACGGCCCACATTTCTTCCTTCACTTCGTCGTCCTCGCCTTGCAGGATGCCTTCGCGGTTGTCGTACAGGCTTGTCCGGTTGTTTCGCGTATATTCGCTGCCCACTGCAAACTGGCCGCCCGCCAGCGCATGCGAAACGACCAGCTTGGCGGCATACAGCGTGTTCCGGCTCTCGTCGAAAGTGGTGATGTCCCTGGCTTCTTCCGGCAGATCCAGCGTCCGGGTGTATTCCCGTCCGAGGCTTCTTCCCTTGCTCTCGTTCCACAGACCGTCGGCGTTGAAGTCCACGTTCCATCCGCCCACGGTGCCGTTGTAGTAAAGGTTCAGCCGATGGTCCGTCTGGCGGGCATCCGAAGCGTTCGTGTTCTCCGCTTGTTCATACGCCTCTCCGTCCAGCAGCACGTCGGTATGCATCGACAGGTCCGAAGCCGACTTGGGGGTACGCTTGTAGTTGTATCGCACGCCCAGCGCATGGGCGGGATTCACCTGCCAGTTCAGCGACAGCATGCCCTCCAGATGCTGCGAGTGCGAGCGGTTGGACAGGTCGGAATGCTGCGTCCATGTCTTGTCCAAGTAGGTATCCTGCCGGACCGTCTTGAAATACTCGTCCCGGTCATTGCTTCCGAACAGCATGCCCGACAGGTCGAAGCCTCCCGAGCGGTAGTTGAAGTTGAACTGGTCGAGCACCGTCCAGTCTTTGTTGAATTTGGCATAAGCACGGTTGTTGAAGCCGAATCCCTCGCCCGGCGCACGCTTGGTGGTGATGCGCACCACCGCCTTCACCGAAGCTGCATAGCGGGCACCGGGGTTGTTGATCACCTCTACCGACTTGATGTTTTCGCTGGCCAGCTGATCCAGTTCGGAGGAGTCGCGCACCTTGCGCCCGTTGATGTACACCTCCGCCGCTCCGCGTCCGAAGACGCTTATCGTCCCGCCACCGGCCGATACACCCGGTATGCGGTCCAGCAGGTTCTCGGCTGTACCTGCTTTTTCCAGCACACTTCCGGCCACGGTTGTAATCATGCTGCTCCCTTTCAGCCTCGTCTTGGGCAGGTCACCCTTCACCACCACCTCGTCCAACAGTTGCGCATCGGCTTTCAGTTGCAGCGACAGCTGTTCGCCCGGTCCGCAATCCTTATATAAAGTAGTATAACCGATGCACGACACTTTCAGCACGCCCTTCCCGCCTTCTGCCGACAGGCTGAAACTACCGTCCTCGCCGCTCACCGCTCCCGCCACAAATGCCGAGTCGGGCAGGGAGAGGAAAACAACGTTGGCGTAAGACAAGGGTTGCTGTTGCTCGTCCGTTACTTTACCACTCATGTTTTGCGCCGATAAAGTACAGGCATATATTAGGCCACAACATATCAAGAAAAGTTGTTTTAATGTATTCATGCTATATAAATTTATTGATTATCATGTGTTTAGAACTTGTGTAGCCAGGCATCCAGCGTTTCACCATTGATAAAGAGGTTAGGATCCATCAGTAAGAGCCGTTTCTTAATGCGTGCTTTCTGCTGATAGACCGAAGTACGTGATATGGCGGATAGGATAGCCACTTGAGGTACTGAGAAATGGAGCTTAAGGAGGATGCAATATTGAATATCGACCTCTGTCAGATTTGGGAAACGGGTGGTAAGACGGACCGTGAAATTATTGTAGATATCGTCCACCAAGGCTGAAAGAAGAAGTCTGTCCTCTTCTTTAAGGAAACGGGGATTACTTCTTAACTCATTGACCAAAGGCTGCTCGGCTATCAAACGTTCGGCCAGTCTGCATTCCCGTTCTTTCAATTGCTCCATTTCGGAAGTCAATATTTGTATGCGCTGTTTATTGGATTCAATGCAGACTGGAGATCGGGTTTCGTTTCGTTTTTCGGATAGTTTTTTCTGAGCCTTTATCTTCATGCTTGGAGTTTATTTTTCACGTTTCAGTTATTTTGGGCAAAGTTAACTGATTCTTTTTTACATTTAAACAAACTCGTATATACAGGCTTTTATGTGTATCCTATTGTTATACAGGTGCTTATTTGTTTTTGCTAATATTACGATATATACAGTCTCTATTTTTTAGAACCTGTACAACCATGAATCGAGCGTTTCTCCATCAGCAAAAGTATCAGGTGTCTGTTGCAAGATACGCTTCTTGGTACGTGACTTCTGCTGCGATACAGAAGTAGGAGAAACCGCTGTAAAGGCCGCAATCTGGGCAATGCTAAAATTTAATTTTAAAAGAATACACAACTGTAAGTCAACGTCTGTCAGACGAGGGTATTGCTTCATGAGCCGTAAGGTGAAATCGGGATACACCTTGTTGACCAAAGTAGTCAGATGATTAAAATCTTCTGATTGTAGAAAACGGGGTGAAGTGCGTAGCTCTTTTACCAATGGGGTAGAGGTTATCAATTGTGTGGTCAACAGAAGTTCTCGGTCTTTTAGTTGCAATACTTCAGCAGTAAGTTTCTGAGTAAACTTATCTTTGGAGGGCATATCGTTCAACTGTTTCCAGTAAATATCAATCTGTCGTTGCAAATCCTGATTGAGCTGTGTCAGTTCCTGATTCTGTAGTTTCAGATTTTCGATGAATGTCTGTTGTTCCTGTTGTTCATGAGCTTGCTGGTGTACCAGTTGCATTTGTAGCTCCCTGATACTTTCTTGATTCTGGGTTATCAGTCTTTCATTATCTTTCAGTTGGCGCAGATGTTTCTGTAAATCGTCCGAAAGTTGACGGATAACTTGCTCTTTGCGCTTCAGATTCCGCTGGTACATTATTATTAGAATAAGAACCATACCCAGCAGCAAAGCGATGATAAGCACAATCTGAAATTCCAGCCGTTGGCGCCGGATGGTAAGTTCATAGTTCTGTTGCTGTAAGCGAGTACGGGTCTCCTGTTGGCGTAGTTCTGTCTGGTGCTTTTCGGCAAGAGAGACCTCTATGGAGTCGCAATAACGTTCAAATCCCACTATATCAATCGGATTACCGACCCTGTTGTCCAATACGGCACGCAATAGATATACCCGTCCTTTCTCAATCAGTTGAGTCTGATTCTTATTTCGTTTGCGCATGTCGTCCAAAGATTGTTCTACCTGGTTCACATAATATCGGGCAGAATCAAATTGCTCCAGACAGAAATAGCTATAAGCCATGCTCAATTTAATGGCATTAATGAAAGATGTAGTGAAAGAGAACTTTGCCTTCATCAGCTGATGAAACTGCTCTATGGCATCCCGGTATCGGCCGGCTAGCATAAACGCATCGCCATGATTGCGTTGGATATGATAGGCAAAAGCCGTATCACCGGCAGCAAACGCCAGATTGGCTGCTTTTTCTAAACAATCCATATTAGACAAATCACCATCCAGTTGAGACACTAACGCCAGTGAATAGACCATCTGATAATGTTCCTCTACTGGTAGTTTGTCGGCTATGCGCAACATATCTTCTATCATTTTCCGGCATTCCTTGTAGCGGCTCTGTTTGTAGTACACTTCCAATTTCTTGCGTTGTAATACCAGCATGTCAGCTGTGTCTTGTCTGGCAATGGCCAAATTAATGCCTTCATCAAACACAGCGATGGCCTCGTTGTCTCGGTTTGCCCATCGCAGGTACATACCTTCCAGCAGATAGCCGTCGTAGAGTTTGCTCGAATCGCCCGACTGGCGGTAATAAGCAGCAGCCTTTCCTATCAATGAATCTTCGGCCAACGACATGTCTAACCGGTAGTGTGCCATTGCTTTGTCCCATATTAACTGCATTTGTTCGGGTGGTGTAAAGGACGATTCATCCAGAATGTCATTCAATAGGCATAGTGCGGAGTCTGGCTGGTCTGTCAACATTGAATCGGCATGTCGCAGCAAGCGGGCGACATCTGGCTGACTGTTACAAGCGGTCAATAATCCGGCGAGCACACAGCTGAGCATCAATAGTTTTCCGAAGTTTATGCCATTTGCTTTCATTTCACAATACAAAGATTTTCGGTTTCATTACTCTGCAAAAATAACGTAATCATGAAAAATGCGAACTCTCTTTTTTATTTTTTTCTCATCAGGAAGGAAAACTTTTGCTTTTATTTCTAAGTGAAGTGATAACTTCTTTCACTCCTGGAAGCATATTAAATCCGATACCTAAGTTATCTTTTATGCGTTTTTACTTGTATTTTTCGAATAGTATTCCGTACTTTTGTGACAGATTCAATAACTAAAAACATATATTTATGGAAAATCAGGAAAATAATAACGGACAGTTACAAATAGAATTGAAGGAAGACGTGGCTCAAGGCACTTATTCGAACCTGGCTATCATTACTCATAGCAGTTCGGAGTTTGTATTCGATTTCGTACGCGTGTTGCCGGGAATGCCCAAGGCTGGTGTGCAGTCGCGTGTCGTTATGGTGCCCGAGCATGCTAAACGTCTGCTTCGTGCGTTGGAAGAGAATATTGCCAAATACGAAAGAGTGTTTGGCGAAATCCGGGTACCTCAGGAAGGTGCCGGCCGTCAGGCCATCTTCCCGTTGAAGGGTGAAGCCTGATGCTATAAAAGGCATTCTATATAATAAAGTAAGGAGGACAAGCCAGTGGCAGAACCAAGGGGCTTGTCCTCCTTCGTTTATAAAAAACACTGAGGGTGCTGTGTTTATTTAGGTACACCGTATACGGCCAGGTCGCCCAGCTCTTCTTCGATGCGGAGTAGCTGGTTGTACTTGGCCATGCGGTCCGAACGGCTCAGCGAACCGGTCTTGATCTGTCCGCTGTTGGTGGCTACGGCAATGTCGGCAATGGTGGCATCTTCCGTTTCGCCCGAGCGGTGCGAGGTGACGGTGGTGTAGCCGTGGCGGTGGGCCATTTCGATGGCGTCGAGCGTTTCGCTCAACGAACCGATCTGGTTGACCTTGATCAGGATGGAGTTGGCGCAACCTTCGGCAATGCCTTTGCGGAGGAACTCGACGTTGGTGACAAAGAGGTCGTCGCCTACCAGCTGGCAGCGGTGCCCGATGTGGGCGGTCAGCTTCTTCCAGCCTTCCCAGTCGTTTTCGCTCATGCCGTCTTCGATGGAGTCGATGGGGTACTTGTTGATGAGTTCCTCTAAGTAGGCTATCTGTTCGTCGGCAGAACGTTTCTTGCCTTGGGGGCCTTCGAAGAGGGTGTAGTCATAGACTCCGTCTTTATAGAATTCGCTGGAAGCGCAGTCCATGCCTATCTTGACGTCTTTGCCCGGTTCGTATCCGGCGGTGCGGATGGCGGCCATGATGCAGTCCAGTGCATCTTCGGTGCCGTTCAGGGCAGGAGCGAATCCGCCTTCATCGCCTACAGCCGTACTGAGGCCGCGTTCGTGAAGCACTTTCTTCAGCGCATGGAACACTTCGGCCCCCATGCGCAGTCCTTCGCGGAACGACGGTGCACCTACGGGCCGTATCATGAACTCCTGAAAGGCGATGGGAGCATCGCTGTGCGAGCCACCATTGATGATGTTCATCATGGGAACGGGCATCACATAGGTGTTGGTACCGCCGATGTATCGGTACAAGGGAATGTCGAGGGCATTGGCGGCTGCTTTGGCTACGGCCAGTGAGACGCCGAGAATGGCGTTGGCTCCCAGGTTCGACTTGGTAGGTGTGCCGTCCAGTTGCAGCATCTTGTGGTCGATGGCGCGCTGTTGAAGTGCCGACATGCCGATGAGGGCAGGGGCAATCACATGGTTTACGTTGCCTACGGCTTTCAGAGTGCCTTTGCCGCCGTAGCGTTGCCTGTCGCCGTCGCGCAGCTCCAAGGCTTCGTGTTCGCCGGTCGATGCGCCCGATGGTACGGCGGCACGCCCCATGGCGCCGCATTCCAGTGTTACGTCTACTTCTACTGTCGGGTTGCCGCGCGAGTCGAGTATCTCGCGGGCGATGATTCTTTTTATATTCATACGCTTTTGTTTTTAGGGTTTGTTACATAAATGGCAGGTGGCCGGTCTGTGTCTTCGCCGGTATTTTCCGGATGGTTTTTTCAGATGCCACCTTTATAAATAACAGTTGAGAGGTGTGTAATGTTCGGTTGTCTTCGCCGCAGGTTTGCTGTCCGTGGCTTTGGTTGCAACATTGCCGGGTGTTTGATTGGGGAGGTTTGTGCGATGGATGTGAAATGTGTAATGACCGTGAAAAATAATACGTTAAAAATAAATAATTGTACGTAGTGCATTGATTATTCAAAAGTTATTAGTATCTTTGCAGCCCAAAAGTGTATAGTTCCTGAATTAATATAACAATAATATATAACTAAAAACAATTAAAATGCCTACAATTCAGCAATTAGTAAGAAAAGGACGCCAGGTGCTGGTTGACAAAAGTAAGTCACCTGCCTTGGATTCATGTCCTCAAAGACGTGGCGTTTGCGTGAGAGTGTATACAACCACTCCGAAGAAACCGAATTCAGCTATGCGTAAAGTAGCTCGTGTGCGTTTGACCAATGGTAAAGAGGTGAACTCTTACATTCCGGGCGAAGGACACAACTTGCAGGAACACTCTATCGTACTGGTACGTGGTGGTCGTGTAAAGGACCTTCCGGGTGTACGTTATCACATCGTTCGTGGTACTTTGGATACTGCAGGTGTAGCCGGTCGTACACAACGTCGCTCTAAGTATGGTGCAAAGCGCCCGAAACCAGGACAGGCAGCTCCCGCTAAGAAAAAATAATTAGGTGGACTAAGAGCTCAGAACATTAACAATTAAAGTAATAACTTACGTTTTAGTTTGTTGGAGATGCTAAAGGTTGAGTAAATTCTCCGGAGGGAGAGTTGAAGAAAACAGAAGTAAACAACCAAGAACGAAAAACATTATTCTTTCAGACAAATGAGAAAAGCAAAACCGAAAAAACGTGTCATCCTTCCGGATCCCGTTTTTAATGATGTGAAAGTTTCCAAGTTCGTTAACCACCTGATGTACGACGGCAAGAAGAATACATCTTACGAAATCTTCTATGCAGCTCTGGAAACAGTGAAGAACAAGATGCAGAACGAAGAGAAATCTGCTCTTGAGATTTGGAAAAAAGCTTTGGACAACGTAACTCCTCAAGTTGAAGTAAAATCTCGCCGTGTAGGTGGTGCTACTTTCCAGGTTCCGACCGAAATCCGCCCCGACCGTAAGGAGTCTATTTCAATGAAGAATTTAATTATCTTTGCTCGCAAGCGTGGTGGTAAGTCAATGGCTGACAAGCTGGCTGCCGAAATCATGGACGCTTTCAACGAACAAGGAGGTGCCTTCAAACGTAAAGAAGATATGCACAGAATGGCAGAAGCTAACCGTGCATTCGCTCATTTCCGTTTCTAATGTTATAGTGGTACCTATTAATAATTAAAAACTTAAAGATTTAGAAAATGGCAAAGCGTGATTTACATTTGACTCGTAACATCGGTATCATGGCTCACATCGATGCCGGTAAGACAACAACCTCAGAACGTATCTTGTTCTACACAGGTCTGACTCACAAAATCGGTGAGGTGCACGATGGTGCTGCAACAATGGACTGGATGGAACAGGAACAGGAGCGTGGTATTACTATTACTTCTGCTGCTACAACTACTCGTTGGAAATATGCAGGCAATACATATAAAATCAATCTGATTGACACTCCGGGACACGTTGACTTTACTGCCGAAGTAGAGCGCTCATTGCGTGTACTTGACGGTGCTGTTGCTGCTTACTGTGCAGTAGGTGGTGTTGAGCCGCAGTCTGAAACTGTATGGCGTCAGGCTGATAAGTACAATGTTCCCCGTATCGGATATGTGAACAAAATGGACCGTTCGGGCGCCGACTTCTTTGAAGTAGTTCGTCAGATGAAGGACGTTTTGGGTGCAAATCCCTGTCCGGTTGTAATTCCTATCGGTGCAGAAGAAAACTTCAAGGGTGTCGTTGACCTGATCAAAATGAAAGCTATCCTGTGGCACGATGAAACCATGGGCGCTGACTATGACGTTGAGGAAATTCCTGCCAACTTGCAGGCCGAAGCTGAAGAGTGGCGTGAAAAAATGCTGGAAAAGGTAGCTGAATATGACGACGCTTTGATGGAGAAGTTCTTTGATGATCCTTCTACTATCACTGAAGAAGAAATCCTCCGCGGATTGCGTGCTGCAACCTTGAAGATGGATATCGTGCCGATGCTTTGCGGTTCTTCTTTCAAGAATAAGGGCGTTCAGACACTGCTCGACTATGTATGTGCTTTCTTGCCTTCTCCGCTGGATACTCCTAACATCGTAGGTACTAATCCTTCGACTGGTGAAGAGGAAGACCGTAAGCCTGATGAAGACGAAAAGACTGCAGCTTTGGCATTTAAGATTGCTACTGACCCCTATGTAGGTCGTCTGACATTCTTCCGTGTTTACTCTGGTAAGGTTGAAGCCGGTTCTTATATCTACAACAGCCGTTCGGGCAAGAAGGAGCGTGTATCTCGTCTGTTCCAGATGCACTCTAACAAGCAGAACCCTGTAGAAGTAGTATCTGCCGGTGATATCGGTGCAGGTGTTGGTTTCAAGGATATCCGTACTGGTGATACCTTGTGCGACGAAGATGCTCCTATCGTATTGGAGTCTATGGACTTCCCCGATCCGGTTATCGGTATCGCAGTTGAGCCTAAGACTCAGAAGGATATGGATAAATTGTCTAACGGTCTGGCTAAGCTGGCTGAAGAAGACCCGACATTCACCGTTCGTACCGACGAGCAGACTGGTCAGACAGTTATCTCTGGTATGGGTGAGCTTCACTTGGATATCATTATCGACCGTCTGAAACGTGAGTTCAAGGTTGAATGTAACCAAGGTAAGCCTCAGGTTAACTATAAAGAGGCTATCACGAAGACTGTTAACCTCCGTGAGGTGTACAAGAAGCAGTCTGGTGGTCGTGGTAAGTTCGCTGATATCATCGTTAACGTTGGTCCGATCGATGAGGACTACAAAGAAGGCGGTCTGCAGTTCATCAACGAAGTAACTGGTGGTAACATTCCTAAGGAATTTATTCCTTCTGTACAGAAGGGCTTCCAGACAGCTATGAAGAACGGTGTATTGGCCGGCTTCCCGATGGATAGCTTGAAGGTTACTTTGCTCGATGGTTCTTTCCACCCGGTAGACTCTGACCAGCTGTCATTCGAAATCTGTGCAATCCAGGCTTATAAGAATGCTTGTTCTAAGGCCGGTCCTGTGCTGATGGAGCCTATCATGAAGCTGGAAGTTGTAACTCCCGAAGAAAACATGGGTGACGTAATTGGTGACTTGAATAAACGTCGTGGTCAGGTAGAAGGTATGGAATCCAGCCGTTCGGGTGCTCGTATCGTGAAGGCTATGGTTCCGCTGGCCGAGATGTTCGGTTATGTAACAGCTTTGCGTACCATTACTTCCGGTCGTGCAACTTCTTCTATGTCGTACGATCACCATGCACAGGTTTCCAGCTCTATTGCCAAGGCAGTGTTGGAAGAAGTGAAGGGGCGTGTTGACCTGATTTAATCAACAGAATACAATCAGAGTACCGCAGGTTAGCGAATGACTCTTAACCTGCGGGGCTCTCTTTTAAACAATCCATTTAATAATAAAAGTAATGAGTCAAAAAATTAGAATCAAACTGAAATCTTACGACCACAACTTGGTTGACAAGTCAGCTGAAAAGATTGTAAGAACAGTAAAGACTACAGGTGCTATCGTCAGCGGTCCTATACCTCTGCCTACTCACAAGCGCATCTTTACTGTAAACCGTTCGACTTTCGTAAACAAAAAGTCTCGTGAACAATTCGAACTCTCTTCTTATAAGAGATTGATC
>ULQS01007639.1_pt1 | contig 11032 bp, 8 predicted proteins | sample 1954751 | NCBI WGS metagenome assembly ULQS01 (sample SAMEA4835662, study PRJEB28245) | human gut metagenome | biome: gut microbiome; material: fecal sample | place: Denmark | collected 2008 | reverse complement strand
TCCGATCAACGGGGACAGGCTGAAGATAGGCAGGTTCTGCTCGATCGCCTGCGGTGCGAAATTCCTTTTTACAAGCGGAAATCACACGCTGCGTTCGCTTTCGACTTATACCTTCCCGATTTTCTTTGACGAATGGAACCTTGATAAGAGCAGAATATGCGAAGCATGGGACAACAAAGGCGATATTGAACTCGGCAATGATGTTTGGGTAGGCTATGAAGCCGTGATAATGTCCGGTGTCAAAATCGGCAGCGGCGCGATCATCGGCACGCGTGCCGTGGTCACGAAGGATGTGCCGCCGTACACCGTTGCTGCGGGTGTTCCCGCAAAGCCGATTCGCAGAAGGTTCGACGATTCAACGATTGAAACGCTGGAAAAACTCCGCTGGTGGGATTGGCGGGATGAAAAGCTTGCCGCCGCAATTGATGCGATTCAAACCGGGAATATCAAACAGCTTGTTGAAATCGACAGGTTGTTCGACCGCATTGACGGCTGAACATGAGTTCGCGGAAGCTGCCTTCAAAGGTTAGCGGCGACATTGGTATAATTTGGAAAATACCGAAGAATTTCCGGAATGCGGCGGTACCGAACATAATTAAATGCAACAAGCAATATCGGCAGCGTTTTGACGAAATATTGTCGGCAGTTTCTTCCGTGGCGGCAGAAACTGTCGGTTTTTATTTGCGCATTTGTGTGAACAATACAGGCAGAAACCGTGCCGTGGTGAATGCGCACAAAAAACGGGTAAAAACGCAGCGGACGGAAAAAATGTCTTGACATGCGGTATTTTTTGCTGTAATATAATATTACGGAGTCGACACATGCGGCTGAAATTGCGGCATTGAATCCGTATCTCTGAAAAAATCGGGAGGAATACTATGAAAAAATGCGAGAACTGCAACCTTATTTTGCAGGACAGTGATGCTTTCTGCCCCAAATGCGGCGGAGCAACGGTCGAATGTGAATCCGGCAGCCCTGCCGAAGGTGAAACAGCCTGCAATTGCGGGGAGAATTGCAGCTGCGGCGAAGAAAACTGCGAATGCGGTGAACAGACGGCGGAGAACGTGCAGGCCGGTCCGCAGATGCAGTTTGTTGACGACGGAAAGAAGAAAAAGGGCAAAAAGGGTCTTATTGCCGCAATTATCGCGGCAGTCATCGTTGTGCTCGGCGTCGGCGCGGCTCTTGTTTACATGCTCGTTTTGAACACCCCGTCAAAGCAGTTCCTTATGGCGCAGGCAAAAATGTTCAAAACCGAGTGGTCGGGCAAAACAACGGTTGCGGATGTTCTCAAGGGCAAAGGCCAACCCGTCAAAAGGGATTTTTCGTCCGATATTTCGGTTTCTATGAACACCGACAATCAGAATTTCAACGATATTCTGAACAAGCTTTCGCTGGACTATAAAATCAAATCCGAAGGCAGCGAGTACCTTTTGAACGGTGAGCTGAATTATAACGGCTCTCCCCTGCTTTCGTGCGTTTTGACGGCGGACGAGAACACCGTGGGTCTTTATGTACCGGAGCTTTCAAACGAATATTACGTCACCGAGAAGGGGCTTGTGGAGCAGGTACTCACGGACGAAGATGCAGGCGAATACGACCCCATCGAGTACACCAAGCTTGACGACATTGAAAAAGCGTACAACAGCCTTGTTAAGAGATACGGCAAAATCCTTCTCGGCGGCATTGACGATGAGGATGTTAAAGTCGAAAAGAACGTGACCGTGAAGCTTGAGCTGCTTGAAAAGGAGTTCAAGGGCTGCAAGGTTTATACATACACTCCCGATAAGGAGCGCATTGCGGCCGCGCTGAAAGCCCTCAGCGGGGAAATGCGTGAGGATGAGGAGCTTTTTAACTATGTATGTTCACTGACAGAGTTCTATTACGGCAGCGATGCGCTCACAATGCTCGGCGCTTCTGTTGGAGAAAGCACAATCGTTTCCGAAACCGGCGTTACGGAGGCGGAAACATGGAAGGAAAGACAGGCGGCACTTGCCGATTACATCGCGGAACATGCCGATGAATTTGCACAGCAGCTTGTTGACAGCGGGTTCGAAATAAAAACCGCCGTGCATAAGGGAAAGCCCGTTATGCAGACCGTCAAGTACAGCGAGTCCACCGTATGTTTCGAGATAATTTCCGACAGGGAAGAGCTTTTGCTTGCGTGGAAAGTAATAGACGATGACGGTCAGAACGGCACAAGCTTTGTTGCCGAACTGACCCGCAAAGACGGAATGCTGAACGGAAAAGTTGATGTCAATAATATCGATTCCGATGAAAGCAGCAGAGTTATGAGCATTGAACTTAAGGATATTTCAAGCGAAAAGAAATCGGCTCTCGGTATTCCTTACGGAACTGTGACGGTTGCGGTTGCCGATGAGGATCTTCTTAATGGCGAGGAAATGACATACACTCTCAGCACGAGTGCGGCGGAAAACGGCGGAACCGAACATTTAATGACGGTGGAATTGCCCGAATCGCTCGCGCCCTCCCTTGAGTCTCTCGGTCTTTCCGGCACGCTCAGCGAGATGACGATGAAGATTTACAGCTCCGACAAGGCTTCAACCGCAAAGGCTCCCGATGCCGATTCAACGAACCTTTCTTCCGAAGAAGAGATTGAGGAGGCGTTAAATGAAATGACCGGGGAACTTGCGAATGTCATCTTGCAGTTTATGTTTTCGGAAATGATGTGAGGTTGAATATCCGCAACAAAGTATTGCGATAAAATTTGACTGCCGCTGCGAGGGAACGCGTTGCGTGAACCTGCGGCGGCAGTCGGTGCATTTAATGGCTATGGAAAAAGAACAGGTTTTAGTGCTTGAAAACATAACAAAAGCGTACGGAACAAGGTTTTCGAAAGAAAAAAAGCGGGTTCTCGGCCCCGTTTCGCTCTGCATTCGAAAGGGCGAAGCTGTCGGAATCACGGGAGAAAACGGTGCGGGCAAAAGCACTCTGCTTTCCGTTGCGGCGGGCATTGAAAGGCAGGATGCGGGAAAAATCGAACTTGCGCCGCTCGGACGCGGACAGTTGGGATACGTTCCGCAGGAAATCGCACTTTATCCCGCATTGACAGGAATGCAGAACCTGAGATTCTTTGCGTCGGCAGCGGGGCTTTACGGGCGGAGACGCACAATTCGGTGCAGGTACCTTTTGGAAAAAGTGAACCTTGCGGACAAGGCGGACAAGCCCGTTTCAACATATTCGGGCGGGATGCAGCGGCGGCTGAATCTTGCCTGCGCATTGGTTGGGGACGTGAAACTGCTCCTGCTTGACGAACCGACGGTCGGAGCGGATGAAAACTCAACAGAAATAATACTGAATACAATCACCGCTCTGAAAAACGGCGGCTGCGCGGTGCTGCTCGTTTCGCACCGTGCGGAGGATATTGCACGTGTCTGCGACAGGGCAGTGAAACTGAAAGACGGGGTCGTTGAAGATGGCAGTCGGTAAAAAAACGAACAAAGCAGGTTCGGGGCGAAAGTGGTTTCGGCTCCGTTCGTTTGCCGCATGTGTTCGGAAGGATATCTGCCTTTTTTCGTCTGCGGCGGGCATTGCCTGCCTGCTGCTGCCGTTTATTGCCGCTTGCCTGCTTGCTTTCGGGCTGAATGATGCGCTTGCGGCGGAAAATGTGATTGAGCCCTTCCCTGTTGCAGTAATTGACAGGGATGAAACAGTAATGTCCCGCATGCTTATCGGGCAGCTGCGGCGCATTGAGCTTTTTTCGGAAATTCGCTGTGTTTCCGGTTCGAAATTTGATTCTGCATTCCGAACCGCCGAGGATGCGGCGCCGATCGTTGATTTTGAAGAGGATATGCTTGCGGGGTGTGCGGCGGCGGTCACGATTCCAAAGGATTATTTCTATTCGGTTTACTATATGGACGAGGGCAAGGTTGATGCATGGCTGAACGGAGAAATGCCGCTTGAAAGTGAGCTGACGGCCGATATAATCGAATCGGTTGCGGAAATAATGGCGGGTGAACGCGCGGCAATGCTTGCTGCTTTCCGCATTGCGGAGGGTGATGAACCTTCGGCGGAGGCGGTGCAGCGTTTCCGTGATGCATGTGCAAATGCGGTTTTGGACAGCGCGATGGGGCGAAGAGCCGTTTTTAAGGATTCACCGGGTGCTTTCGGGGTGCGTTCTGCAGAGGTGCTCTTCGAAAAATATTTTGTTTGCGCTGTGTGCATGTTGTTTTTCAGCGTATCGCTCGGAATCATGAAAACGGTTCCCGACGAACTGCAAATGGGAACCGCAAAGCGGTTCATCTGTTCGGGAGGGTCGCGAACAGCATTTTCGGCTTCAAAATTTGCGGCGGCAGCGGCCATTTGCACGGTTGGTGCCGTTCCGCTTGTGCTTGTTTTTAAAACACCGTTCAGCGCACGTTTATTGCTGACGCTTTTGCTCGGCTCGACAGTCTGTGCGGAGCTGATGTTCCTTTTGAGCCTTGCTTTCAAACGAACCGAAAGGTTCATGCTTGCGGGCGGAATCGTGATGCTTGCGGCACTTTTCGCAGGCGGGGTGATTTACCCGCTGAATCTGATGCCGGAAGCGGTTCAAAAGCTGAGCATTTTGTCCGTGGCACGGCATATGTTTGCAGGCATTGTCCCGGAGGCGGCGGGCGGCGGCTCCGGCTTGGGTCCGCTTGCGGCGGCGGCCGGGATTTTAGCTCTGCTGTGCGGTGCAGCGGCGGCTGCCTTGGGCGGAAGTGCTGCGCGCCGGCACGGTTCGGCAAAGGGGGGAGCATGATGATACTTCGGCTTGCATTGCAAAAAATTCGCGCAATGGTGGGTGGATACGGCTTTTTTGCAGCGGTGCTTGCTGCGGCGTTTGCGCTCTTTTTCATCGTTGCGGCAACTCTCGGAACGACGCGGACGCAGCTGCTGAGGATTGCCCTGACGGATGAGGACGATTCCCCGCTTTCACATGAATTTGCCGAACTGCTGAATGATTCTGACGGTGAAATTACCGGCGGTAAAACGCGGTTCGTTTCGGTGAGGTTCGGAACGCGGGAGGAATCGGAGGAGGCTGTTCGCAGCGGAAAAGCGGAAGGTGCGTTGATAATTCTGAAAGGTTTCGGCGCGGGGCTCGAATCCGGAGAAGAGGCGTTTCTTGAATACAGGGCTTCAGCCGATGCCTCATCGGCACAGGCGGCGGAGGAAATTATCGGCGGGCGTGCAGTTGCGCTCCGCAGCAGGCTGCGCTCCGCAGATTATGCGAAAAAGCTGCTGAACAGGGGCTTGACGGAAAAAGAGCTTTCCGAGCTTGAAGTCGCCGCGAAAGAGTATTATAATGAGCAGGTTGGGGCTGTGCGGTTCGAACGCATCGGCGGAAGTGTTGAAAAAGCGGATTCATCGGTTTTCGGCGCGCTCCGAGCACGGTTTTCGGGCATAGGTGCGTTTGCGGTGCTGACGCTGCTGCTGACTTTGGGGTCGTGGACGGGCTCGAATGCGGCGCAGGCGGCGGAAAAACGGCTTGCAGCGGAAAAAGGCGGAGTGAGCATTTCGTTTTGGAGCAATTTTTTGGCATTGTTCATATGCGGAATTGCGATGTATGCCGTTATGTATATTGCTGCTGCTGCGGCGGGGAGAAACTCCCCGAACGGGCATGAATTGCTTGCGGCGGGCTGTTACCTCTTTTGCGCAAGTGCGCTTGCGCTTGTTGTCGGCGGGGCGGATATTTCGGGGCGGATGAACCTTGCGGCACCGTTCATTGCGTTTGCAACAAGCCTTTTGGGTGGATGCTTTGCGGATACCGCTGCTCGTGGCGGATTGTTTGCAAAACTGGCGCTTTTGACGCCGCAGGGGCTCTGCATTGCGGGAGCGGACGGCAGCGTCGCCTGCCTTGCGGTGCTTGCGGGAGCGGGCGTTGTTCTGCTTGCGTTAAAGCGGGCTGCGCTGCGGGTAAAATTTGCGGAAAGAAGGTAAATTCCCGACTCCTGTAATACGAACAGGCTTTATCAGGGAGAAAAAATGAGCTTAAACAGAGATTTGACCGTCGGCAAACCGGGAAAGGTGCTTTTGCGGTTCTGCCTGCCGTTGTTTGCAAGCATAATATTTCAACAACTTTATAATATTGCTGACAGTTTCGTTGCGGGAAAATTTATCGGCAACGATGCGCTTGCGGCGGTCGGCAACAGCTATGAAATAACATTGATTTTCATTGCGTTCGCGTTTGGCTGCAATATCGGCTGCTCCGTTATTGCGGCGCAGCTCTTCGGCGCAAAAAAGTTTTCCGACCTTAAAACGCTGGTTTACACCGTTCTGATTTCAAGCGGCGTGCTTTGCGTTGTGCTGATGACTTGCGGCTTCCTGTTCGGCGGCGCGCTGCTGAAACTCATTCGAACTCCGACCGAACTGCTTGCGGATTCAAAGCTTTATCTTGATATCTATATTGCCGGGCTGCCGTTCATGTTTTACTACAACGTCGCAACCGGAATCTTTTCCGCAATGGGCGATTCAAAAACGCCTTTCATCTTTTTGGCATGTTCATCAACGGCAAATATCGGCATGGATATTCTGTTTGTACACAGTTTCAGCATGGGTGTTGCGGGTGTTGCGTGGGCAACCTTCATCTGTCAGGGTGTGAGCTGCATTCTTGCGGTTGCTTTCGTTTTGAAAAGACTTCACGCGCTCGAGTGCGAAAACCGTGGTGAAAGGGTTCCTGTTTTTTCATGGCATCTGTTTGGGCGTTTTGCGGAGATTGCCGTGCCGAGTATTCTTCAGCAGAGTTTTATTTCCGTCGGCAATATAATAATTCAAAGCGTTATAAATAACTTCGGAGCGGCTGTCATGGCTGGATACTCTTCCGCCGTCAAGCTGAACAATATGGTCACAACGTCGCTCACAACTCTCGGAAACGGCATTTCAAGCTTTACTGCACAGAACCTCGGTGCCGCCAAGCCGGAAAGAATTAAAGCAGGATTTGCGGCCGGACTGCGGCTTGTGTTTGCAATCTGCGTTCCGCTTGTGCTTTTGTATTTCTTTGCGGGCAGGCAGCTTGTTTATGTTTTTTTGGAAAGCCCGACAGGCACGGCAGCGGATATCGGAATGCGCTTCCTGCGGATAATTTCGCCATTCTATCTTATTGTTGCCGCAAAGCTTGTTGCGGACGGCGTTTTGCGCGGTGCGGGCATGATGAAAAAGTTTATGGTGACGACCTTCAGCGATTTGACTCTGCGCGTTGCGCTTGCGGCGGTATTGTCGAAAACCGCACTCGGAACAACGGGAATTTGGCTTGCATGGCCCATCGGCTGGACGATTGCAACCGCGCTGTCACTCATTTTTTACGGCACGGCCGATTGGAAAAAATACGTTAAAAAGAGCGAAAAAAGCATTCCTGTCGAAGCGGAAAACGACGAAGCGGAACTTGAAATGCAGACGGAATAAATCCTTTCGGAAACAGTCGAACACTCACGAAACCTGTTCGGTGCAGAGCAGAAAAAAATGCCGCGCGGAGTGCAGATATCGTCCGTGCGGCATTTGAATATTCGTTAAAAATCGGCGAATAAGCCGGACGGGATCAAATTTCCGTGCAGCCGCCGACGGTCACGAAACCGTCAAGCTTCCTCCCGTTTTTGCAAAGCGGACATTCGTCGCTGCGATAGACATTGTATTCGTTTAAATCGCTGCGCATGAAAATGCTGTGAACGGGTAAGCCGGCAGCTTCTTCAACAGCGGAAAATATCGAACCTATGCCCACGGGCTTGCCGCCGTAATAGCGGATGCATTCGGCAGCACGGGCAAGGCTGCGCCCTGTGGAAACTGTGGACATGAGCAGAAGAATATTGCGATTCGTAACATACTGCTGCATATCGCTGCTGAAGACCAATTGGTTGTTTGAATTTATGCCCGGAGTGATGATGTTAACGGCTGCGCCGCTGTTAACGCTGTGACTTGAATCGATGAGATCCTGCGCGATAAATGCGCCGATGACCTGCGTGTTTTCAAGGCAGATTATCGTGTCGATGGGTGTGCAGCGGAAAAATTTTGATATTTCGTCCGCCGCTTCGGCTGCCATTGCTGCATTTGACCGAATCTCTGTCATGCTGATATACCTGTCAACATGGGCATGCCCCGTTGCAAAGTGTCCGGAATAGATGCTCAGTTTAATGCGCCTGTTGCCTTTTGCCGCTATGGTGATTTTGTTTGACAGCATAATGAATACAATCCCCTCATGTCATAATATCGGGGCATGAACTGAAATTTCCATACCCGATATATTTATTTTAACATAAAGCGTCTTTTGGTTCAAGAGTAAAATATAAAAAATTTAAATAAAAATGAAACAATCACTCAAAAATCGTGTCCGGAAAAGCGCGCTGGAGCTTCATGAGCGTTTCGGCATCCATTCCCGTGCCTTCAACGGCGGAAATGAACTGCAATTCCTTCATGTTGAAGAACAACGAAAAAGCGTCAATCGGGTTGTAGGTCAATATTACTCTCTGAAGGCGCCGCGTCTTTGACAGCAAAACGGAAATATCAGTCAGCTTGTTTGAAGATAAATTCAGAATCAGCAATCCGGTGCTGTTGAGCGGTGTTTCGCAGCTTTCGATTGCGTTGAACGAAAGATCCAGCGTGTGAAGGCTTTTCAGCGAACAAATCGGGTTTATATCGCCGATGTCGTTGCCGCTTAAATCAAGATAGTGCAAATCGGTAAGCGAAGAAAGCGTCCCGACAGCTGCTATATCGTTGCCGTGAAGCGAGAGCGTTTCCAGCGAAGAAAGATATGAAATCGGAGAAAGATCCGAAATCGCGTTGCTGTCCGCATACAGGTTGATAAGTTGGGAAAGGGCGGAAATCGGGGATAAGTCCGAAACAGCGTTGCCGCTGATATCGAGAGTTTGCAGGGAAACAGCGGATGAAAACGGTGTTAAATCCGTGATTGCACACTGACGAACGCTCAGTTCGCACAATTGCGAAAGCTGTGACAAAACGTTAAAATCGGATGCCGAAACATTGTTGAGCGTCAATCGCTTCAGTTTTTTCAGCTGAGTGAGCGGCTCTAAGCTCTGCACGGTGTTGAACGATAAATCAAGCTCAACAAGGTTCTTAAATGCGGCAAGTTCCGAAATATCGTTGATGCCGCAGTGACTTAAATCAAGTTTTGTGACAGAAAGAATATCGCCGAGGAAGATTTTGCCTTCCCAAAAGAGCTGCTCGCGGACGCACTGCTCCAAACGGCGGTTTTCGAAATAATACAGTTCATATGTTGCGGAAATCTCATACGGAATATCTGTCGGCTCAACATCGGGAGTTTCAATGCCGATATTTCCTGTCGGTGCAGGTGAAATCGGGGCGGTGCCGATGTCTGAAACACAGGCGCACAGGGCAAACACTGCGGCGACAGCTGCAATAATCAGAACAGATGTAAGAAAAACACGGGATAAATGCTGCAATTTTCCGCTGCATTCCGCTGCCTTGAAAAACATCATCGGCTTGCTCCTTTCGGGTACATCGGGCGTTGTGCTGCCGCAGAATATTTTATCGGGGATTCGATGAAAAGTCAACCCGAAAGGCAGCTTTACAACAGCTTTTCGTACAGGCTGAACCAAGGCAGGCCGTATTCCTTCGAAATAAATGTTGAATCAGCCTAAGGAAGCTTCAGCCCCGCTGAAAAAAAGTTTGGTTTCGGAATTTCAGTTCGAGCTCAAGCGTGCATTGTTGTAAGAAACAGCAAGGTGACTCGGCGCAAAAATCAATGCCGCAGCAGCGAGATACAGCCTGAAGTGATTGCAGCGTCTTTTTGCAGCGGTGTTTCCCGCACAAAGCATTGAATCAGATGAAAGTCGGTCAGCCTTTCATAAAACCGCAGCATCCGAGCGCTGAAAAATCCGAAAAGCCGAGAGATTTATAAAAAGCCACCGTCTGTGGTGTGTTGTCTGTTACCAGTTGTATTTGCCTGACATGAGAATATCTGTCAAGGACCGCCTTGAGCAGTGCCGTTCCGATACCCTGCCTTTGATATTGAGGAAATACCAGAATATCCTGAACCAAAATAACGGTGAACCCATCGCCGACAACCCGAATGATTCCAAGGAGTTCATCGTTTTCGAATGACGCTAAAACAAGCAGGGAGTTTTTGAAGCCTTGCTCCAGTGCCTTTAAATCTTCCGTGTATGCAGTCCATCCGACCTGTGAATAGAGTCGCTGAATCTCATCACGGCTGTATTCCGTATACTCTCTTATTTCCATCTCAACCTCCGAAATTCGGTATGCTCAATTCGCAGCAATATGTAAAAGTCCGCCGTAATTCCATCAAAATCACGGCGGACATATGGCGGAGAGAAAGGGATTCGAACCCTTGATACGGTTCCCCGTATACACGATTTCCAATCGTGCGCCTTAGACCAGCTCAGCCATCTCTCCAACTGTATGTGCAAAGCATCATACGGCACTTGCATATAATACAGCATCGGGTGAAAAAAAGCAAGCTTTTTTTGCAATGTAGATGATATATTATCGATATTCGTAACCTTTATTGCTCAGGTCGGTTTAATGTGTTATAATCGATATGAAAGGGGAGCGAAATGCAAAAGAAAAGCGTTCGAACGGCATTGACTTATGCACTGCCGGGTTTGTTGAGTGTTGGATTTGCTGTGTTTGCGGCATTTTCGGAAAGAGCGGACAGGGCGGGCATTTTGTTCGGCGGTGCCGCAGCTTTGGTTTTTCTGCTGCTGATTTTTCGGCTGCTGCCCGTTTTTTTTGATTTTTTTACGGAGAACGAAGGAAAATCTCCGTGTGCGGACTTGGGTGCGCGAAGCCGAAGAAGGCTGCACCCTTGGCTTCAAATCGTTCTTTCCGCGTTCATTATTCAATTTATTACAATTGCTGCAATATATGCGGCGGATATGAACCTGAACGGTTATTCGGGAACTGTCATTCAAACTTATGCGCGCCTGTTCATAACGGGGAAAGGCAGCCCTGTTTGTGCGCCCGATGCGCTGAGCGGGCTCGGGTTGCTTTCCGCGCTTGGGGAATATGTATTTCCGCGTGCAATTGCTGCGGGTATCGGGGTTTACAGGGATGCTGCGCTGCTCGG
>ULQS01062595.1_pt1 | contig 11183 bp, 11 predicted proteins | sample 1954751 | NCBI WGS metagenome assembly ULQS01 (sample SAMEA4835662, study PRJEB28245) | human gut metagenome | biome: gut microbiome; material: fecal sample | place: Denmark | collected 2008 | reverse complement strand
TTTATTTCTAACAATATGTGTTGCGGAATTAAGGATATAATAAACTTTCATCTATAAAATCAAATGAATATGATGCTATTGTAGTAGGTAGCGATCAAGTGTGGCGCCCTAATTATTTTGGCATTCGTGATATTACGCAAGCCTATCTTGATTTTGCTGTTGGGTGGGATATAAAACGAATCGCTTATGCGGCATCTTTTGGAACAGAAGAATGGGAATATACTCTGAGTCAGACAAAAAAATGTAATAGATTATTGAGTCTTTTTGATGCTGTATCGGTGCGTGAAGACTCTGGTGTTGATTTATGCAAAAAAAAATTAGGCGTTGAAGCAGAGCATGTGTTGGATCCTACTATGCTTTTAAGCAAGGAAGATTATATAAATTTATTTATTTCTGCTCATACTCCTAAAAGTAAAGGGAATTTATTGTGTTACATTTTGGATGAAACAGAAGAAAAGAATAATCTGCTCAAACGAATTGTTGATGAAAAGAGGTTAGTCCCATTTAGTGTGAAATCAAAAAATGATGATGTAGACTCGTTGATATCTGATCGTGTACAACCTCCATTAGAACAATGGTTAAGAGGTTTCTATGATGCAGATTTTGTTTTTACTGATTCTTTTCATGCTTGTGTATTTTCTATTTTGTTCAATAAACCATTTATTGTATATGGAAATGTGAGTAGAGGTATGTCCCGTTTTATTTCACTTTTAAACATGTTTGATTTAGTAGATGCTCTATATTATGAAAACTCAGGATGTATTTTGAATTTTATAAATTTTAATTGGAATAAAATAAATTCGATATTAGAAAAAAAGAAGGAGGAGTCTATCTGTTTTTTACGAAAAAATGTGAATAAATAGAAGATCAAAGGTAAGCGTCCAATTTTGACGTCTTGCCCTAAAGCATAAAAATCTCGACCTTCGCTGCTGTAATCAAAAACTCGGTAAACATGTATCGCAGCAGTGATTTTGAGCATTTGTTCATCCGTTACAAAGCGGAGGCGATGCCCCAAGGGGAGTCCATGCAGGATTTCTGTTTGAAAAACAAAGTACCCTACAATCTGTTTCACAAATGGTACAAGGATACCCGACATCGCATTGTCTCGGTACAGGTAGAAGGACAACAAGTGGAGCAAGAACCGGAAAAGGATCTTTCAGCTTCCGTCCCATCCATGGGAGGTTCCTTGTCATCCTCTCCGGTGAGATTCATGATAGACATCCGTATGACAGGTGGAATGCACATACAGCAATGGAACTTAAGCTACGATGGTTTGAAGAACCTGGTAGAGAAGCTGGAGGGCCTATGCTGAACATTACATGAATGAACAGGTTTTATTACCTGCGGAACTTTCATGATATGCGCTGCAAATATGAGCGTGTGCTTTCCGTAATCCACCAGCAATTGAACCGCGAGCCGGAGGAAGATGAAGTTTTCACTACCTTGCGCAAGGCTGACAAGGCAGAAAGGGAACAGCTTCTGGAAAAGCTGGACCGTATGATCACGCAGCTTCTGAATCTGAATGAGAACTTTCAAATGCAAATGAAACTGAATGAAGAGCTGAAGCGGGTGATAGCCGGTCTTCAGAAGCATGTTGAACTACTACGGAAAGAGAATGCCGCCTTAAAGGAACAGAAGAAGCTTTCAGACAAAAATCGTTTCGGCAGCAAGACCCGGAAACTTTCGTCCAGACCGTAGGGATTATGAGAATCTGCTGCCGATGACCATCGGAATCAATGCTAACAAACTTAAAAATCAAGTCCGGTTTTTGAAAACTTTAAGAAGAAAGCTTTCCAAAGGGGATTTCCCTATAGGGTACATTAAAATTGGTTTACAGACCAAAAAGAAAGGATTATAGTATGATTTCAATTATTGTGCCAGTATATAATGCTATTAATTATTTACCTCAGTGTATTGATAGTATCATATGTCAATCCTATATAGACTGGGAGCTGATACTTGTAGATGATGGTAGCAAAGATCAATCAGGAAAGATTTGTGATGAGTATACGAAACAAGATAATCGTATTAAGGTAATTCACCAATCCAATAATGGGGTATCGAGTGCACGTAATGCAGGTATTAATCATGCTAAAGGTGAATATTTGTGCTTTGTAGATGCAGATGATTGGTTAGAACCTTCTTTTTTAATAGATTTTCAGTTTGATAAAATTAAGGCAGATTTTTACATAGGAGGCTATATTTTTAATACGTATGGGACTCCTTTCTCTTGTAAAAAATATGAGGAAATATGTTGTTCTGGATTATCAGAAATACGTGATGAGTTTTTTAGGCAAAATCTTCAGGCAAACGGTTACCCGTGGGGAAAGTTATATAAATCTTCTATTATACGTGAGAATAGTTTACGGTTTAATGAAAAATTATCTATCAATGAAGATCATTTATTTGTGTTTCAGTATTATTTATTATGTGGCTCGTTGAGTATTAATTCTACTATAAATTATCAATACAGAGTTTTCGATGATGGAGGGAATAAATTGTCATTGAGGAAGCATCCTTATAACGAATATATAGAGATTTTTAACTCATTCAATATCGTTATAGCAAGTATGCGGCGAAAATGGAATTTGAATGAAATAAATTGTAAAGATTTACTTCTTTCATTTGTATACGTAAAGAGGTTGAATGCCATAGAAGCATCGGTGTTGAATAATGAAAAACATCTTTTTTGTGTAGAACTTGATTATTGGATTTCAAATAAAGTTATTTTCCCTTCTAAAAAGGAAAAGGTTATTCTACTGATAATAAGAGGATATTTCCCTCGATGGTTCAAGTGGTATGCACTTAAGCTTATTTATAACTTGAAATTTTATTATTATAAGCATCGAGATGTTCAGTCTTCTATTTATCGGCATATTCTATCAAAATCGTCCAAATTATGAATCTATAATGTATATTTCTTTATAAAAATGATGTCTGTAAATAAAGATTCTGATTATTACAAAAGAATTAGGAAAAGAAGTTGCTTACATTTTGTCGTAGGGTTAATTCCTCGAATATGTTTATTTTGTAAATATGCTCATACAAGAAGAATTGCAAAAAGGAAGGGAGCTCAGATTGGTGAAGATACGATTATACTAAAATCTCTAGCCAAACGTGCAAATAGAAACTTGTGTATTGGTAGCAATACATCAATCGGTTCCTATAAGATAGATCTGCGTTCACCTGTTAGAATTGGTAATAGGGTAATTATTAGTAACGATAGTGAAATCATTACTACAAGTCATTACATAGATTCTCCGGAGTGGGAGCATAAACATTATGGATTAGAAATAGAAGATTATGTGTGGATTGCTTCCAATGTTCTGATATTACCTTCTTGTCGAAAAATAGGGTATGGCGCAGTGATAGGAGCGGGTAGTGTAGTAACTAAAGATGTTCCTCCCATGAGTGTTGTCGGAGGTAATCCTGCCTGTATTATTAAGCAACGTTCTTGTGTGCATTCAAATTTAGTAATTCCCTCATTGCTTAGCGGTGATTTGAAATTATATTGGAGAACATGGATTAATCAACATTTTAGCTGAATTTATGGATAACAAAAAAATTGTTTTTGTTCATGCTACAGGAAATCAGAATTCGAGGCATGCAGTTTATGGTATGAGAAAGGCTGGGATATTGCATAGTTTTCATACAAGTATAGCTTGTTTTAAAGGTTCTTTTTTGTATTTAATGTCTGCGATTCCATTGATGAAAGATTTTCGCAGAAGAGAGTTTGATGTTTGTATCAAAAAAGTAACATATACATATCCTTTCTGTGAATTATTAAGAATATTAAATCGTTTTTTTTATTTTATAACTATATCATCAGATGATGTATTCCATTATAATGATAAGAAAGTTACAACATTTATTGAAAAGAAAGCCAATGAGATAGCAGCTGTATATTCAACAGATGAAGGTGCATATAATACTTTCTTAAAAGCACATGAATTAGGCGTAAAGTGTTTGTTTGATTTACCAATTATTCACTGGAGGACTTATCAAAAACTTTTGTCTGATGAAAAAGTAAAAAATCCCCAATGGGCTTCCCTTCTTGGCATATACAACGATAGTAAAGAAAAATTAGAAAGAAAAGATAGAGAATTATTATTGGCAGACAAAATTTACGTAGCAAGTAATTTCGTTAAGCAGTCTATTTTAAATGATTTTCCTTATCAACTTCATGCCGATATAGAAGTCATCCCGTATGGATTCCCACCTATTAACAAGCAAAGAAAATTTGGTCTGATAAGAAATCGTAAATTGAATTTCCTTTATGTAGGAAGGCTGAGCCAAAGTAAAGGACTGAGTTATCTTTTTGAAGCAATGGAACCATTTAGAGGGGAGATAAATTTAACAATTGTTGGTTCTGGTAATTTGGACGAATGTCAGTTGCTAAGAGATGAAATAAAAAAATATAAGTATATTCCATCTTTGTCGCATGAAGAGGTTTTGCAATTGATGGCCCAAAATGATGTGTTCATTTTTCCATCTTTGTTTGAGGGTTTTGGTCTGGTTATAACAGAAGCTATGTCTCAAGGAACTCCGGTTATTACTACAAATAGAACTTGTGGAGTAGATTTTATTCAAGATAATGAGAATGGCTGGTTGGTTGAACCTGGGGATGCAGGACAGATTAAAAAGAAAATTGAAATGATTTTGGCTAATAGGAAAAAGCTAGTAGAAATATCAAAAAAGGCTTTAGAAACAGCGGCAAAACGTCCATGGTCTGTTTATGAAAAAGAACTGGTAGAATCTGTAAATAGATTTCTATATGGTAAATTATCTTAATATAAATAAGCTTACATATGGAGAGCCGTATGCGCTATACCGTAAGGTTATTTGGGTTTATTTGTTTTTGTTAATTTTTGAGGGAGCATTGCGAAAATGGTTCTTGCCTTCTTTAGCTACTCCACTTCTAATTGTGCGTGACCCTATTGCTATTTGGTTAACTATTGTTGGATGGAAGAAAGGATGGTTGAAAAACGGATATGTAGAGATTATGATGATAGCTTCTACTGTTTCGTTTTTTTTAACATTGTTGGTTGGGCACCATAATCTGTTAGTAGCATTGTTTGGATGGAGGATTTATTTCTTTCATTTTCCAATGATTTTTGTAATGGGCAGAATTTTGTCACGGACTGATATTTTAAAAATAGGTCGTTTTATTCTGTGGATTTCTATTCCCATGACTGTTTTGATTGTAGTACAATTCTATTCACCTCAAACAGCTTGGGTGAATTTAGGTGTTGGTGGAGAAGGTACTGCGGGGTTTGGTGGTGCTTTGGGGTATATGCGTCCACCTGGTACATTTTCATTTATTGCAGGATATGTGGCTTTTCAAGCAGTAGCATGTTGCTATTTATTGTATTATTTAGTAATGAATGATACGCTTCCTGCAAAATATCGATTTTCAAATATTACTTTAATGGTGCTGGTTGCATGTTATTTGTTGTCTATCCCTATGTCAATTGCTCGGACACATTTTTTTCAAACTTGTGTGATCTTATTTTTCTTTGGTGTGGCTATTATTAGAAAAGAAAACTTGAAAAAAAATTTTTTTAAGTTTATATTTTTAGTTTTCATTGCTTGTATTGTTTTAGCAATAACAGGTATCGCTGATACGGGATTAGATGCTTTTACAGTAAGATTTGAAGGAGCTAATGAATCGGAAGGGGGATTGGAAGGTGTTTTAGGGAATAGATATTTGGGAGGATTTATAAGAGGGCTTATGGGTTTTGATATACCTTGGTTTGGTTATGGTATTGGCTTGGGTACCAATGCTGGGTCTCATATGATGGGAGGAACTATATATTCTTTTGGATTTAATGGGGAAGTTGAATGGGAACGTATTGTTGGAGAATGTGGTATTATTATTGGGTGGGCAATAATTGGGGTTAGATTATTGTTTTCATTGAAATTATGTAGAGTTACATATATGAAAATGCTGAGATGTTATGACTTATTACCGTGGATGTTATCTGCAGGTATGATGTTAACGGTTCCTCAGGGACAATGGGCGACACCAACTAATTTGGGATTTAGTATTTTATTAGGGGGATTAACTTTAGCTGCTATTAAAGGCCATTCTGTAAATAAGGTTACGATTGATTAGTAAAAATAGAAAGTATCAATGGAGAATGTGAATAAATGTAGGGTATTGTGGATTGATATTGTTAAGGGGGTAGCAATAATATTAGTAGTATTAGGCCATATTGGGCTTACAAATGTATCATATATTGGGCCATGGGTTAATTCTTTTCATGTACCTATTTTCTTCTTTATATCAGGAATGTTGTTTTCGAACTCTAATAGCTTTGGCATATTTTTAAATAAAAAAATCTTAGAGTTAATAAAACCGTATCTATATTTTTCATTCATTGCAATTTTATGCCTCTATTTAATTAAAGAGTTCAATTGGGAAGAAATAAAAAATATTCTTTTCTGTGGATGGGGGGGGATTGCTTTATGGTTTATTCCTGTTCTATTCTTTACTCATTTAGTGTGGTTTTTTGTGCGTAAATATATTGATAAATCGTTATATGTTTACTTATTTGTATTGTTGTGTTTGGGGGGCTTTTTATTTTCAAAATATATTGGATTTGTATCTTATAATTTGTTGTTACTTCCTATATCAGTTATTTATTTGGGGGCAGGAAACTGGTGGAAAGAAAAAATTATAGATATGTCTAAGTATTCAGGGAGTAGTAAATTGTTTATTCTGATGATTGTATTTTTAATCTTATCTTTTCTAAGTATATTAGTGAATTGGAAAAATTCTGTTAGTTATGCATCAAATCAATTAGGATATATATTACCGAGTTTGCTTTCTGGTATAAGTGGAAGTTTTTTTATTTGTATATTTTCTATCCTATTAGTTCGTTTTCTTAGTCCTCAAAATTGTTTATTGTCCATTTTGTCATATATAGGAAAGAATACTTATATTATATTAGCATTTCATCAAATACTACTTATAGGTTGTACTTATATGCATAATTTTATAACATGCTATATCTTGTATAAATCGTTAGAATTAATAATAATTGTTTTAGGTTGTTTTTTGTTGATTCATTTAATCAATAAATTTACTCCTTTTATGATTAAAAATAGGTGATATTTTTATAGGTTATAAGTCAGGTGAAAATATTATATATATATCGTAATCCACTTATGGGATTTTCGATTGAAAAGGTTTTTAAACCGATAGAAGAATGGATGAAGATAAGAATGGAGGTAGATTCTATTTATCTGCCTGCATTTGATTATAGCCCTATTGGATTGTGGAAAAATATTAGGATGACTCTTCAGACTGTTCGTCGGAAAAAATATGATATAATTCATATAACTGGTGGTGACAATTATTTATTGCCTTTTCTTAGGAATAAAATTGTTTTGGTAACTGTACATGATTTGGGATTTTATACGAATCATAAGAAAACAATAAGAGCCAAATGGAGTTATTTGACCCGAGTTCTACCTTTGAAAATGGCAACCAAAACAACCTTTATATCAACAAAAAGTTTGTGTGAGGCGAAAGAGTTAATTAATTTGCGGGAGGATCAGTATGTAATTATTCCCAATGCAGTAAGCTTAAATCTTGTTTATAAAGAAAAAAAAATAAATGTAGACAATCCTGTAATTTTACATATTGGCACTGGGCCTAATAAAAATCTATTACGAACGATTGATGCATTAAGGAATATTCAATGCCATCTTCGCATAGTTGGTAGATTAGAAGAGAAAGATCATATTAAACTGAGATCTTCCAATATTAGTTATAGTAATGTGTATAATCTGACAGACGAGGAAATATTGGAAGAATATGTAAAATGTGATATCGTTAATTTCCCTTCTTATTATGAAGGATTTGGTATGCCTATTATAGAAGGACAGAAGGTTGGAAGAGTAGTTATAACTAGTAATATACCTCCAATGAACGAAGTGGCGGGGGATGGTGCAGTATTAGTTGATCCTTTTGATGTAACATCCATCCACAATGGATACATGAGGGCTATGAAAACCCCGGAGCTGTATATTCGTAAGGGAATTAAGAATGTTAAAAGGTTCGATATTGATAACATCGCTAATAAATATTATACCTTATATCACAAAATAGTAGATAAACCATGAATCTCATATTTTTCCAAAATTGTATAAGCCCCCACCAAATTCCTTATATTCGTGAGTGTATTAAAGACGAACGGATAGAAAGCGTGCATCTCATTGTACCACGTACAGATTACGACGAGAGAAGAGATATGGGCTGGGATGGTTCACATTTGTTGGAGGGTAGTTTGATTCGATTGTGCTTAAAGCCCACGAACGAACAGGTTATTCAACTTTTTAAAGAAACGAAAGATGCTGTTTGTTTGTTCACTGGTATTCGGGCATTTACAGAAGTATTCTGTTGGTTTAAGTTGAGTCTTGCATATCAGGTAAGGCGGTATATTATAACGGAACCTCCTTTCGTTTACGATAAGCCTTTGTGGATGCATTATCTGCGTTTTTTATTTCAAGACTATAAATATGTTCCTCATATTGATGGCATCTTCGGTTTTGGGGATTTGGCCGTTCGTTATTATCGAAATATTTCCAAACGTTGGGATGTCTTTCCCTTTCAGTATGTTACCGAAGCATCGAAACGTACCTTACCCCCTCCTTCGGGAAAAGTTAAATTACTGTTTGTTGGAAGTCTGATTCCAAGAAAAAACGTGCAAATTGTGATGGAGGCATTGAAAGATAATTCAGATATTGATTTTACGTTAGTAGGAGATGGGGAAGAGAGAGTGAAGTTAGAAGTAATAGCCCAAAAGAATAGAATCAATACGAGGTTTTTAGGTATCAGACCAATGAATGAAGTTCCGGAGATCATGCAACAGAATGATGTTTTGATTCTGCCTTCTCTTCACGATGGATGGGGAGCTGTGGTAAACGAAGCAATGTCTTTAGGGCTTTATGTAATTGTTAGCGACCGATGTGGGGCTAAAGCCTTGATTGCGGATGAGACTGATGGATTGATTTTTAAATCGAAAGATGTAAGTTCGCTGAAAGAAGCTTTGGGACATATAATTTCTCATATCCAGGATATCAGATTAATGACAGATAAACGCATCGAGAGAGCAATTCGAATTCAAGGAAAGCAAGTAGCAAACTATTTTGTGAATTGCATTTCTCGTGAGCAAAGGTAATAAAAAAGTATTGTTAGTTAAATGTTTTTATAAATGATGCGCATCCTCCACTTCATCCCCAGCATCGACCGCTCCTCCGGCGGTGTAGGTGCCTATATGCAGCTGCTCGCCAAGGAATTGGGTAAGCTGTGCGAACTGACCATCGCTACGGCGGCATCGGAACATCCACTGCCGATAGAGAACGCACGGGTGGTGACGCTACCGACACGTCTGTCGCAATACCGCGCCTTGAAGAAAGCGTGGAGGAAATTGCTGGAGGAGGTTCGCCCGGATGTGGTACACGTGAACTGCTGCTGGATGCCGCAAAGTGCTTGGACACAAAAGTGGGCACAACAGGCCGGATATAAGGTGGTGCTCAGTCCGCACGGCATGTTGGAGCCGTGGATCTTGGCACGGCATTACTGGACGAGAAAAGTACCGGCACTCTGGCTCTATCAGAAACAGGCAGTGGTGAAAGCTGACCGATTGCATGCTACTGCGGAGAGTGAAAAACAGAATCTGCTGAAGCTGGGTTATAACAACCGGATCACGGTAATTGCCAATGGCATTGATGTAGAGCAGATTGATATAAAAGCTGGTTGGGAACGGAAAAAACAGATTCTGTTCCTGTCCAGAATCCATGTGAAAAAGGGTATTGAGTTCTTGCTGGAGGCTGTAGCGGCTTTGAAGGAGCGGTTGAGGGGATATACCGTCCGTATTGCGGGCGAAGGGGAAGCGGAATACATCGAACAGCTTCGACAAAAAGCTCTTCAGCTGGACATCCAAGATAAAGTGGATTTTTGCGGAGGGGTATACGGTGACCGGAAATGGGAATTGTTCCGGGAGGCGGATTTGTTTGTATTGCCTACGTATTCCGAGAATTTCGGTATCGTGGTGGCGGAAGCCTTGGCTTGCGGAACTCCTGTGATAACAACAACCGGTACTCCCTGGGAGGAACTAAATACCTGGCATTGTGGCTGGTGGACAGAGATAGGAACCGAACCGACCATTCATGCATTGAACGAATTTCTGGATTTATCGGAAAAGGAACTGGAACAGATGGGACGTAACGGCCGCCGTTTAGTAGAAACACAGTATTCTTCTAAAAAGGTGGCAGAGGAAATGGTGAGGATGTATGAGGTGTTGAAGGTTTAGGGTTGAAGGTTTAGGGTAGTCTGTCTAATGGCTTCTCCTATAAAAAGAAAAACGACTGTGTAATTCTGTGTCCTCCGTGGTGAATGAAGTTTAAATTGAAAACTTTGGTTTTCATTTGCTTCTGCGTTTACCTTTTACTATCTTTGCTCAAACAAAAAATATTCAGCTATGGCACTAGAAGGACTTCAAGAACGATATGTAAATTTCTATACGGATTTCGCTTTTAAGAAACTGTTCGGAACCGAGGTGAACAAGGATTTGCTCATCAGTTTTTTGAATGCATTGTTGTCGGGTGAGGAGGAAATCAAGGATCTGACCTATTTGAACACCGAACATTTGGGTGAACACGAAGAAGAACGAAAAGCTGTTTTTGATGTATATTGTGTGAACGAAAAGGGAGAGCGCTTTCTGGTAGAGATGCAGAAAGCTGAACAGCGTTTTTTTAAGGATCGTAGTGTCTATTATTCTACTTTCCCTATTCGGGAGCAAGGTCCCAAGGGGAACTGGAACTATGAATTGAAAGCTGTGTACACCATTGGCATTCTGAATTTTAGTTTTGATGACAGCGATCCGAACTACTATCACCATGAAGTCAAGTTGGTAGATATGAAAACAATGAAAGTATTCTACGACAAGCTGACTTACATTTATTTGGAAATGCCTAAATTTCGCAAGACGGAAAATGAACTGGAGAATCTTTTTGAGAAATGGCTTTATGCCATCAGTCATTTGCCTGCCTTGATGGAACGTCCTAAAGCCTTGCGTGAAGCGGTTTTCGAGAAGTTTTTCCGTGTGGCTGAAATCGCCTGCTTTACCCAGCAGGAACGTGTAGCCTATGAAGGAAGTCTGAAAAATTATCGT
>ULQS01078682.1_pt1 | contig 11379 bp, 7 predicted proteins | sample 1954751 | NCBI WGS metagenome assembly ULQS01 (sample SAMEA4835662, study PRJEB28245) | human gut metagenome | biome: gut microbiome; material: fecal sample | place: Denmark | collected 2008 | reverse complement strand
CATCGGCTCCTGGGGTCCGATGATCCTCGGCCACAACCATCCGGCCGTGATTGAAGCCGTGCACGCCGCCGTCGACACGGGCCTTTCGTTTGGCGCCGTCACCGAGGGCGAAACGCTCATTGCCGAAGAAGTCATCAAGATCATGCCCAATGTCGAAGCCGTGCGCTTTGTGAGTTCCGGCACGGAGGCCGGCATGAGCGCCATTCGTCTGGCTCGCGGCTACACGGGCCGCAATAAGATCATTAAATTCGAAGGTTGCTACCACGGCCACAGCGACAGCCTGCTCGTGAAGGCCGGCTCGGGCATGCTCACATTTGGCAACCCCTCTTCGGCTGGTGTTCCGGCCGGTATGACCGAACACACGCTCGTACTCGAATACAACAATCCGCAGCAGCTCGAAGACACATTCAAGCAATGGGGCGACGACATCGCCTGCGTAATCGTCGAGGCAATCGCCGGCAACATGAACATGGTTCCGGCCACGCAGGAATTCATGGACACAATGCGCCGCCTGTGCACGCAGTACGGCGCGCTTCTGATCGTCGACGAAGTGATGACGGGTTTTCGCGTAGCGCTGCACGGCGCACAGTCCCTCTACAACATCGTGCCCGACATCACCATGATGGGCAAGGTGATCGGCGGCGGCATGCCGGTGGCTGCCTTCGGCGGACGCCGCGAAGTCATGAATAAGATCGCTCCTTTGGGCCCCGTCTATCAGGCCGGCACCCTCTCGGGCAACCCTGTGGCCGTTGCCTGCGGTCTGGCCACCCTCAAGGAAATCCAGAAGCCGGGCTTCTACGAAAGCCTCTCGGAAAAGACAACCAAGCTCGTGACAGGACTTACCGCTGCGGCCAAGCAAGCCGGCGTTTCGTTCTGCGCTCGCTCTCAGGGCGGCATGATGGGGCTCTTCTTCCTTGAAAACCTGCCCAACGGCTTTAACGACGTCATGAAGGCCGATCCGGCCGTGTTTGCGAAGTTCTTCCACACGATGCTCGAAGAAGGCGTTTACCTTGCTCCTTCGATCTTCGAAGCGGGCTTCGTGTCGGCGGCTCACAGCGACGAAGACATCGAAGCGACTATCGCAGCCGCCCGCAAGGCTTTTGCGGCTCTTTAATGTTCAAAGCGGTAATGAAACTCTTTCGCAGCTTAACGACGCTGCTGCTCGGCTTGACGACGGCAGCTTCCGTAGCACTGGCCGCTCCGACCGGATTGGGTACGGGTTCTGCCGGCACGGGATCTCCCTTTGCAGGCGGCGGCCAACCCAAGACGGTGACGGTGCAGCTTGTGTCGCGACAAACGGCCGGGATTCCGCGCGCGACCAACGACATCGGCATTTTGCTCAAGCACGAACCGGGCTGGCACACGTACTGGCAGTTCTCGGGTGACTCCGGTTTTGCTCCGAGTGTCGAATGGAAGTTGCCGCGCCGCTGGACCGCCGAACAAATCGGCTGGCCCACGCCGCAAAAGCACAAGCTCGGGCCCATCACCAACTTCGTGTACTCGGGCGAAGTGCTTTTGCCCTTCAATCTGGACATTCCCTGGGGAACGCCTTACGGCGGCACGTACACCCTGCGCGCCAAGGTCGACTACCTCGCTTGCAAGGAAGTCTGCATTCCGGGCACCGCCGAAGTTTCGATGAAACTTCCTGTGGAGGTGGCGGCCAAACCCGGCCCCTTTGCCGGCAAGTTTGAAAAGACGCTCAAGTCCATCCCCGAAAAGGTTGTCTCCGAACACATTTCGGCTCAGATTGAGGACGACCGCATCCGCTTCGACTTTGCCCCGCTTGCGGGCAAGATCGAAAAAAAGGTGGAGTTCTTTCCTCTTACCGAAGGACTTGTCGACTTTAAGGAACTCGATCGAGCGGTGCTCAGCAAAGACCAGGTGTCGCTCTATCTTAAGGCCGCTCCTGAATATCTGGAAAGCCTCAAGACCGGCAATCCGCTGCCGTTTACCGGCGTGATCGTCGCCGACGGAGGCCCGGACAACGAAGGCTGGGCCATCGAAACGACGCTCGACATCAAGCCGGGCGAGGTGCCGTTGCCGTGGGCGCCGGAAGAAAAACCGGATTCCGCTCAAGCCGAACCGGCCACTCCAACCGCACAACTGCCCGATGCGCCGCCGAGCATGAGCACGGCGACCGCCTTGAGCTTTGCGTTCCTGGGCGGCTTGATTCTGAACCTTATGCCCTGCGTGTTTCCCGTGTTGAGCCTCAAGATCCTGCAATTGGTCGACGGCTCTCGCCGCAAGGGTGCGCTTGCTCTGCACGGCTTTGCCTTTACGGGCGGCGTGCTGCTCTCCATGGCAGCGCTCGCCGGCGCCTTGGTGATGCTTCGAAGTCTGGGATGGGCCATCGGATGGGGCTTCCAACTGCAGCAGCCCTGGGTTGTGGCGATCCTGATTCTGCTCTTTAGCGCGCTAACGCTCAATTTGCTGGGCGTCTTCGAGTTCACGGCCGCCTCGCACCTTGCCGACAGCCGTGCCGTGCGCAAATTGCCGAGCACGGGCCCTCTCGGAAGCTTCTTTACGGGCGTTCTCGCCGTCGTGGTGGCCTCCCCCTGCACAGCCCCCTTTATGGGTGCGGCTCTGGGGTACGCCGTGCTGCAGGACAGCGCCGTGAGTATGCTCATCTTCCTGGCGTTGGGTTTCGGTATGGCGCTTCCGTGGCTGATTCTCACTTTGGTACCGGCCTGGATGAAGCTCTTGCCGCGTCCGGGCGCCTGGATGCTCACCTTCAAGCGCGTCATGGCCATTCCGATGGTCGCGGCTGCCTTGTGGCTCATCTGGGTGCTTTCGCGTCAAGTCACGCTCTACGGGCTTCTCACCGTGCTCTTTGCCATGGGTTCGGTCACCGGTCTGTTGTGGGCCGTAGGCAGAGAACAGTACGGCCGCGGCCGCTCGCAGGTACTCAAGGGCGTCTGCGCGCTTGTGACCGTCGGATGCATGGTTCTGTTGTGTCATGGCAACTTCGATCGTCGCATCGACACCGAAGCGGTGATGGCATCCGATCAATGGCAGCCTTGGAGCGAAGAGGCGGTCAATTCGGCCATCGCCCGCGGCCAGCCCGTTGTGGTCGACTTCACGGCCGCCTGGTGCGTGACTTGTCAGTTCAATAAGGCCACGGCACTGCGCACCGAGGCCGCCACGACCGAACTCACGCGTCTCAATTACGCGCGATTCGAAGCCGACTGGACGAACCGCGACAGCAACATCACCGAAATGCTCAATAAGTTCGGCCGTACGGGCGTGCCGCTCTATCTGCTCTACAAGACAGACGGTACGGCCACAGTTTTGCCGGAACTTCTCACTGAGTCGTCCTTTATTGCGGCATTGAAGGAAAACGTCGGCGAAAAACCGGCAAAGAATGAAGAAACCAAGAAGGACGCGCCCTAAAAGGACTCTGACTTCCGGTGTTTCCAAACGGCAGACGTTTTAGCGGCGTCTGCCGTTTTTTCTGCGGAACAGATTCAGGAGGTTTTCTGACGGGCGAATTCTTCGGCTTCCTGCTTTGCTTCCATGCGCTTGGTGGCCACAGCTGCCGACATGCCGGCAATCAGAATAAGCGTCATACCGAAAAGCGACAGCGGATCGACCGACTCGTCAAAGAGCGTGACGCCGAAAATGACCGAAAACGGCACGGCCGAAAAACCTAGGCAGGAGGAAAGAAGCATATTGCCGTAGGCGTAGGAGCGCGTGGTGCAAATCTGCCCGAGCGTGGCAAAAAGGCCCATGCCGAGAAGCCCCGCTATGCCGGTGAGATTGGGCACATGAAAGCCAGTCGTCGCCACGGTGCCCACCGCGGCAAACACCATGCCGAGAATGCAGAAATAAAACACGATGCGATAGCTCGGCTCGTTCAGGCGCCCCATCTGTTTCATCTGCCAGTAGGCAGCCAGATCAATGAGCGCCACGCCCAAGCAAATCAACGCGGGGATAAATTCATCGGTACCAAGCCCCGGTTTCATCACCAGACAAATGCCGATAAAGCCCGTGACAATAGCCAACACCACCGCCCACGGCGCTCTTTCACCCTTGCATTTGGCAAGAATGATGAAGTTCAAGGCCATGAATAGCGGCGTCGTGTAAATGAGCGTCATGCAGGTGCCGAAATGCATCTGCGACAAGGCATAAAACCACAGCGCAACGCTCGTGACACCCAACAAAGATCGGACGATATGGTGCCGGAAGTGTTCCGTCTTGAGCGTGCCGCCGCTGCCTGCCACCACAAACGCAATGAAAATGGCGCCGAAAAGCGAACGGTAAAACACGAGTTCAAAGGAGCCCAGATCCTCCGTGCAGAACTTCACGAAGGCGCCCATGATGGAAAAGCAGGCCGCAGCCGCAATCGCCCATAAAGACTGTTTCATCGTGCCGCGCTCCCTTTTCGTTGATCATCCCAAAGAGCCTGTGCTCCGCCCTGGGCACACCACTGCAGTACGGCCTGAGAAAAGATCCGATCGCCGTCGAGTCGTTTTCCGTTCATCATCACCACCACGCTCCAACGACGGGCGTTGATGTCGGTCACGTACCCCGCAATGGAACGCACATCTCGAATGAGGCCCGTCTTGACGTGGGCGCTGCCCACCGCCATACCTCTCTTTTTCATTGTTCCGTCAAAGCCCGCCAAAGGAAGCGAAGCCATAAATTCGGGCATCACGTAGGAACGAAAACCGTAGTTGAGCACTCTCCCCATCGTTTCTGCCGTGATTCTGGTTTTGCGCGACAGGCCCGAACCGTTGTCGATAAAAGTGCCTGAAGGTACGTCGCCTGCAGCCTTAACAAGCCACCGATCCGTCACGGCCCGGCTGCGAGCCAATGTGGCAGGCTTTGCCGTACCGACGGGGTCGGTCTGAGACAACGCTAAAAACACGTGACGAGCCATTGTGTTGTTGGAATACTTGTTGATCAAGGAAACAATCGTTGGCAACGGCTGTGACTGAATTTCAGCCAGACGCACGCCGCTTTGGGCAAGAGCTCGTCCTTCTCTGACAACTCCTGTCCAAGCAATTCCAACCGAGCGCAGAATCGGCTTTAAAAGGCGCGTGAGATAGTCGTCTGCCTCCCAACGCGACACATGCAAAGCTTTGACGCCGCAAGACGCGGGCAAAGCGCCCTTAAAGTGCACGCCTTTGTCCGAATACGAGGCCTTGACCTTGCTTTTCCAATCGCCACAGGCACCTTCACTCAGAGCAATGCGCTTGGGTACGGAAAAGCCTTCGAGCACAGGCAACGACGTGACGCGCGCCCACTTGCCGTTTTCTTCCGGTTCAAGCGTGATGGAGACGGCCTTGAGGTTGACGAGCGCCGCATCGGCCGCCACGTTGTAGGAACGATCGGCTGCGCCGTCAAAGGCACCCTGATCAACCGGCTTTTCGCCAAAGGCCGAGCGATCGACCGTGATGTTGCCGATGATGCGCTTGACGCCCGTCTGACGCAGTTGTTCCACAAGCAGCCACACCTGCTCGATCATCAGATGAGGATCCCCCGAACCGATGAGCGACACGGAACGCACAGCTCCCGCCTTGTCAGGCAACGTCTGCGCTCGAATCTGCGTTTTCCAGGTGAAATCGGGCTTGAGAAGATCAAGACCGGCAAGCGTTGTCACCACTTTGACGGAGCTTGCGGGCTGCATCAGACGATCGGTGCGATGCGCGACGACAGGAGCGTTGATGCCTGCGGGCGACACCCACACGGCAACTTCGTCAAGAGACACGGACGTACGCGCCAGCGCTTCTTCAAGCGCCGACGGCAACTGCGCCCATCCGGGGAACGACAGGAAAAGCGCCCCCAAAGCGGCACTCAATTTGAGAACTGCTGAATTCGGCATGATTCGCGCCCGATACGGACGCCCTCCCTTTCCGGCTGCAGTTTGTCTTTATGTCGAGTCTTGCGCCTCTTGTCGCCGGAACTGAGCAATTGTATCGGTTACGGCGGCCTATCGGAATGAACGAACGTTCAATTTGGATCTTTCCAGCGCGGAGCAATGTTTTCGCCTTCGCTTGATTTGCGCGGCGTCTTGGCAAGCAAAACTACCGTCGCAAGCACCATCACCACGCCGATGCCCTCGATGAGCCCAACATCTAGCCCCATCACCAGCACCGACAGCAGGTAAGCCGATACCGGTTCGCCCAGACTCAGGATGCTGGCAATCACCGGGGAAATCAGGCGCAGGGCCGTCATGTAGAGGCAAAAAGCCATCAGGGTGCCAAAAAACACCACATGAAAAAGCAACGCTGCGGTCATCCAATCAAAGCGCGAGAAGTCGAAGGTCGCAGGCAAAAAGAAAGACGCGACGACCGCCATCAATCCGCCGAAAAGCATGGCGCTTCCCATCACGGGCATCACCGCCACGCGCTTGAGGAGCTGCCGAGGCTGTACGGAATAGCCCGCCGTCATGACAGCGCAGATGATGGCCCAGGTAAGCCCCGTCAGATTGAATTGGGAAACATCGAACTCGCCCTTGGTAACAATGAGCGTCACGCCCACCGCAGCGAGCAGAAAACAGATCACCATGCGGGGCGACGGTTTCGATCGGTTCACGATCATTTCCCAAAGCGCCACCCACAGTGGAACGGTGGTCAGCACAATGGCCGCCGCACCGGCATTGGAATAGTGAATGGCGAGCATGAAGGCAAACTGCCCGCCATAAATAAAGACGGCGCCGAAAAGTACGTCGCGAAAGTTCGTCCAGCTAGTGAAGATTTTGACGATCTCATTGCGAGCGGTGATGCAGCACCACAAAAGAAGCAATCCGCCTGAACTACACAGGCGCACGATCACGAGCGCGCCGGCGTTGACCACGCCGTTTGCCATGACCGCCTGCGCGGCAACAGCCATCGAGCCCCAGAAAATGGCCGCGCAGAGCGTGAAGATCACGCCCTTGGGAAATGAACCGATGTTTCGGACTGCGTTCAGCATACTTTTATCGTGTCGATCGGACCGCTCTCAATCTATCGCAGGTCGGAAGTATGAACAAGTAGCGCAATCTTGTTTTGCCTTCGTTTCAGCTCGATGACAAAACTGTCAAAAAACTTCAGAAAAAATTTTTGCTTCGGGGCTTGAAATGCTGTTGCCTCATCCCCATATGGGGTTCTAGCAGCGGGCTTGGAGCCCGCTAAGAAATGATTTCATTGCTGAAAGGCCGTGCTAGTGCGGCCTTTCAATGGTTATTCAAATTTGGAGTGAAAACAAAATGCAGATCCGTCCGTTACACGACCGCGTGATTGTGAAGCGCCTTGAAGCCGAACGCACGACCGCCAGCGGCATTGTCCTTCCGGACACCGCCGGTGAAAAGCCCGATCAGGGCGAAGTCCTCGCCGTGGGTCCCGGCAAGCGCGACGAAGCCGGCAAGCTCCTCCCGATGGACGTGAAGGTCGGTGACCGTGTTCTGTTCGGCAAGTACGCCGGTCAGACCGTCAAGGTGAACGGTGAAGAGCTCCTCGTGATGCGCGAAGAAGACATCATGGGCGTTCTCGAATAATCGGTATCGGTTTGATTTCATTGAAGAATTTTTAACGGAGATAAAGACAAATGGCTGCAAAGCAAGTTCTCTTCGGTGATGACGCCCGCGTGCGTATGGTCCGCGGCATCAACACGCTCGCCAACGCTGTGAAGGTGACTCTGGGCCCGAAGGGCCGCAATGTGGTGCTCGAACGCGCCTTCGGCGGTCCGCTCGTGACCAAGGACGGCGTGACGGTTGCCAAGGAAATCGATCTCAAGGACAAGTTTGAGAACATGGGCGCCCAGATGGTGCGCGAAGTGGCCTCCAAGACCAACGACAATGCCGGTGACGGTACGACCACCGCCACGGTTCTCGCTCAGGCCATCGTTTGCGAAGGCATGAAGTACGTTGCCGCCGGCATGAACCCGATGGATCTTAAGCGCGGCATCGACAAGGCCGTGGCCGCCGCCATCGAAGAACTGCGCAAGATCTCCCGTCCGACCACCACTTCCAAGGAAGTTGCTCAGGTCGGCGCCATCTCCGCTAACTCCGATCAGGAAATCGGCGACATCATCTCCCAGGCCATGGACAAGGTCGGCAAGGAAGGCGTGATCACGATCGAAGACGGCAAGAGCCTCAACAACGAACTCGAAGTCGTTGAAGGCATGCAGTTCGACCGCGGCTATCTGTCGCCCTACTTCATTAACACGCCGGAACGTCAGGCTGCCGTGCTCGACAATCCCTTCATCCTGATCCACGACAAGAAGGTGAGCAACATCCGTGAACTCCTGCCGGTTCTCGAACAGGTTGCCAAGACCTCTCGTCCGCTGTTGATCATCGCTGAAGACGTTGACGGTGAAGCTCTCGCCACCCTCGTGGTGAACTCCATCCGCGGCATCCTCAAGGTTGTAGCTGTCAAGGCTCCGGGCTTCGGCGACCGCCGCAAGGCCATGTGCGAAGACATCGCTGTGCTCACGGGCGCAACGGTCATCTCGTCTGACCTCGGCCTCACGCTCGAAAAGGCAACCCTCGAACAGTTGGGTTCTGCCAAGCGCGTTGAAGTCACCAAGGAAGCCACGACGATCATTGACGGCGCCGGCGACGCTCAGGCTATCGAAGGCCGTGTCACCCAGATCCGTCAGCAGATCGAAGCCGCTACGAGCGACTACGATCGTGAAAAGCTTCAGGAACGCGTTGCCAAGCTCGCTGGCGGTGTAGCCCTCGTTAAGGTCGGTGCCGCTACCGAAGTCGAAATGAAGGAAAAGAAGGCTCGCGTGGAAGACGCCCTGCACGCTACCCGCGCTGCCGTGGAAGAAGGCATCGTCCCGGGCGGCGGTGTGGCTCTCGTGCGCACCAAGTTCGCCATCAAGGACCTCAAGGGTGACAACGACGAACAGAACGCCGGCATCAAGATCGTGCTGCGCGCCATGGAAGAACCGATGCGCCAGATCGTGTCCAACTGCGGTGAAGAACCCAGCGTGGTCGTCAACAAGGTTGCCGGCGGTGAAGGCAACTTCGGCTACAACGCTCAGACGGGCGAATACGGCGACATGGTTGCCATGGGCGTTCTCGACCCGACCAAGGTCACCCGTACCGCTCTGCAGAACGCTGCCAGCGTGGCCGGTCTGATCCTCACGACCGACTGCATGGTCGCCGACATCCCTGAAGACAAGCCGGCTGTGCCCCCGATGGGCGGCATGGGCGGAATGGACGGCATGATGTAATTTATCGTCTGACCGCCTAAGTCATTAAGGCATTGAGCCGCTTGCTGTAAAGCAGGCGGCTCTTCTTTTTGGTTCACGTCTTAGATTCGACGAAAAATCTCTAACCTTCCGTTGTTTGTCGGGCGTGATAAAGACAACTTAAGATCATACATACGGACATGTATGTATCACCATTCCTTTTTAACATCAGTCTATACATACACTTAACATCAATGTCTTTATAATTTAGCATCATGATGCTAACCGTCTGTATCTTAGCTTCACTTTTCCGTCTGTTGATTCTTTGCCATGAACACCGACAATCTCTCTTTTCCGCAATTTCCTTCCAAGGAATCTCTAACCGTCGAATTCAAGAGCGATCCTAAAAGCGGTCTGCCAGACCGGGTCGTGGTTGAGACCGTCGTTGGACTGGCAAACGCCGAAGGAGGAACGCTTTACGTCGGCATCAATGATGACGGAATCGTGTCGGGTGTACGAACACCCCGATGGCGCGATCCGGACCTTGCCGCCGCATACATTGCTTCGCACACCATTCCACCCGTAGCAGTCGTAGCGGAACTCGTCGAGGCTGGCGAAGGTCTCGATGTACTAGTAATCGAAGTTTCGAAAGCCACGGGTATCGTTGCGACCAACGACGGCAAAGTTCTCAAACGCCGGCTGAAGATCGATAAGACGCCTGAAACCTCCCCACTTTTTCCACAGGAGTTCATTTCGCGTCTCTCAGAAATCGGACGCTGCGACTACTCATCCATGATCCTGCCGAATACTTCGTACTCCGACCTGGACAACGATGAACGCCGGCGATTGAGGAGCTTCATTCGCGACAACCGAGGAGACAGCACTCTGCTCGAACTTGAGAATGAAGACCTCGACAAAGCTCTGGGGTTCGTACACGAAACGCCGCACGGTTTGTTGCCGACGGTCGCAGGTCTCCTTCTCATCGGGAAAAAAACAAGTATCCGACGACTAGTTCCCGGCGCCGGAGCTGTCTTTCAGCACCTCAGCGGAACAGAAGTACTGGCAAACGAAGAAATCGAACTGCCGCTGCTCCGAAGCTTTGACGCTCTTCTTGATCGGTTCCGAGCCCGCAATACGGAAGTCGAAATCACGCAGGATCTCGTTCGCATTGCAATTCCGACCTTTTCCGAGCGAGCCTTTCGAGAAGCATTGGTCAACGCCTTTTGTCACCGTGACTACACCATCCTCAATCGTGTCTCCGTCCGTTTCGCGGACGACGGCCTGGAAATCAACAGTCCTGGCGGCTTTGTTTCCGGTGTTGATCTCAACAACCTGCTCACTGTTGAACCGCATCCGCGAAATGCGCTGTTAGCGGACATTTTCAAGCGATTGGGACTTGCCGAGCGTACAGGACGAGGAATTGATCTGATTTTTGAAGGCAGTCTTGTCTACGGACGTCCGTCACCGGACTATTCCGAATCCACTGAAGAAAACGTGCGTGTCTTTTTCCCGAAATGCGAGGCCGACGTCAATTTCTTCAGGCTCATCCTTGAATATCAAAAGCGAAACGGCAAGCCGATTTCCATCCAAAGCTTGATGGTGCTGACAGCGGTACTCTTTTCCAAGCGGATCACCTTCGAAGGCATTGTCGCTGCAACAAAACTGCCTACCAACCGGCTCAAACGGCACGTCGAAACACTTGTCGAAGACGGTCTTCTTGAATGCAAAGGAAGTGGATCCGAACGCGATTTCATCTTGAGCTCAAAGTTTTATAAAGCACAGAATCGCGAAATTGAGATAGTCCGCCAATCGGGTATTGACTCCGTAAGAAACGCTGAGCTTGTCATGCAGCTTGCCCGAGAAAAAGGTTGCATCACACGAGCCGATGTAATGCAAATTCTCGGTCTCGAAGCTCAACCAGCTTATCGACTCTTACGCAAATTAGCAGACCAAGGGCGGCTAATACGAGAAGGAGACAGGCGCACAAGCACGTACCGAGCATCTTCGTAAAAGTAATTCCGCTCGCTATCCGCGAGGCTGCAACACATAAAGCTTGTCGTTTTCACGCACCTTCTCGGGAACCTTGATCGTCACGGCCGTTCCTTTGGTCGCGTGATTCACCGGTCCGTTGTCGTCGAAAATTTCATCGGCCACAAACTCCACCGCGCCCGTTGTGGGACCAGTGACAAGCAGTCGAGTACCTCTGTCGAAGCCGTCAGCCTGCACCAAAAATTGCGCCACCGACGCCTTATTGAAGAA
>ULQS01010298.1_pt1 | contig 11440 bp, 10 predicted proteins | sample 1954751 | NCBI WGS metagenome assembly ULQS01 (sample SAMEA4835662, study PRJEB28245) | human gut metagenome | biome: gut microbiome; material: fecal sample | place: Denmark | collected 2008 | reverse complement strand
CCAAAGAACATAATGACAGATGCGGAAGTGAAACTGACCGGTTATCTCTCCGGGAAGAAATATCCGGAGTCATTCAGACTCGTCCGATATTACGATGAAGAAGATGACCGTGAGCTCACTTTTCTGACGAATGCGAAACAACTTTCTGCATTGGATGTCGCCAATCTTTACAAGAAAAGATGGTTGATCGAGCTGTTCTTCAAATGGCTCAAGCAGCACCTCAAGATAAAGAAATTCTGGGGCACAACAGAGAACGCTGTTCGCATACAAATCAGTGTGGCTATTATCACGTACTGTCTTGTGGCTATTGTCCAACATGATATGAAGTTGAAACGCTCTACCTATGAAGTTTTGCAAATTCTCAGCATATCATTGACTGACAAAACCCACTTGCGTGACCTGTTCGACAAGACTAATTTCAATGATGTCAAAGATCTATATAATCCCATTATTCCGGGGCTATTTGATTAATTGTTTAACTCGTCCCATTTTAACGGGACACTAGTGAATTGATATTTCAAATTATCCCATAACTGGAGATTGATAGCAAATTTAGGAACGAACTTATGCGACCAGTTTTTTGTTGCCGGTAAAGTCATCATGGCCAAAGGGTTATTCATTTCAGCATATGACCCTCCAAAACCAGGCACTGTATATGGATTACCATTCTCATCACGCGGTAAGTCGAAATCACTATAGTTTTCTATCATCGCCTGTGCCGCTTCACCAGTCAAAGTTGGAGGAAGAATAGGTGACAGATAAAGAGCCGATCCCAATATAGAGCCGAACTCAGAGTTGGTCGATACACCTGTAGAATGGGTACGCATGTAAGCCATGGTCACGTTCAGATCTAATTTGTTCAGGAAATTACGTTCTTTACTTGCATCAATAAGTACATATGAGGTGTTAGACCGGATGGTCAGACGGTCGTAGTTTGACTGTCCGTAATTACCTCCTACGATACCATCTTGAGCATAATAACCTAATGAAAGGTAGTAGTTCACTTTCTCCGATGCGCCGCTGATGGATACGTCATGATTGACAACTGGTGCGTTATCATAAAATACAAGATCTTGCCAGTCAGTACCAAAGCCCGTGATAGGATTTCCGTTTAAGTAGGTCAGATTATATGGATCTGCATAGATAGGAGCCTGACCACCATTTATATATTTTTCATTCTGCAAAATAGCATAATCGGTCGCACTAGTCACATCACGATGTTTCCAAGCACTCTGCCAACCGTAAGAAAAGTTATAATTAATACTAGCTTTACCTATTTTACCTTTCTTTGTAGTAACAAGAATAACACCATTTGCTGCACGTGCACCATAGATGGCACCAGATGCGGCATCTTTTAAAACCTCTATAGATTCAATATCATTAGGATTTACAAAATCTAATCCACCACTGATAGGCATACCGTCTACAATGTAAAGCGGATCACTATTATTTATTGTACCAATACCACGAATACGCACGCGTGGAGCATCACCCGGCTGCCCCGATGCTGAAGTAACATCTACACCTGAAGCCAAACCTTTCAATGCATTATCCATACGTACAGGTGCTTTGTTTTCGAGATCTTCGGAGGATACTTTTGCAATGGATGCTGTTACTACACTTTTCTTTTGTACACCATAACCTACTACTACAACCTCTTCGAGAGTTTGTGTATCTTCCTTTAAAACAATATTTAAAGGAGTAGAAGAAGCTTTTACTTCCTGTGGAAGGTAACCTACAAAAGAAATTTCAATAATAGCTCCTTCGGGAACATTCTCCAATACGAACTGACCATCAAAGTCGGTAATAATGCCATTGGTCGTTCCTTTTACTAATACATTAGCACCAATGATTGTTTCACCAGTTTGATCCTTTACTGTTCCTTTTACAGTAATACCCTGTTGGGTATACTCCTGATTAGGAGAAGTGGAATTGTCTTTTGCATGTTGGGCTGAAGCTCCAAAAGAAACGATAAGCAACAGACATCCAGTCAGGAAATATTTCCTTGACAACTGGGGGTGTTTGAAGTGTTTTTTCATAATTAGAAATAAATTAAGTTAACTTTACTTTTGCTTTCTGTTGATGCAAAAATAAAATTTAACTTCTTTTATTGTACGAACCGGTAAAGATAAGGAGTAAATCTAAAAAACACATAGTTTATTTATAACCAACAAATTACACAAAAAGCAAGAGGTCTTAAAAGTAAACTTTTCAACTATTTTTTTAGAAACCCATTGAAGCCGGATTCATATTTTCAGGAGCAATAATTCTTACATCTTTCACATATCATCATTGCTCTAAAACTTTTTGAACCAACAACCTTACTCCCAAATCTACAACCGACAATGTCCCTAGTATCATTGTTTTCAATCCCAATTCTTACTCAAGCATTATCTTACTAGTTTAAAATAAAATTAGGAAGTAGTAAATTGTCTACCATTGATAAAGTTCACCTCAATGACAAATTCCTTCCCAAGGAAAAAGAGACAGTATACCATAATGGAAGAAACCGAATTTGCAATGAAGTTGTTAAAAAACAATTTATAGAATGTTCAATCAGGAAAATGTTCTTCAATTCACCATTGACCGAATCAAAATCCTTTTTCTCAACGAAATATTGTCAGCAATATTCATTAGGAAATTCCTCATATCATTCTTGATCTTAGTGACAAAAGCTATATAGAGTTAAAAAAGGTTCTCGAACAGAGGATTTCCCATATATTCCTTGCCCACACATAGTTTATCAATGTTTGCTGACATACTTCTTGTAATAATACTTGAAGTAATAAAACCGCTAGAATGAAATAAGATAAGATCAACCATGATAATCCAAGAATCGCTCATGTAGTTAGTTAGGATTTTTGAAGAATCTTTTCTCTAGTCTTCAATTATATATTTTTCTTCTTTTAGAACAAATTCCTTGCAAAAATCATCAGTCATACCAAAAATCTCTATAACTTGACACTATAAATCCATTACTATGTTCCAGATTATATTTATTTTTATATTAAATTCAAGTTAAATTAAGCAATCCACTTATTTCAGACAGAACATAACTTATATCTGCAAATTTTTACCCAATACTCTTATTGAAATTTTATTAGTATAACTTAGGCCGGTTTATCCTGTACCTTACCCAACGATTTCACACGCTCCACAAATTCATCTTTAGGGACACATGCCCTGCTACGCATCTTTAAACGATTGTTATAGACAGTTTGGGGAGAACAATGAAGAAATTTGGCTATTTTCACACTATCATTGATCCCCAAACGCACCAAAGCATAAATTCGGAGATCTGTATTCAACAACTCTCCTTCCTTCATCACAATCTGTTCTTCCGGACGCAAGAGATTATTAAAATCATGCACAAAGTCAGGATATATCCGGAGAAATACACTATCGAAACTATGATAGAATTCCTTCAACTCCTTTTTCACGACAGATGCTTCCGTAATTTGCTTGACTTCTTCCGATTGCCCTGTTTTTATTTTACGATTAATCGTTTTACGAAACTCGTCAAGCTTACTTATATAAGTAGAACAAAGAGAAAATGCATAAGCGATATATTCTTCTGCAATATAATTCGACTCACGAAGTTGGTCATTCATGACAGCCTGTTCTTTATTCAATAATTGCAACTGCTTATTCATTTCTTCCATCTTATGATGCGTCTCGGATAACTGGACAATATGTTTATTTAACGAATTATTCGCGTCATTCAACTTTTGTCTGGACTCGGACAAACGCCTCATTTGCCTGTATATGTACAAAACAGCTACCAACAATATAACGGAAAGAATGCTCATCATTATCAGATAACGGGAAAGACGGCCCTGTTGTTCCTGATTACGCTTCTGATATGCTTTATGGATCTCATCAAGTATAGATAAAATATCCGCTACACGAATGCGATTATGATACGCCTGTCCCATTTGCAGGCAATAGTTTCCATAGGTATAAGCACGATCAATGTCACCTATGGTAAATAAGTCCTGTATAAGCTCCTCCAACGAAGCTATATCTTTGTTTGCCGTACGTATATCTGCCATGGCAGAATAAATAATATATTTTCAGATAAGAAGTTTTATCGCCCTCGTCCAAATACAAATGAGCAAGGATATACGCATTCAGCGCATCACGGTAAGTATCCAACCCAGATTTGCTTACAGCATCAATCAGTTCTTTTTGTATCTCTGGTACTTTATCAGCTCCTCTACTCCTTCCTCCTTTATACCAAAGATAAAGCGGATGCTCCGGAGTAATCAACATGCAAATGGAATCACGATAAAGCATTTCTTTGTTGTAATATTCCCGTTGGCTTTTAGCATCATCTCCTATATATTGTCCAAAATGAGAATACAGATAAATCATTTCTCCATAATACTCAATTTTTAAGACTGTCGGCAAATCATTTCCCGATATACCCTGCAATTCATCTACAGCCTCTTTTAACAGACCTGTTGCCGTCAATAAATGTGACTTCTTTATCTTCCACTCTAATACACGCTCTTTCCAATCCTTATCTGCAGCAATTTTTAAATTACGACTAATATAATAAGCTGTTGAATCGGCATCATAGGCATAATACTCGTCATAGAATTTTTTATTCAACCAATATTCCTCTTCCAAAGAAGAAACAGTCGCCTTTTGCAACCGAAGTTGAGAAATCCTCAATTCTTTCTCTTTTTCAATTATTTCTTTTTTGCCGATAAGAGAATCCAGTTTTAATAAAAGTTTCTCTATTTCTTTATTTTTCGGTGCTGCAATTAACGGTGCTGCAATAAAAAGGAATAAAAGACTGAAGAGGTTTTTCATACGCAACTCTTTATAATTGGTTAAACTGATAACAAAGATATGATCTTTATTTTTAATAACATTATATAATTATAATTAAGTCACATTTTTAATATAATGTGAGTTCGACATAAGAATAAATATAATCGATTGGAATATCGAAAGTATTAAATTTATAAGGACCAATTATAACTTTTTACGATTATCACTACATTCCCCAAATCCAAAATTACAGTGATTTATTGTATGGCTGATGATTTTTGCAAGGAATTTACACTACAGCAGAAAAAATATACGACTGAAGACAAGAAACAGAAACATCGCATTTTAGAACCAGTATGCATAGAACGACCTATTCCCCCGTATTGTCTATACGGTTCCACTTTATATTTTCTTGGCAAAAGCAAATCATCCATCAAAACCGTATATAATTAAGTGTGAAAGCGATTACTATTTCAGATATGCATTTTCAAATCTAGAACAAAATACGTTCCCGTTAACTAATTTAGCCTGAAAACAGCAACTCTCTTTGATACCCATATCGCTGAAAAATACAGGATACCAACCATCCCTTCTGTCGATATAGATGTTACCTCATTTATCTGTGCATCCATCAGAGTAAAACGCTGTTAAAACGGCCTCCCAAATATCAGGTAAAAAAAGTTATCAACCAATCTTAATCTTCTGTCTGCTCCTCGGGCCAGTTCACAAGATAAAGTACTTCCGTAGCACGGGTAAAGGCGGTATACAGCCAACGGTAATAATCGGGGGTAAGCATCTCCTCCGTCATATAGCCCTGATCGACAAATACACGCTGCCACTGGCCGCCCTGTGCCTTATGACACGTTACGGCATAGGCGTATTTCACCTGAAGTGCATTATACCACGTATCCTCCTTTATTTTTTTCATCCGTTCACGCTTTACGGTAATGTCACCGTAATCTTCCTGCACAGCCTGAAACAGCCTGTCACTTTCCTCTCGTGTGAGAGCAGGGGAATCCGAGTGCAAGGTATCCAGCAGAATCTTTACATCGAGTTCCAAGTCGTTGTAATCGGGAAAGCATAAGGTGACATCGGCAAAACGGAAACCATACATTTCGTGCGTGCGACGCACCCGACGTACTACGGCAATATCTCCATTGGCAATGAAATCCATTTCCTTGCAGTCCGCCCCCCAGTAATAATTGTTCTTGGCCACCATCAGCAAATCGCCGGTATTCAGTTCATCCTCCCTATATAATATGGTGTTACGTATTCCCTTATTATACAGATTGGCACGCTTGTTCGAGCGGCAGATAATCATTGTTTCATCCATGCCTGCCTTGTCATAACACTCATTGATGGTATCAATCAGCTCTCCTCCGGAGATGATCCGGATATCGGGGAAACCATCCGCCTTGATCCGCGGCAACGAAAAATACTCTTCCTCGGCTATATATTGCCTGAGCGATGTCGCATTATACAAAATGCCGGAATCCTGTTCCTGACGGACAACCTGTGTCAGGCAATGTTCCGTCACCTCCAGTCCGTAGCCTTCCAGCATGGAAGCCGACAAAGCGGGACTTTCCTCCTCGCCTACAGGAGGCAACTGCGCCGTGTCGCCTATCAGCATCAGCCGGCAGCCCTGTCCGGCATACACATAGTGTATCAGATCGTCCAGCAGGCGGCCCGTAGCGAACATTCCTCCCGAAAGCCCCTCGTTCGCAATCATCGATGCCTCGTCGACGATGAACAGTGTATGCTGGTGCAGGTTCGCGTTCATTACAAAATTATCCAACTCGTTGGAAAACGTCCGCTGCCGATAAATCTTACGGTGAATGGTATAGGCCGGATGGCCCGCATAGTGTGAAAAGACCTTTGCCGCACGCCCGGTAGGAGCCAGCAGCACGCACTTCTGCTTCAGCTGGTCGAGCGTCTTGACCAACGCACTGATTAAAGTGGTTTTACCTGTACCAGCATAGCCTTTTAAAAGGAAAATAGCATCGGTTTTCGGGGAAAACAAAAAATTTACAAAAGATTCGATAGTAATTTCTTGCTCACCTGTTGGTTTATAGAAAAAATTTCGTTTAATTTGCTGCGATAAATCATTATTTAACATAAATATCTAATAAAAAGTTCAGATAACTTTAACGTGGTTCAAGTTATTTATTTTATTTTTGCGCTACGAATATAAACTAAAAAAACAAATATTATCATGAAAACAGTTATTAATCTTGTGTTAGCTGCCTGCGCTATTGTTTTGGTATACATTTGCTACGGTAGTATTATGGGTCCTATCAACTTTGACAAAGAGAAAAAAATCCGTGAAGATGCTATCATCGCACGCTTAATTGATATTCGTAAAGCTCAGCAGGAATATCGTACAGTACACGCTGGTGCATACACTGCAAGCTTCGATACTTTGATCAATTTCGTAAAAACAGCCAAACTGCCGTTCATCATGAAAGTGGGTGCCTTGACAGACGACCAGCTGAACAACGGTATGACTGAAAAGAAAGCAATGGAACTTATCAACAAGGCTAAGAAGAGCGGTAACTGGAGTGAAGTAGAAAAAGCTGGTTTGCAGAACTTCCGTCGTGATACTATGTGGGTAGCCGTTATGGATACTATCTTTGCTAAAGGATTCAATCCTGATTCTCTGGCATTCGTTCCTTACGGAAACGGAGCTAAATTTGAAATGGCTATCCGTAAAGATACTACAAAATCGGGTGCTCCTCTAAACTTGTTCCAGGCTCAGGTTTCTTATGATGTATATCTGAAAGACTTGGATAAACAACAGCTGATCAACTTGAAAGATACTCAGGAAAAATTGGGTAAATACTGTGGTCTGAGAGTTGGTGATATTGAACAGCCTAATAACAACGCTGGTAACTGGGAATAACTTATTTATGACCAACGAAAATATCGATTTTACAAAATCAAAACAATATACATTATCCATCCGTCTGAGTACGGATGGATTTTCTTTTTCTGTCTATAACCCTATAGAAGAATGTGACTTCTACTTTCAGACGTATCCCGTCAATACCCAACAGTCAATGGCCGCAAATGTAAAGGCCTTTCTGGCGCTAGCCAAAGAACTAAAATATACCTACCGACAGATAAATATCCTCATCCATACAGCTCGCTATACTTCTGTACCTTTAGAATTATTCGAAGACGAGCAAATGGAAACTATCTTTTATCAAAATTTCCGGAAACAAAGTAACGAAATCATTTTGTGCAACGTATTAGGAAAAAGTAACTTAGTAATTTTGTTTCCGATAGACAAACTAACACACCTATTTTTGTCAGAACAGTTCCCTACTGCACGCTTTTTCTCAACTATCAGTCCTCAGATTGAATATCTTACCAGTCGAAGCAAATTAGGAAACAGTTATAAAATATATGCTAATATCCATGCTTGCAGTATGGATGTTTTTGCCCTCGACAAGGGTAAACTCCAACTTGTTAATACCTATGCGATAAACGATGTAAGTGACTCTATGTATTATCTGTTGAATATTTGGAAACAGCTGGCTTATGACCAAGAGCACGATGAGATGCATCTGACCGGAGACAATATAAACTACCGACAACAACTTTCTGAAGAATTGAAACCATTTATCCGACAATTATTTATTATTAATCCGCAAGCGGACTTCAATACGTCGCATACAGCACGCATAGAAGACATCCCGTTTGACATTCAATCTTTACTAATATGCGAGTAATCAGTGGCATTTATAAACGCCGTCGCTTCGACGTACCTCATACATTCAAGGCACGCCCGACGACAGATTTTGCAAAAGAAAATCTTTTCAATGTACTGACCAATTATATCGATTTTGAAGGTATCACGGCTCTGGACCTTTTTGCTGGAACAGGAAGCATCAGCATCGAACTGGTTTCACGCGGATGCGATCGTGTCATCTCTGTGGAAAAGGATCCTCAACACCATGCTTTTATCTGTAAAGTCATGAATGAGGTAAAAACGGATAAATGCCTTCCTCTGAAAGGAGATGTGTTCAGATACATGGAACGGTGCAACGAACAGTTCGATTTCATCTTTGCCGATCCGCCGTATGCCTTAAAAGAATTGGCTACAATCCCCGATAAAATCTTTGAGCATCATCTCCTCAAGCCAGACGGAATCTTCGTTCTGGAGCACGGAAAAGACCAAAATTTCGAGAATCATCCGCACTTTACCGAGCATCGGCATTACGGAAGTGTGAATTTCTCTTTCTTCCGCTAAATATGCTCCGCAGTTTATCGGGTAATATGTCCCGCCAAAGGCTGTAAGAATAGAAGAAATTACCGGATATCCGAAAAATAAGGGATAGCAAAATAAAAAAAGAAATATAAATGATCTTGCCAGAAACGCTATTATGAAGTACGGCAGGATCATTTTTTATGCCTGCCACTTGTTTCACGAAACAGCTAGAGCAACGGAGCAAGCAGACGAACGACAGATTCCATCACCTTATTTTTCCACGAGCGCTGTGACCATATCTTACGCGACAATTGCAAGCAAGATTTCTGGTCTGACAAGAAAACCTCCTTCAGCTGCTTTATGGTTGCCTTGTCGTAAAAGAATACATTAGCCTCGAAGTTATGTTCAAAACTGCGGAAATCCATGTTTGTAGAACCTACCGAGGCAAACTCGTCATCGGATACCCACAACTTGGAATGCAAGAATCCTTTACGGTACAAATAGACTTTTACACCCGCTTTCATCAGTTCGTCCAGATATGAGAGTGATCCTTCATGCGTAAGAAACGTATCGGCCCGTTTGGGAAGCATAATACGTACATCGACTCCAGCCAGTGCCGCTATCTGAAAGGCTGCCATCACTTCTTCAGCAGGCAAAAAATAAGGAGTTTCTACGTAAAAGTAATGTCTGGCACTGCATACGGCTTTCATTAATCCCTGCATCATGTCGTGCCATTCTCCCACAGGATCGGATGTCACCACCTGTGCAATGGCAGTTCCTCTATCGGGTATCTTAGGATAATATTCGGCGGACGTAAGTAAAGTACGTTCCACGACGTACCAGTCGGTCAGGAATGAGCTTTGCAGACCGTATACGCCCTTTCCTTCTATGCGCACATGGGTATCTCTCCAGATACCCCATGAAAACCCTTTAACATACCTTTCTGCGATATTCATTCCTCCGATAAATCCAACCCGACCGTCAATAACGGCTATCTTGCGATGGTTACGATAATTAACCTTGCTCGTAAAACGTGGAAAACGGACCTTCAGAAAGCTCTGTACCTCGATACCTTCGCATAGCATCTGGTCATAAAACATCGAATCGACCTTCCAGCATCCCACATCATCATACAGCAAACGTACTTTCACTCCCTGACGTGCCTTATCTATCAACAAATCACGCAACAAACGACCAACAGCGTCATCTTCGAATATATAAAACTGCAAATGAATATGATGGTGTGCCAGACTGATTTCATGCATCAGTGCCTGCAACATGGAATATCCGTCGGTATAAATATCTACAGTATTCCCCTCAAAGGCCCAGGCGTCATTGACACGAGAAAAAAAAGACATCAAATGACTTGTACCAGCTTTTTCCACTAATCGCTCCTGAGCCTGATATTCAGCCACCGGACGTTTATTCAGACGAGAATACCCTTTACGGCTGATCAGACGTTCCTTTCGAGTGTTTCTGCCAAAGAAAAAATAAAAAGCGAGTCCAATAATCGGAAGAAAAAAAAGTACCAGGATCCACGCCATGGTCTTCACTGGATTACGGTTATCCAAAATGACGATAAATATTGTTGCTAATATTACGCCAAAATACAGTACGTTAAATACTGCCGAAAACAGTTCGTTGATAACTATTGTATCCATAAGACATCGGTTTAAAGCAAAAATACAAGAAATTCTATGGAAAAGCAAGTTCAGTAATCGACCTTTTTATGCACACGCTTACATTTCTTCTACAACGGTAACCTACACACACCGAATATCGCTTTGCACATATATTGTCAGGTTAAAACAAACCCTAACAGAAGAAGTCTCAATCTGAGTTCTAACAGCCTTACACAAACATTATAAAGCTAAATTTCGCAGTTCAGAAAAGTCATAAAAAGCCTTTTCTGTTCCGATAGCTAATATTATGTCTAAGTAACAAACATCACAGGTTCTTACACTGATCCGTCTTTTTACGTTAATTCCTGAATAAAGAACTTTCTTTCAAAGTTTAGGGAAATAAAGAATAAAGCATTCTTATTGTTCAGACCTGCTAAAATGCATACTTAATCGACAAATCCCTCAGGTTTTTACGTTGATCCATCATTAACTTCTTTGAAAAGCATTCCACAAATGCTGCATCTGAGTCCTTCAATGCAAAAATAAAGAGCTTCCGTTCACAGCTCAGAGGAGTAAAGGATAAGGCCTTCTTTTTGTTCAGGCTGGCTAAAATTTATGCCCGGCCAAAAATCCCCCAGGCTGTACCCTGGTTACAGGAATTCTCACGCAAAAGAAAACTCAGCCTGGCGGGCACATGCCTGAAGCCGACTTATCCGGTACAAAGAAAAAAGAAAAGAGTACCCGCACTCCAGCTGTCGGAGTTTTCCGTCGCATCCGGGCATAAAAAGAGGTCCCGCAGCGTCGTTGCTGCAGGACCTCTTCAAGACGG
>ULQS01038756.1_pt1 | contig 11452 bp, 8 predicted proteins | sample 1954751 | NCBI WGS metagenome assembly ULQS01 (sample SAMEA4835662, study PRJEB28245) | human gut metagenome | biome: gut microbiome; material: fecal sample | place: Denmark | collected 2008 | reverse complement strand
TCACCGGTATAGTGAAAATCTTGGGGCTCGGTGCCCAACACTGCACCATGATGTATCTTGTTGCCTTTACCCATTCGGGTTCCGTTCAAGATTCTTGCACCAGACATGATGATGCAGTCATCACCGATTTCCACATCTCCTTCGATATAGGCAAACGGTTGTACTGTTACGTTCTTGCCGAGTTTGGCGGCTGGGTCTACATAAGCTAATGGACTAATCATGATATGTGAATTAAAGGTTATTCTCTTCCTCCACCCAATGCTTGGTACAGGCTGATGACGGCCTGCATGCGGCTGAAGGTATCACTTACTTCGGAAAGCTGTGCGCTGAGGTACGATTGCTCGGCTGATAATACTTCCAGGTAAGTTGACGTCCCTAAGTTAAACAATTCTTTTGTATAATCGGCAGCATTCTTTGAAGAATTTACTTCCATGGTGCGTGCTTCTACCTTTTGGGAGCAGGCTTGGTACAGGTCAAGTGCATTGCTGACCTCGTTTCCTGCGTTCAGCAACGCTGTTTGGAACTGAATCTTGGCTTCTTCCTGCTGTGCCTTGGCTATTCTAAGATTAGCGATGTTGGCGCCGTTCTGGAACAACGGTTGGGTCAGAGAGGCAATGGCGCTGGCCAGCAGTTTGCCGGGATTGACAATGGAGGCACCGGCACTGTTGGTCCATCCGGCCGAACCGCTGAGCGTGATGCGCGGATAGAAGTTGGCACGGGCTGTGTTGGTGTTATAATAAGCTACAGCCAATGCTTGTTCGGCAGCTTTGACATCCGGACGGTTGGACAGCAGTTGCAACGGTATACCTGCTGAGAATTCCGTCGGGAGTTGCTGGCCTTCCAGTATGCCGCGTTCAATGCTGTGGGCCGGTTCGCCCAGCAGGAGGCAGAGTGAGTTTTCTACTTCGCGGATGTTGGCACGTATGTCAGGCAGAGAAGCCAGAATCTGTGCATAGGCAGCACGGCTCTGCTCTACGGCTGCTTCGGTCGTACCATAGATGCCGGCATCTTTCATGGCCTGCATGGTTTCGGTATTTTTCTTCATGATCTCGGCCGTACCTTCCGTGATTTCCAGTTGGCGGTCCAGCATCAGCAATGTATAATACAAGTTGGCTGTATTGGCAATCAGCTGTACTCGGGTGTTCTGCTCGTAAGCCTTGGTTTGTTCCAAAGTCGCTTTGGCCATACGCTTGGGATTCAGCAACTGGCCGAAGAGGTCAATCTGCCAGCTGGCGGTTACAGGCAGGGAGTAGGTTTGTGTGGCTTTCCCTTTGTCCCAGCTGGTGACAGTACCTTGTGGTGAAAGGGTCAGGGCAGGGATAAAGGCCAGCTTGGCAGCAAGAAGCGGTGCCTGGGCTTCCTGTACTTTCAGCGCAGCAGTACGGATATCAGGACTGGAAGTCAGTGCCTGTTCTATGTAACCCTGCAGCTGAGGGTCCGTGAATACCTCCCGCCAGGGCATGTTACCGAAATTGGCCGTATCCGAAGCCAAGGTATCGTTCACGGCAGTCGTATCACGATACAGGCCTTCGGTCGTGATATCTTCCGGGCGGTCGTATGCTTTATAGATGTGGCAGCTGCTCAATAGGGCGGAGGCGCACATCAGAGTGATGATTTTTCCTTTCATACTTATAATATATCTCTTCGTTTAGGAAGAAGAACGGATGAAGCGGGTCCTTTACCGTCCTTCTTCCTTAGTTCTTCAAATTATTTACTGTATTGCTCAATTTCGGCGGTAGCATCGGAGTTGTCTACGTCTTCCCATTCCATGGGTTTGAATTTCTCCTGCAGGTACTGGAAGGCTACAAACAATGCGGGTACGATAAAGATTTGCAGAATCATACCAATCAACATACCGCCGATGGCCGATGTTCCCAATGTGCGGTTACCATTGGCACCTGCACCCGAAGCAAACATCAGCGGAAGCAGACCGACGATCATGGCCATTGATGTCATCAGGATAGGACGCAGACGGGCGGCGGCACCTAAAACGGCGGCCCAGGTTATACTCATACCCATCTTGCGACGGTCGAGGGCGAACTCAACAATCAAGATGGCATTCTTGGCCAACAGACCCATCAACATGATCAAGGCAATCTGCATGTAGATATCGTTGGACATGGAGCCGATAATCATTTTCAAAGCCGGAATGCTTCCGATGGCACTCGCTCCGTTGACGAAGAGGAAGCTACCCAGCAATCCGAACGGAATGGACAGCAATACAGCCAACGGCAGAATGTAGCTTTCGTATTGGGCACTCAGCAAGAGGTAAACGAATACGAAGCACAGTACGAAGATAAGTCCTGTCGTGCTGCCGCTTGTTTCGGCCTCCTCACGTGCCATACCACCCAGTTCGTAGCCGAAGCCGGTCGGCAGATTTTGTTGGGCCACTTCGGCGATGGCCTGCAGGGCCTGTCCGGAAGTATAACCGGAGGCCGGAGCCACCATCACTTTCATGGATGTGTATAGGTTGAAACGGTTGATGATATCCGGTCCGTACACTTTCTCAATGGATACAAATTGGGTAATCGGTGCCATGTCATTACCGTTGCGTACCTTGATGCTTTGGAGCGATTCCAGGTTCTTGGTGGCATCGGGCTCTGCCTGTACCATGACACGGTACATCTTACCGAAACTGTTGAAGTTGGAGGCATACAAACCACCGTAATATCCCTGCAAGGTTGTAAGAATGTCACTCGGACTGATACCGGCCTTCTTACATGCGGCAGCGTCAATGTTCAACAGGTATTGTGGGAAGTTCGGGTTAAAGCTGGTACGTGCCGAGTTGATCTCAGGACGTTTTTCCAGTTCGGCCGTATATGCGTTTACGACATCGAAGAAGTGGTTCAGGTCACCACCGGTCTTGTCCTGCATGTTAAGCTCGATATCGCTGGATGCTGAATAACCAGGGATCATAGGAGGAGCAAAGAACAATACCTGGGCTTCCTTGATGACCTTTTGGGCACGCATGAAGAGGGTTGCATACACAATGTTCGAATTTTGCATGGTCGAACGCTCTTCCCAGTTCTTCAGCTTGATGATGACCGAACCGTAGGACGGTCCCTGACCGCCAATGAAGCTGAAGCCTGAGATAATGGTTCTGGACTGTACGGCGGGGTCGGAAGCAACCAGGCTGTCTACTCGATTGAGGATTTCCTGGGCACGTTCCTGTGAGGTGCCGGGCGGTAACGTTACGGCACCCATGATGGTACCCGTATCTTCGTTGGGCACCATACCAGTCGGAGTAATCTGCATGAAGACAACCAGCAGGATGATTGAGGCAGTGACGATACTGCCAGACAGCCATCTCTTCTGAATGAACTTGAGCACTTGTTTCTTGTATTTGCCTAAGATGGAGTTGTAAGACTCGTTGAAATCATCCTTGAACTTATCGGTTGTCATACCGGCCAATGCCAGGATACTGATGATAATCATCAGGATGCAGATTACCGGATGGCTATCAAAGTTGAAGAGTCCGAAGATCATACCGATGATGGCAATGATTGTAAACAGCAGGGTGATGCCAGGACGCATGAGGCGGCCGATGGAATCTGCATAGCGGGCAATAAATATCTTTCTGGCTTCCTTGGTGGCTGTACCTACCCGTTCTTTCAGAGGAGCATCGGTCTTGTGAGGTTTCAGGAAGATGGCACACAGGGCCGGACTCAGTGTCAAGGCGTTCAAGGCGGAGAAACCGATGGCGATGGCCATGGTCAGACCGAACTGCCGGTAGAATGTACCGGCCGTACCCCCCATGAAACTTACGGGGATAAACACGGACATCATGACCAATGTAATGGAAACGATGGCACCGCCCAGTTCGTGCATGGCGTCGATGGAAGCGGCCCGGGCCGATTTGTATCCCTGGTCGAGCTTGGCATGGACACCCTCGACGACGACGATGGCATCGTCGACCACAATGGCAATGGCAAGCACCATGGCCGAAAGAGTCAGCAGGTTAAGGCTGAATCCGATAAGTTTCAGAACGAAGAATGTAGCAATCAAGGCTACCGGAATGGCGATGGCGGGAATCAGCGTGGAGCGCATATCCTGCAGGAAGATGTAAACCACGATGAACACCAGGATGAAGGCCTCGATCAACGTCTTTACTACCTCATGGATGGAGGCAAAGAGGAAGTCGTTGGCGCTTTGGGCCACGTTTATTTTCAAGCCGGCAGGCAGTTTGGTTGAGTATTCTTCAAGCAGGGCTTCAATGTCGCTGATGGTTTGGGTAGCATTGGTACCGGCCATCTGGTAAACGATACAGCTGACGGCCTTATGACCATTTACCGTATTGTTGAAGTTGTAGGTCATACGTCCCAGCTCGATGCGGGCTATGTCTTTCAGGCGGAGCAACTCGCCATCCTCCATGGCCTTGATGACGATATTCTCGAATTCTGAAGTCTGTTGCAGACGTCCTTTGTAGCGCAAGGTGTATTGGAAAGTTTGGTGACCACGTTCGCCCAGCTGGCCCGGGGCGGCTTCGATGTTCTGTTCGCTCAGGGCGGCTACTACATCATTGGGCACGAGTTTGTATTGCGCCATAATGTCCGGCTTGAGCCAGATACGCATGGAGTAGTCCACACCCATCACATTGGCATCACCTACACCGGTGACACGCTTTACTTCAGGAATCAGGTTGATGTTGGCATAGTTTTCGATGAACTCGGTGGTATACTGGTCTTTCTCATCATAAATAGAGAAGATCATCAGCATAGAGGTCTGTCTCTTCTGTGTGGTTACTCCGACCTTGGTTACTTCGGCAGGCAGCAGGCCCTGTGCCATGGACACACGGTTCTGTACGTTTACGGCTGCCATATCGGGGTCGGTTCCTTGGTTGAAGTAGATGGAGATATCAGCCGAGCCGGTGTTGGAGGCACTCGAACTCATGTACATCATGTTTTCCACACCGTTGATCTGGTCTTCCAGGGGGGCGATGACCGAGTTCAGCACGGTTTGTGCGTTGGCACCGGTATAGGTGGCACGTACAGATACCGTAGGTGGTGCGATGTCCGGATATTGCGTGATAGGCAATGTGGCCAGACCGATAAAGCCCAAGATGACTATCAGGATGGAGATTACCGTTGATAGTACCGGGCGGTTTATGAATCTATCTAATTTCATTGTTTCTTCCTTTTAAATTTGGTTGTCGAAAGAGCTTCAAGTTGGGGCGGTGAGCGTTTTCTGTCTTTTTGTTTTCACCCTGTCAACTTGTTCACTTGATTATTTGAATGCTGTCTGTATGTTGCCTTCCTGCTGGTCCTTCAGAGCCTTCTGGTATTCGGCTTCTTTCTCGGCAGGTGTAATCGGAGTGATGGTTTGTCCGTCTTTCAACGATTGTACGCCTTCGATGACAATCTTGTCTCCTTTCTTGAGGCCTTCGGTTACATAGAAATACTTGCCGTCGTCCAGGGTGAAGACCTTGACTTCGGTATTCTTCAGGGTGTTGTCCGGCTGGAGTACCAGCACGAAGCGCTTGTCCTGAATTTCAGTTGTAGCCGACTGAGGAATCATGATGACGTCGTGGAGCGGGTTGTGGAAGATGACATTGCCTGTACCGCCGCTGCGCAGGATGTTGTGCTTGTTGGGGAAGAGGGCACGCATGTTGACCGAACCGGTGGTCTGGTCGATGACGCCGCTGATCGTTTCTACGCGTCCGCTGTCCGGATAGATGGAGCCGTCAACGAGGCTGAGCTGAACATCCGGCAGCCTGTCAAGAATTTCTTTCATGGTACCTCCTTCGCGTATCATGCCCAATAACTGGCGTTCGGTCATGGAGAAGTAGGCATACATTTCGGAGATGTCGGCCACGGTGGTCAACGGGGTGGCGATGGAGGCGCTGACCAGACTACCTACACGGTAGGGAATGGTTCCTACGACACCGTCACTCGGGCTGGTCACCTGGGTATACGACAGGTTGTTCTTGGCATTGATGAGTTGGGCTTGTGCCTGTGCCAGCGTTGCTTTGGCCTGTGCCAGCTGGTTTTCGGACATCTTCAGGTCGTAGTCACTGACAATCTGTTTCTTGTTCAGCTCCCGTTTGTTGGCAGTAGTCAGTTCTTGCGTGCTCAAGGCTGCTTTGGCTGTTTCTACGGTAGCTTGGGCAGTCTGGACGGCGGCCTGGTACTGTACGGGGTCGATGGTAAACAGTACCTGTCCTTTGTGTACGACGGCACCTTCGTCCACATGCAGCTTGGTGATGAAACCGCTTACCATGGGGCGGATTTCTACATCTTGTTTACCTTTGATGGTAGCCGGGTAACTGTTTGTCAGGTTCGCAGTGGTGGTGCTTACCTCCATGACTGCAATTTCGGGGGCGCTGCCCGCGTTGTTGTTGCCTTGTCCGCAGCTGCTGAGCAGTGCTGCGCAACATGCCAGTAATACTAATCTACTCTTCATACTTATTTATCTCTGTGTCTAATTATGTAATGTCAACCTCTATGTTTTACTGAAAACTTGAACTGCTGTTTAAGTTTTCGGCCTTGCAAAAGTACCGATTTTTGGTATATATAGGTTTGTATAGGTAGTGTTTTTTAACTATGTTTCAGAAAATTCTACCTGTATTCAAGAAAGACATCTGCTTTTATGGGGAAACCGCCTCAGAAGCCGGGTTCTCCGTTGTGATAAAAAGCAAAAAAAAGGTCTCTTTGTGCGTTGGGTATAGATAGATATTGTATCTTTGCGTCAATATCTTTTGGATAAAGCTTCGAATGGCATGAATAAATTGAAGAAACTTTTATATAGCAAACGGGATACGTTGTCGGTGCGGCGTCTGCCGGTTTTTCTGGTTTTGGGCGTCCTGCTGTACTCGTGTGCCAGTATCGGACGTATTGAGGGCGGCCCGATTGACGAGACTCCTCCGCGTTTCCTGCAAAGTACGCCGGAGCCGGGACAGCTGAACTATAAGCGCAACCGTGTCACCATTGCTTTCGATGAATACATCAAACTGGACAATCCGAGCGAGAAGATTGTGATATCGCCTCCCCAGATACAGCAGCCTGAAATCAAGACGAACGGAAAGAAAGTCGTCATCAATTTTCAGGATACGATGAAGGCGGATGTCACTTATACCATCGACTTTGGTGATGCCATCCAGGACAACAACGAGGGCAATCCGCTGGAACAGTTTACCTTTACCTTCTCGACGGGCGAACGGTTGGATACGATGGCCGCATCGGGTACGGTGCTCAATGCCTCCAATCTGGAACCGGTCAAAGGCATGCTAGTGGGCCTGCAGTCCAATTTGGCCGACTCGGCCTTTACTTCCTTGCCGTTCGAGCGGGTGGGGCGTACGGACAGCCGTGGCCAGTTCTCCATTCGTGGCGTGGCTCCCGGTACCTATCGCATCTATGCCTTGCAGGATGCCGACCAGAACTTCTATTTTTCCCAGCCGGCCGAGCAGTTGGCCTGGTCCGACTCGCTGATTATCCCCCGTTACGAATACCGCATGCGGCAGGATACCACCTGGATAGACTCATTGACTATCGATACGATTGTCGAGCGTCAGTATACCCACTTCCTGCCGGACAATATTCTGCTGCGCAGTTTCAAGGAAATCCGTTACAACCAGCGTCTGGCCAAGACCGAGCGCCTGACGCCGCAGAAGTTTTCCCTCTACTTCACGGCTCCGGCCGACAGCCTCCCGCTGTTGAAGGGACTCAACTTCGACGAGCACGATGCGTTTGTCATCGAGCAGACCACCGGCCGCAACGATACCATTCATTATTGGATCAAGGATTCCCTTGTGTACAAGCAGGATACATTGAAAATGGAGCTGACCTATCTGGCAACGGATACCTTGGGACAGCTGAGCGAGCGGAAAGACACCGTACGCCTGCTGGCGAAGCTGACGTATGCCAAGCAGCTGAAGCAAAAACAGGAGCAGGAAGAAAAACAGTTGGAAGAGTTGAGGAAAGCAGCCAAAAAGAAGAAGAAACGCGATGCGGAAGGCAACGAGATAGAGCCGGAAGAGCCGACCCTGCCTACGGAGTTCCTGCCGGTCGATGTATACGCTCCGTCGTCGATGGACGTGTACGACTATCTGACGCTGACCTTCCAGGAACCGTTGAGCCGGATTGATACGGCGGCTTTCCATCTGCAGCAGAAGGTAGATACGTTGTGGAACGATGTCCCGTTCGACTTTCAGCGCGATTCGCTCGACCTGAAGGTCTATAACATCTTTGCCGACTGGAAGCCGGGTGAAAGCTATCAGTTTGCGGTGGATTCGACAGCCATTGTAGGACTGTACGGCCTCTTTACCGACAAAATAAAGAAGGAGTTCAAGGTAAAGACCATCGAGGAATATGGTACCATTCTGTTTGACATTACAGGGGCCGATTCGACTTCCTTCGTCGAGTTGGTCGATGCGCAGGATGCCGTGATACGTACCGTTCCGGTTGTCGATGGAAAGGCTGATTTTTATTACCTGACGCCAGGAAAATATGGGGCTCGTCTGGTAGCGGACAAGAACCGTAACGGAATATGGGATACGGGAGATTACGAGAAGCACATACAACCGGAAATGGTATATTATTATTATCAGGTGCTGGAGCTGAAGGCCAACTTTGAATTGCAGCAGACGTGGAATCTGTTTGACCGGCCTTTGGACATGCAGAAACCGTTGGAACTTAAAAAACAGAAGCCGGATGAAAAGAAAAACAACAAACGAAGCAATACCGGCAGCCGATAACAGGCTGTCTCGGAAAGGAAAGGCATGGCAGCGCATCGCCTGGAGTTGGATGGCCGTGCTGTTATTGGTATGTACTTTATGCGCCGCTCCGCTGACACCGGCGATGGCGCAGTGTACGGCCGAAAACAAGGCGTTCAAGTCGGGCGAGCATGTGATGTACGACTTGTATTTCAACTGGAAGTTTATCTGGGTCAAGGCCGGACTGGCCAGTCTGACGACCAACGCCACGACCTATCACCAGAAACCGGCCTACCGCTTCAATCTGCTGTCGGTAAGCAGCAAGCGGGTGGACTTCTTCTTCAAGATGCGCGATACGCTGACCTGCTACGTCGGTAAGGAGCTGGAACCCCGCTATTTCCGCAAGGGAGCCGAGGAGGGCAAACGCTATACGGTGGACGAAGCATGGTTCGACTACAAGGACGGCGTTTCCTACGTGAAGCAGCGCCGCACGTGGCGGGGAGGACGTGTGGATACCATGTCCTATAGCGACAGCCGTTGCATCTTCGACATGCTGAGCATTCTGGCCCAGGCGCGTTCGTGGGATCCGACGGACTACAAGGTGGGGCAGAAAATCAATTTTCCCATGGCTACCGGCCGCAAGGTAGAGGAACAGACCCTCATCTACAGAGGCAAGGAAAATGTTGAGGCCAACAATGATACAACCTACCGTTGCCTGGTTTTCTCGTTTGTGGAATATGTGCAGGACGGGAACAAGAAGAAGGAGAAGGAAGTCATCACCTTCTTCATCTCCGATGACAAGAACCATTTGCCTGTCCGGCTGGATCTGTATCTCAACTTCGGTTCGGCCAAAGCCTTCCTGACGAGTGTGCGGGGCAACCGCTATCCGCTGACGTCTGTGGTCGAGGACTGACCTTGTCGTGTCGGCAGGGACGGCCTGCAGGCGGAGGTCACAGTTGGAAGGGCAGCAGGTCGTTCTTGCGGAATACGCTCGACTCGAAGCTGGCCACGAGGTCGCCGTGCTGGTTGGTGATGGTCACCTGATAGTAGCCGGTGCTTCTGCCGATGTAGCATTCACGGGCTTCGGCGGTCAGTGTGTCGCCGGGGCCGCTGCTGCGCAGGAAGGTGATGTGGGAAGACAGCGAAAGTGCCAGCGTGCCGTGTGAGTTGGCTGCGGCGGCCAGGGCCAGGTCGGCCAGCGTGAAGAGTACACCGCCTTGCGTGCGTTTGCCTGCGTTGAGGTGGACATCTGTCACGGTCAGCTGTGCCTTGCTGTAGCCTTCTTTCACTTCTGTCAGTTCGATGCCGACTTTGCCGGCGAAATGGTCGTTCTTGAAAAATTCTTGTGGTGTCATTGTCTGTCTTTGTTTTAACGGGTGACAATCATCCGTTTGTCGGAGCCTGCAGGCCGTTGGGGAGGCCTGTGCCGTACGGAAAAAACGGGTGATCGGCTGCAAATGTAACAATTTTACCCGTTAACTGTATGATTTGGGCAGGTATATCTTGCCGGGCAGGCGTATCTTTGTCTCCGTGAAAATAGCATCAAACTATACATTAATTTATAATCCTTTGTTATGAGAACAACACTGATGACCTTGGGAGTGTCTCTCCTGATTTTTGCAAGTTGCGCAGGCCAGAAGAAGGCTGAAAGCGACTTCATCCAAGACAACATCGACAATGCAGTGGCCCAATTTACATTGCAGACCGACATTATCGAGAAGTCTGGCAAGATCTTGAATCCGCGTACGATTGAAAAAGACGGCAGCATCCATTATGTGCCCATTGACGACTGGTGCTCGGGCTTCTTTCCCGGCTGCATGTGGCTCACCTATGAACTGACCGGTGACCAGAAGTGGGAGAAGCTGGCCGAGAAGTATACCGAGGACTTGGATTCCATCAAATACCTGAAGTGGCATCACGATGTGGGCTTCATGATCGGTTGCAGTTACCTGAACGGTTACCGTCTGGCCGGCAAGACCAACTATAAGGACGTCATTGTCGAGGCTGCCAAGTCGTTGTCCACCCGCTTCCGTCCGGGGGCAGGGGTCATCCAGTCGTGGGATGCCGACCGTGGCTGGCAGGGAACGCGCGGCTGGAAGTGTCCCGTCATCATCGACAATATGATGAACCTCGAGCTGCTGTTCGAAGCGACCCGCCTGTCCGGCGACTCCACGTTCTATGACATCGCCGTGAAACATGCCGATACGACGCTGGCCCATCACTTCCGTGACGATAACAGCTGCTACCATGTCGTAGACTATGATCCTGAAACCGGCGAGGTGCGCAGCCGTCAGACGGCGCAGGGATATGCCGACGAGTCGGCCTGGGCACGCGGCCAGGCCTGGGCACTGTACGGATACACCACCTGCTACCGCTATACACACGACAAGAAGTATCTGGACCAGGCCGAGAAGGTGTATAACTTCATCTTCAACAACAAGAACCTGCCTGCCGACCTCGTTCCTTACTGGGACTACGATGCGCCCAACATCCCCAACGAGCCGCGCGACGCTTCGGCGGCCGCCTGTACGGCTTCCGCTCTCTATGAGCTGAGCACGTATGTTCCTGACAAGAACTACAAGGAAACGGCCGACCGCATCATGGAGAGCCTGGGCTCTCCGGCCTACCGTGCCGAAGTGGGAACGAACGGAAACTTCATCCTGATGCACTCGGTTGGCAGCATTCCCCACGACCAGGAAATCGACGTGCCCCTGAACTATGCCGACTATTACTTCCTCGAGGCCTTGATGCGCAAGCGCAACCTGGAGCAAAAATAATTTGCCGCGGAACAACGGCTGCGGGCTG
>ULQS01034893.1_pt1 | contig 11480 bp, 9 predicted proteins | sample 1954751 | NCBI WGS metagenome assembly ULQS01 (sample SAMEA4835662, study PRJEB28245) | human gut metagenome | biome: gut microbiome; material: fecal sample | place: Denmark | collected 2008 | reverse complement strand
CGTTATCAGATGACCTCGTTCCTGTTCTATCTGTGTACCTATGAGCTGAATTCGAGAAACGAAGCATGATATGAAACAAAGTGCGGCAGTTCAGCAACTGAACTGCCGCATTTTCCCATCACCCCACGCCGCGTCAAAGGAAATACTGCACAGTTTCTCCTTGCGCTCCACCGAATAGATAGGCAGCTGCCGTGTGGAAGCCGCCGCGGCCTGTGACGCGGGATACAACGTCACATAAAAGATGCCCGCCGCCACCGCCAGCGTACACAGCACCGCCAGCAGCCGCCGATGCAGCAGGAATACCCGCACCCGTGATTTCTTCATACGATCCCCATCCTTTCTGGTGTCCAGCCTATGCGCACCGGGGGAGAGAAATACCGGAGCGCCTGACAAAGCGCCGTATTTTCCCTCCCCTAAAAATTTTTCCAATCAACCTATTGACATAGTAGGAATTTTGGCTTACGATCCCTACTTGCAAGGTAGGTAATTGAAAGCGAGGTATTTCCCATGATGATCTCAACCAGAGGGCGCTACGCGCTGCGTGGCATGCTGAATATGGCGGAGCACGGCGGCGGAGAGTGGCTTTGTCTGCGGGACATTGCCCAGCGGCAGCAGCTCTCCAAAAAGTATCTGGAAAGCATCATGGCCACCCTGAGCCGCGCCGAGCTGGTAGAGGGTACGGTAGGCCGTTCCGGCGGCTACCGCCTGACCCGTCCTCCCGAGGAGTACCCCGTGGGCGAAATTCTCCGGGCGGTGGAGGGCGACCTGTCGCCCATTGCGTGCCAGTCCGAGGAGGGCGCGGGGTGCGGCAGCTCCTGCGACTGCGACGCCCGGCTTTTCTGGCAGGGGCTGGAGGATCAGATCAATTCCTACATCGACAACCATACGCTGGCGCAGTTTATGCGCGGAAACGAAACGACACCGGCCAATGCGGCGCGGAAAGAAGATAAGGTGATGTAATATGAGTAAGGCACTTTTGGAAGTTAAAGACCTGCATGTCCGGGTGGAAGAAAAGGAAAGGCTTCTCCGGCGGCGAGAAGAAAAAGGCCGAGATTTTGCAGATGCTGATGCTGGAGCCCAAGCTGGCCATTCTGGATGAAACGGACTCCGGTCTGGACGTGGACGCGGTGCGTACTGTCAGCGAAGGTGTCCGCCTGTTCCGTGAGCGGACACATGGCTCGCTGCTGATCATCACCCACTCCACCCGCATTCTGGAGGCCCTCCATGTGGACGCGGCCCACGTGATGGAGGAGGGCGTCATCGTCCGGAACGGCGGCGCGGAGCTGGTGAATGAGATCAACGAAAAGGGCTTCGGCAGCCTGAAGGACGATTGAACCGGGAGGCTCCTGATATGGCAGATTTCAAGGAAAAAACCTATGTAGAAGACGTAGACCGCAGCGTCTACGATATCCGGGACGAGGAGCACGATGCGTACCGCATGGAGTCCGGCCTGACGCCGGAGATCGTGGAAAAGCTCTCCCAGGAGAAGAACGATCCGGCGTGGATGCAGCAATTCCGGCTGGAATCCCTTCAGATTTATAACGAAATGAAGCTCCCCAACTGGGGCCCCTCCATTGAGGGACTGGACATGGATCACATCGCCACCTACGTCCGCCCCAACACCAAAATGCGCAACGACTGGAAGGACGTGCCGGAGGATATCAAGGAGACCTTCGAGCGGCTGGGCATTCCGCAGGCCGAGCGGAAGTCGCTGGCCGGTGTGGGAGCCCAGTACGACTCCGAGCTGGTGTATCACAATGTAAAGGACTCCGTGGCCGCCGAGGGCGTGGTGTATACCGACATGGAGAGCGCCCTGAAGGGCGAATATGCCGACATGGTGCGCAAGTACTTCATGAAGCTGGTAACGCCTCATGACCATAAGTTCGCGGCGCTGCACGGCGCGGTGTGGTCAGGCGGCTCCTTTGTGTACGTGCCCAAGGGCGTCCACCTGTCCATCCCTCTGCAATCCTACTTCCGTCTCAACGCCAAGGGCGCGGGACAGTTCGAGCATACCCTCATCATCGTGGACGAGGGCGCCAGTCTGCACTTTATCGAGGGCTGCTCCGCCCCCAAGTACAACGTGGCCAACCTCCACGCCGGCTGTGTGGAGCTGTATGTGAAGAAAGGGGCCAAGCTCCGGTACTCCACCATCGAAAACTGGTCGAAGAACATGTACAACCTGAACACCAAGCGGGCGCTGGTGGAGGAGGGCGGCATCATTGAATGGGTGTCCGGCTCCTTCGGCTCCCATGTGGGCTGCCTGTACCCCATGAGCATCCTCAAGGGCGACAATTCCCGCATGGAGTTCACCGGCGTCACCTTTGCCGGAGCCGGACAGGATCTGGATACCGGCGCGAAGGTGGTTCACGTAGGCAAAAACACAAGCTCCTATATGAATACCCGCTCCATCAGCAAGAGCGGCGGCGTCAGCACCTTCCGCAGCAGCGTAGGCGACGGCTGCGCCATCTCCCAGGCCTCCGCCGATATCATGCTGGGCATGATCGTGGGGAAGCAGAAGGACGCCGCCCTGAAGCTGGGCGAGACGTTCCTGAAGATGATCCAGGGCGAAGCAACCGAGGAGGAGATCGACAGTCTGGAGGAGGCGTCCGCCCTTCGGGATATCGCCCACATGCCTGCCCGCGTCAAGTGCGCGGTGCTGGGCTGGCGCACGCTGAAGGAAGCCCTGCAAACCAAATAAGACCCAACCGTGGCGTTTGCCGTTACGGCAAACGCCACGGTTTCTCTCAATGCATGGCGGCGGGGCTTGCCTTTTGCCCCGCTTTTGGTGTATGCTGTTGCCAATAGCACGCGGCGCTTCGCGCCGCCGGAAGGAGTGGACGCCATGACATACTGCGGCATCGAGTATTCCCTCAAAAACCGTCCCGCGCTGGACGGGGACTTCCTTCCCTTTGCCCCGTGGCGGCAGGCGTATCTGGCGCAGGCGGCGCCCCCCATCCATATCGCCATAGAGCGGCAGGACGGCCAGACGGCGGTGTTCGATACCCGCCTGCGTGGCGGCGCGTACCGGCAAGCCGACCTGCGGTTTCTGGAGCGCACCGTCAAGCTGCTGCTGTGGAGCGTAGGCGGCTGGCGGGTCTGTCTCTGCGGCTGCGACGAGCTGGCCGACGAGCTGCGGCGCGTTTACCGCCCCGGCGGACAGCGGGCCTTCGACGTGGACTTCATGGAGACGGTGTTCGAGCGGCCCTTCCGCCTGGAAGCCGTGGCGGAGCGGGATTTCCCCGCCGCCAGCAGCAGTCCTCGAAAGCTGGGCGGCCATCTCAACGGCTGCCGCATCGGCTTTGATGCCGGCGGCTCCGACCGCAAGGTCTCCGCCGTCATCGACGGCCAGACGGTGTATTCCGAGGAGGTGGTCTGGCACCCCAAGACCCACGCCGACCCCGAATATCACTATCAGGGCGTTCTCTCCGCCTTCCGTGCCGCGGCGGCAAAGCTGCCCCGTGTGGACGCCATCGGCGTGTCCTCCGCCGGTGTCTTTCTGGGCAACGCACCCATGGTGTCGTCGCTGTTCATCAAAGTGCCGCCAGAGCGCCGCGCCGAGGTGAAAACCATCTATGACCGGGCGGCTGCCGCCATGGGCAATGTGCCTATCGTGGTGGCCAATGACGGCGACGTGACAGCGCTGGCCGGAGCCATGAGCCTGCATACCGGGCGGATCATGGGCCTTGCCATGGGCACCAGCGAGGCGGTGGGCTACGTGGACGGCGCGGGCTGCGTGTCCGGCTGGTTCAACGAGCTGGCCTTTGCCCCGGTGGATCTGAATGACCACGCGGCACGGGACGCCTGGTCGGGGGATAGCGGCGTAGGCAGCCAGTATTTCTCACAGGATGCCGTGATCCGCTTGGCCGCTGCCGCCGGTATCCCGCTGGACGAGGGCCTGACCCCGGCGGAAAAGCTGGCGGCGGTGCAGCGGCGGGCGGAGCGGGGAGAGGAGTCCGCGCTGACGGTCTTACGGGATATCGGCGTGTATCTGGGCCACACCCTGCCGCTGTACGCCGCGGTGTACGACCTGCAAAACCTTCTGGTGCTGGGCCGCGTGGCCTCCGGTGTGGGCGGCGAACAGATCGTGTCGGCCTGCCGCCGGGTGCTGGCGGAGGAATATCCGTCACTGGAGATATCCGTCACACTGCCGGACGAGCGGTTCCGCCGGGTAGGCCAGTCCATGGCGGCGGCAAGTTTACCGGAAGTAGAATAAAGGAAAGAGAAAAAAGGAGCGGCTGTGCCGCTCCTTTTTCAACTTATCCAAAAGGGCTATGCCCTTTTGGATAAAATAAGAATCGCTCCGACCCGCGTTTTTTTCGCCCATTTATGGGCGAAAAAACACTCTCTCCGCGCAAAGTATTTTTTGCCACGCACATGTCGCGGCAAAAAATGATTTAATCTGTTCGCCGCCATACCGGGCGGCGAATTCTGCGAAGCTTTTTTGGCAAGCTAATTACCCCACGCTGAAAAAGCTCTTGGCAATGTCGGCGCTCTGCTTGGCATCCTTGGCGTAGTAGTCCGCGCCGATCTTCTTGGCGTATTCCGGCGTCAGCACCGCGCCGCCCGCCATGATCTTGCAGGGCAGCTGGGCCTGCCGCAGTGCGGCGATGGTCTCCTCCATGCTTTTCAATGTGGTGGTCATCAGGGCCGACAATCCCACCAGATGCACATTCTTGTTCCGCACGGCGTCCACCACCGCTTCCACCGGCACGTCCCGGCCCAGATCAATGACCTCGAAGCCGTAGTTCTCCAGGATCACCTTCACGATGTTCTTGCCGATGTCGTGTACGTCGCCGTGAACGGTGGCCAGCACGATGCGTCCCTTTCCCGCGCCCTCGCCGCCCTTGGCGGCCATGGCGGTCTTCACCTCGTCAAAGGCGCTCTGGGCGGCGCTGGCGGCCTGCAGCAGCTGGGGCAGGAACAGCGTGCCGTTTTCGTACTTGGCGCCCACCGCGTCCAGCGCCGGGATCAGCGCCCCGTCCACCAGCTCCAGCGGCTCCTTCTCCCGCAGCAGCGTCCGGGCGGCGGCTGCCGCCTCGCCCTTCAGCCCCTGCTCCACCGCCTTCATCAGCGGCGCGTAGGCGGCGTTGGCGCTGCCGCCGTAGGTGACGCCGCCGGTGGAGGCGCTCTGCATGATCTTGGCCAGCGCCGTGGCCGTGGGCACACGGCCCGCATACCGCTCCACATAGGCGGCGCACTGCTTGTCCCGCCCCGACAGCACGTTGTAGGCGTAGATGGCCGCCATCATCTCCTGACTGGCCGGATCCATAATGGCCAGATCCAGCCCCGCGTGGATGGCCAGCGTCAGGAAAATGGTGTTCAGATAGGCCCGGCAGGGCAGACCGAAGCTGATGTTGGACACGCCCAGAATGGTGCGCACTTCCAGCTCCTTCTTGCACCGCTCCAGCGCCTCCACGGCGGCCAGCGCGTCTTCCTGCTGGGCGCTGGCGGTCAGCGCCAGACAGTCGATGTAGATATCCTCAAGGGGAATGCCCGCGTCCAGTGCCGCGTCGCGGATACGGCGGGCAATAGCTACCCGCTCCCCCGCGCCGGAGGGTACGCCCGCCCCGTCCACCGTCAGACCGATCACCGCCGCGCCGTACTTTTTGCACAACGGCAGAACGTGCTCCAGCACGGCGGGTGCGCCGTTGACGGAGTTGACGATGGGCTTGCCGTTATAGACCCGCAGGCCCCGTTCCAGCGCCTCGAAGTTGGTGGAATCCAGCTGTAACGGCTGGCTCACCACGCTTTGCAGGGTTTTCACCACCTGCTCCATCATGGCCGGCTCGTCCACCTCCGGGGTGCCCACGTTCACGTCGAGAATCTGCGCTCCGGCCTCGGCTTGAGACACGGCCTGCTCCAGCACGTAGTCCATGTCGCCCTGCCGCAGCGCCTGCTGGAACCGCTTTTTGCCGGTGGGATTGATGCGCTCGCCCACCACGGTCACGCCGTCTACGGTGACGCACTCCACGGGAGAACAGATCACCGAGGGCATGGCGTGGGCCGCCCGTCCCGGCACGCAGTCCCGGAACACATCGTTCAAAAGCCGGATGAAATCCGGTGTGGTGCCGCAGCAGCCGCCCGCCGCAAACAGTCCCAGCTCCCGGTAAGGCTCCATCTGCCGGGCGTACAGCTCCGGCGTGATATCGTAGCCGCTGCCGTCGGCGCGGGGCAGACCGGCGTTGGGCTTTACGAACACCGGGAAGTCGCCGGGCAGCGACTCAGCCAGCCGCTTCGCCATGGGGAAGATCTCCTGCGGGCCAAGCGAGCAGTTGATGCCCAGCGCGTCCGCGCCCAGTCCCCGTGCCGTGGCGGCAAAGCTCTCCACCGTGCAGCCGGTGAAGGTGCGGCCCCGTGCCTCAAAGCTCATGCTGGCCAGCACCGGAAGCTTGCAGTTTTCCTTCACCGCCAGCAGGGCGGCCTTTAATTCATAAAGATCGGTAAAGGTCTCCACCATCACCAGATCGGCACCTGCCGCCGCGCCCGCCCGGACGATCCGGGCAAATTCCGCCACCGCCGTCTCAAAGGGCAGCGTGCCGTTGGGCTCCAGCAGCTCGCCCAGCGGGCCGATATCCAGCGCCGTCAGTGCGCCGTAGGGGGCGCAGGCCTTTTTGCAGCAGGCCACACCCGCGGCGATGACCTCCTCCACGGTGTAGGGGCTTTTTGCCAGCTTGTGGCCCGACGCACCGAAGGTATTGGTGTTGATGATGCGGCTGCCTGCCGCCGCGTACATGCCGTGGATCCGCTGGATGGTCTCCGGATCGGTGATGTTCAGTTCCTCCGGCCGTGCGCCCAGCTTCAGCCCGGCGGCCTGCAGCATGGTGCCCATGCCGCCGTCCAGCAGAATGGTGTGGCGCTGGGTGAAAAGTTCATTGCTCTGCACAGGTGATCCCTCGCTTTCGATAGTTGCATCTGGCCCGGAGGACACAGTGTCCGCAGCCCGCCAGTTGTCCCCTGACCGGGTGATCGCTGACGCCCAGCAGCGCTGTCACGCTTTTGCGCGGCGTCATTAAATAGGTATCCGTTACATATAGCCCGATCTGCCGCGCCGTGTCCAGCGTCTCAGCCAGCAGCGGCTGAAGGCTGATGGGCCAGTCGCCGTAGCCGGGGGAGAACCGCCCGGTGAGGAAAAGCCCCTGTTCTGCCGCCCATTGCCGCAGCTGGCCTTCGGCGGCGTCCGCCATCTGCTCCGCCAGCGCCGAGGCCAGCGCGTCCGCCGCCGCTCCCGCCGCCACATCGCCCACGGCGGAGCGGCGGATCTGACTGTCCACCATAGGCCCCAGCGTCACCGCCAGCAAAATGGCCTGCGGACATTCCGTCAGATGGCGGCGGATATCCGCTCCTTGCAGAATGCCGGCTTCGTCCCATGCGGCGGTATCCGCCGTCCGCCAGACGGCTTTCGGCATGGCGGCATGTAACAGGGGCGGGGCGCACCGCTCCAGCAGCGCCAGCGTGCCGCTGCCCGGTTCGCCCGGCGCACCCAGATAGCGGGCGGCCTGCCGCAGGTCGATGGACTCCGGTACCTCCAGCGTAAGGGCGCGGATGGGGGAGAGAGACATACGGCAGACCTCCTTTTTCGTGTGAATAATTCAGTATACCCCAATAAGCGGCCGGAATCAACCCGGTAAAGGGGAAAATCCGCCCCCATAAAGGCGGTTTATGTACCGATAAAAGGGAATAATGTACCGATAAACATGCAGAAGCGTGCAGATGCAGAACGTATATACGCCCGCACGTGGGGCGTGCGGGCGTATAGGGTTCCATAGTTATATCGATCGTCTTACTCAGACACGCGGCACGTCCAACCGAAGGGATCGGGTCTGGTGCCCCACTGGATGCCGGTCAGCTCGTCATAGAGCTTCTGAGACAATGCGCCGATCTGGCCGTTGTTGACCTCGTAGCGTACGTCGTCCCAGCCCAGCGCACCGATGGGGGAGATGACGGCGGCGGTGCCGATGCACCACGCCTCCTCCAGAGCGCCGGTGCGTGCAGCTTCAAACAGCTCGTCCACGCTCAGCAGACGTTCCTCCACCGGCATGCCCCAGCTCTTGAGCAGCTCGATGGCGGACTTGCGGGTGACGCCCCGGAGGATGGAGCCGGTCAGGGCGGGGGTGACGACGGTGCCATTGATCTTGAACATGACGTTCATGCCGCCGCCCTCCTCCACGTACTTGCGCTCCACGCCGTCCAGCCACAGTACCTGAGAGTAGCCCTTGGCCTCGGCCCGCTCACCGGCACGGTTGGCCGCGCCGTAGTTGCCGCCGCACTTGGCCTCGCCGGTGCCGCCGCGAACGGCACGGACATCCTCAGTCTCCACCATGATGGGCACAGGCTTCAAACCGTCGCTGAAGTAGCTGCCGGAGGGGGAGAGGATGATGACGAAGGAGGCCTCGTGGACGCCGTGCAGCGCCAGCGTGGGGTCGGTGGAGTACAGGAACGGGCGGATATACAGGCTGGTGCCGGGGTCGCTGGGCACCCAGTCCTGATCCACGCGGACCACCTCCTTGATGGCCTGCAGCGCATCGTCAGGATCCACCTGAGGCAGGCCCAGACGCTCGCAGGAGCGGTTCAGCCGGGCGATGTTCTCCCAGGGGCGGAACAGCTGCACCTCACCGTCGGGGCGGCGGTAGGCCTTCAAGCCCTCGAAGACCTCGGTGCCGTAGTGGAGAACGCTGGCGGCGGGGGAGAGAGCGATGGGGCCGTAGGGGACGACGCGGGCGTTGTGCCAGCCGTCCTTCTCGGTGTAGTCCATGACGAACATGTGGTCGGTAAACACAGTGCCGAAGCCCAGCTGGTTGGAGGGGGGCAAGGTGCCGGGATGGGGATTCTTCGTAACGGTGATATTCATAAAATCGTCTCCTTTTCGCAAAATCAGATTGGTAAGATCAGATCTCTTTCAGATGCTCCATGTTGTGGCGGATGCCCTCGCAGCACTGGTGGAAGGTGGCCTTTTCCTCGTCGGTGAGGGGCAGCTCCACCACCTCCTCTACGCCGTTTGCGCCGATGACGCAAGGCACGCCGGCGAACAGACCGCTTTCGCCGTACTCGCCGCACAGCTCCATGCTGGCGGGCATGATGGCTTTTTCATCGTGGAGCACGATGTGGGCCATCCGGGCGGCGGTGGTGGCGATGCCGTACTCGGTGCAGAACTTGCCGGAGAAGGTGACCCAGCCGCCGCCGATGGACTCCTTCTGCAAGGCGTCACGGTCAAAGCGGAAGCGCTCGTCCGTTTCGGCCCACTTGTCCAGCGGCATGCCCTTGAAGCTGACGCAGGACCAGGGCGCGAACTGCTGGTTGCCGTGCTCGCCCAGCATGTAGCAGGTGATGGACTTGTGATCCACGCCGGTCTGACGGGCCAGAGCGCTGAGAAGACGGGAGGTGTCAAGACCGGTGCCGGTGCCGAACACGCGGCCCTTCGGCAATCCCAGCCCCAGCGCCAGCTCACGGGTGACGATATCGCAAGGGTTGGTGATGTTGATGAGCACGCCGCCAAAGCCGCTGGCCTTGACCCTTTCCGCGTAGCCCCGGACGGCGGGGATGGTGAAATCCATCTCGGTCACCCGGTCGTGGGTGCCCCGCAGCAGCTCGATCTTGCCCACGCTGTTGACGATCACGTCGCACTCGCCCAGATCGGCGAAATCACCGGCCCGGACGGTGACGCGGTGGGGCAGATACGCCGCCGCGTCACGGAGATCCTGTACCTCGCTGGCCAGCTTCTGCTGGTTCTGATCCACAAGTACCAGCTCGTCGGCGATGCCCTGCACCGCCAGCGCGTAAGCAACATGGGCGCCCACATGGCCCAGACCGATGACACCGAGAACACGTTTTTTCATGGTAAAACCATCCTTTCGACTTGATAATATCGTAATTATTTTGCATTTAAGCCCCGAAATGGGGGAATAACACGCAGGTATACAGCATGGTCAGCACCATGTAGATCACAAGGATGACGGCGAAGGCGGGCAGCGTCCGCTTCATGACCTTGTTCTCGTTGCCCACCTGATCCACCGTGGCGCAGGCGGCTACCGTATTGTTGGGGCAGATGAGATTGCCCAGCGATGCACCGGCGTTCTGTCCGGCGAACACGGTGATGGGGTTCATGCCCAGGGCCTGTGCCGCCTGGATGTGCATGTCGGCGAACATGATGTTGGAGCCGAGGCCCGTACCGGTGATGAAGGAGCCGCTGGCGCCGATCAGCACGGCGGCGGCAGGATAGAACCGGCCCACCACGGCGGCAATGTCAGATGCCAGCAGGTTCATCATGCCGGTGGAGGGGGACTGCATGATATAGGATACCGCCAGCAGGCTGCCCATGGTCACCAGCACCGGCATCACGTGCCCCACGGTCTTGGCGCAGATCTGTCCGTACTGCTTCCATCCGGTTTTCAGCGTCATCGCGCCAAGGAAGCCGCAGATCAGGATCACCACGTCCACCCACACGATATAGCCGAAGGTGCACATGACGGCGAAGCCGTTTTTCACCAGTGCGGGGAAGCCGTAGCGGACGGCGGGCAGCAGCACCAGCATGTAGATGTAGGGGGACATGGCACGGAACGGGCCGTACTTCTTTTCCTGACTGGTGAAGCGGTAACGGTATTCCTCCGGTGTTTTCACGCCCACCACTTTCACGTAGACCACGCTGAGGAGGATGGAGAGAAGGCCGGTGCCCATGGAGGTGACTTCCGCGCCCACGAAGTTGGAGAGGACGAACATCACCGCGCCGGTGGACACACCGGCAAAGCAGAGGTAGGGGACGATGCCCTTGAAGCCCTTGCGGCCAAAGGTCATGGCCACCATGATAAAGGGGATCACCAGCACGCCGAACATATGGATGCGGCCCACCATGGCGGAGTTCAGCGCCACGGTGCTGAGACCTGCGTCGGTAAGGGCCGCGCCGCCGTTGATGGTGGTCAGACCAGCGCCGCCCCAGGAGCAGGGCGTGGCGTCGCCCAACAGGGCCAGCGCGATGGAGGTCACCGGGTCAAAGCCCAGCGCCACCAGAAACGGGGCGGCGATGGCGGCGGGAGAACCTGCGCCTGCCGCGCCCTCCAGAAAGATGGGGAGCATCATGCCGATGATGACCACCTGCACCCGGCGGTCGTCGCTGATGCGGGCGATGGCGCCCTTCACCTCGTCGATGGCGCCGGTATCACTGAGCAGGTTCAGGATCACGAAGGCACCGAACACCATCAGCACGATCTTCAGACCCTCCTTGATGCCCTTCCAGAGAAGGGCGTCATAGACGGCTACGTTGTCCTTGAAGGAAGCGCCGGAGACATTGAAATACGTAAAGGCCAGCAGAAGCGTCCACAGCAGAGCCACGGGAGCGACGCGCTTGGCGGACTGGCGGAAGCCCAGAATGCCCACCAGCACCACGACGATGGGGCTGAGTGCCATGACGAAATTGAAGAAGCTCATAGGGATTTTTCTCACTTTCTTTTGATGTTGGGGTGGCGTCGCTTCGCTGGCCAGGAGAAGCG
>ULQS01050146.1_pt1 | contig 11487 bp, 9 predicted proteins | sample 1954751 | NCBI WGS metagenome assembly ULQS01 (sample SAMEA4835662, study PRJEB28245) | human gut metagenome | biome: gut microbiome; material: fecal sample | place: Denmark | collected 2008 | reverse complement strand
AGGCGTCTTTGTCCCGGGAAGCCACATCGAACGGGATCCGGAAGTACTGAAAGGGTTTACCCAGACCATGCCGGATCGAAATGCGATGCCCTCTATCAAGGTTCTCAAGAAAATGATACGCCCTGCCGGAGCAAAGTACGTCATGATGTTTGGTATTCATCCGCAAGATGAGATATTCTATATCAAGCGGATGTGCTATGGCCATATGTATCCGGAAGCACCGGGGAATCATGAATGACCCTACCGGGACAAAGCGATTCAGCACGCTTTCCGATTCTTCCGCAATATGGATATGAAAACCACATCAATTTATTAGCAAGTCGCGTCTTTTGACAGGAAAGGATCGAATATAGTATGAATTACGAATCGAAAGCTTGGGCCGAGGCCAAGGGTGCCTGCCTGAGAAACTTCAACGAGCAGGGCGATATCGACAGTGTCAACGGTGCGCTGGCTCTGCGTCCCAAGATTGAGAAGATCGTGGATCAGATCTGGGAGGAAGGCTTTGACAACATCTATTTCATCGGTATCGGCGGCACCTACGCTTCCGCGATGCAGGTTGAGGTCTATATGCGGGGCAAGTCTTCTCTGCCTGTATATGTGGAGAATGCTGCGGAGTACCTGACAACCGGCAACAAGCGGCTGACTGACCGCTCTGTGGTCATCTACTCCACCGTCTCCGGCAACACCAAGGAAATGGTGCAGCTCATTGACACTGTGAAGGCTCGGGGCGTGCGGGTGTTCGCCTTCATCGATACCCCCGGCTCCACCCTGACCCGGGAGGGCAAGTGGGATTATCTGGTGCTCTACCCCAAGAACGAGCAGCTGAAATTCTTCATGGTCGCCAACTACCTGATGTACAAGAACGGCGAATTCCCCGACTATGACCGCTACAATCAGGAGATGGAAGCCCACCTGGCGCTGGATCTGGTGAATATTGAAAAAATTTCCGACGCATGGGCCTATGACTACGCGGAAAAGAAGGTTGCCTTCCTGAAGGAGCATCCCGATCTTCCCCACTACTTTGTGGGCGCCGGCAACCAGTGGGGCGCTACCTACTCCTATGCCATGTGCTACTGGGAAGAGCAGATGTGGATTCGCACCAAGTCCATTACCTGCCCCGAGTTCTTCCACGGTATGCAGGAAATCCTGGTGGCAGATACCCCTGTGACCCTGTTCATGGGTGAAGACGAGCAGCGTCCTCTGGCAGAGCGGGTAGCCCGGTTCCTGCCTAAGGTCTGCGGCAACTATACCATTATCGACACAAAGGAGCTGCCCATGGAGGGCATCAGTCCCGAATTCCGGGGCTCACTGTCCCATCTGATGATGCACGCCGTGAACAACCGCGTGGATGCTTACATGGAACTGTTCCTGCGCCATCCGCTGTCCATCCGCCGTTACTACCGGCAGCTTGATTATTGATAGCCTTCCTCTCCTTACTCCCTGCTGCGGGGGATTCGGCCCCCAAAGCGGGCTGAGCGAGGGATTGTCAGCTCCCGGCTGTGCCCGGGAGTTTTTTTGCAAAGGAGAATGTGTATGCTTTGGACCGAGCAACTGTTTCATATCAAAAAGACCATCATTGCCATGCTGCATCCGGATGCACTGAAAATGCTCTATTTTATCAATCCGGAGTCAGACAGGATCCGGACACACGCCCTCTGTCAGAGATTGCCCGCTCCGCGATCTTTAATGCTCACCCGGACGGCCTGTGCATCAGTGCCAACGCCGCCGGTCAGGATGTGAATGATGCGCTGATCGCCAGCGTAAAGCAGGCAGCGCCGGAAGCGGCGGTGCTCTGCAATACCGGCTGCCGGCCGGATACCATCGCCCGGAAGCTGCCCTAAGTTCGGATTTAACCAGTATGTGTTCACAACACAATTAAAAACACCGAGTTTTCGGTGTTTTTTAATTTATCATTTTGCTAATTGTAATTTTGCTGACTTTTTTGCAGCCTGCGCCGCAATAATTTTATTTTAATATTCCGAATTGAATTTTACATGAAGTTTAAAAGCACTTCATTTTGAAAATCCAGTCCGCGCCGTGTAAGCCGCATTGAATCATCCGTAACTTCCATATTCCCCGCAAGGACAGCATCGCTCACGGCGGAGGCATAGTGCTCAACGGGGTCAATGCCGAAACGTTGTGCGAACTCCGCGCGGTCAATGCCCTTTATTTTTCGGAGACCGACCATGATGCATTCGAACATCTCATCCCCGCGGGAAATCTCTTCGGTCATTTCAACGGGCAGCTTTCCGTCGTTAAGTGCGGCATTGTAACCGCTGAGCTCCGCTTTGTTTGCAAAACGAACCCATTTGCCGTTGACATGAAGTGCGGAGTGCGCATTCAGCCCAAGGCCGAGATAGTCGCCGTTTGCCCAATAGTTCAAATTATGGCGGCATTCGCGGCCCGGAAGGGCAAAGTTGGATATTTCATAACGCTCGTAACCAAAGCTGCGGAGCAGGTCAAAACCGGCATCTTCCATATCAGCAACGGCATCTTCGTCGGGAAGCTCGATTGACCCTTTCCGCACTGCTTCAAACAGGGGTGTTCCCTCGGCAAGAATGAGAGCATAGGATGAAATATGTTCCGCCCCGAGTTCCGCCGTGCGCCGTATCGTGTCAAGATAAGATTCGAAACTTTGCCCGGGCAGACCGTGCATGATATCAACATTGATGTTGTCGAAACCTGCCTGCCGTGCAAGCTTAAATGCACGGAAAAAATCTGCGGCGGTGTGAATGCGTCCGATTGCCTTAAGCACAGCGTCATCGGCACTCTGAAGTCCGAACGAAATACGGTTGATTCCGCAGGCGCGATATTGAACGAGTTTTTCGAGTGAAACGGATTCCGGATTGCATTCGATTGAAATTTCCGCATCGGCGGGGAAAATAAAGTTTTCGCGGAGTTTCGCCGCAAGGCGCGGAATCATCCCTGAGGGCAAAAGACTCGGCGTTCCGCCGCCGATGAATACGGTTTCAAACTCCTTTTTCGGGAGCATCGGCGAAATAAGGTCGATTTCCCTGAAAAGAGCTTTGAAATATTGCTCAAATGCGACTTGTTCGCATCCGCCGAAACTTACAAAGTCGCAGTATGCGCATTTTTTCCTGCAAAACGGAATGTGAATATAAAGTCCGCTCATGGTTTTCTCCGTCAATTAATGCGCAGAACGCTCATGAATGCTTCACTGGGCAGCTCTACGGAACCTATCTGTCTCATGCGCTTTTTACCTTCTTTTTGCTTTTCAAGCAGCTTCTTTTTACGCGTGATGTCGCCGCCGTAGCATTTTGCAAGAACATCTTTGCGAAGAGCACGCACGGTCTCTCTGGCAATGATTTTGCCGCCGATCGCAGCCTGAATCGGAATTTCAAACTGCTGCCGTGGAATGACTTCCTGAAGCTTTTCGGCGACGGCACGCCCTTTTGCGTACGCCTTGTCACGGTGAACAATGGTTGAAAGCGCGTCGCACATATCTCCGTTAAGCAGAAAATCGAGCTTAACGAGATCGGAGGGGACGTATTCGCTGAATTCGTAATCAAACGATGCATAGCCCCTGCTGCGGCTCTTCAGACTGTCGAAAAAGTCAAAGATGATTTCGTTCAGCGGGATGGAGTAGGAAAGTTTTACGCGGGTCGGGTCAAGATAGACCATATCGATGAAGATACCGCGCTTTTCGATGCAAAGCTCCATAATCGTGCCGACATACTCCGGCGGGGTCATGATGTGCGCGGAACACATGGGTTCTTCCATGCGTTCGATTTCCGTAGGTGCGGGCAGGTTTGCGGGGTTGTCGATCCAAACTTCGCTGCCGTCCGTCATGATAACGCGGTAAATTACGCTGGGCGCAGTGGTAACAAGATCAAGATCAAATTCGCGTTCGAGTCGCTCCTGTGCAATTTCCATATGCAAAAGCCCGAGGAAACCGCAGCGGAAGCCGTAGCCGAGTGCCTGACTGGTTTCGGGTTCAAAACTGATGGAAGCATCGTTCAGAATGAGTTTCTCAAGCGCATCGCGCAGGTTTTCGTAATCCGCACCGTCGGCGGGATAAATTCCGCAGAATACCATGGGGTTTGCGTGCTTATAGCCGTGCAGCGGCTCCTTGGCAGGGTTTGCCGCAAGGGTTATCGTGTCGCCGACTTTGGTTTCGGCAACGGATTTAATGGATGCGGAAATGTATCCGACTTCACCGGCGGAAAGCTCGTCCGTGGGCTTAAGGCTTGGGGAGAACACGCCGACTTCCGTAACGTCGAATTCATTGCCTGTGTGCATGAAGCGGATTCTGTCGCCTGCACGCACAACGCCGTCCATGATGCGCACATAGCTCAGCGCACCCTTGTAATTATCGTAAAAACTGTCAAAAATCAATGCACGCAGCGGCTTTTCGGTATCGCCCTTCGGCGCGGGAAAATCCGTCACGATGCGCGCAAGCACCTGTTCAACGTTCAGACCCGTTTTCGCGGAAACTCGCGGAGCATCCTCGGCAGGAATGCCGATAATGTCTTCGATTTCCTGAATTGCATTGTCCGCATCGGCGGACGGAAGGTCGATTTTGTTGATTACAGGCAGAATTTCAAGCCCGTTATCGACCGCAAGATAGACGTTTGCAAGAGTTTGCGCTTCAATTCCCTGCGTTGCGTCAACGATAAGCACCGCTCCTTCACAGGCAGCAAGTGCGCGGCTGACTTCGTAAGTAAAGTCAACATGCCCCGGAGTGTCTATAAGGTTGAACATATAACGTTTTCCGTCGGTATGGGTATAAAACATGCGTACGGCGGTGGATTTTATTGTGATGCCGCGCTCGCGCTCAATGTCCATGGAGTCCAAAAGCTGCTCTTCCATGTCGCGGCTCGAAACGGTGTCCGTAAGCTCCATCAGCCTGTCCGCAAGGGTGGATTTGCCGTGATCAATATGCGCAATGATGCAAAAATTCCTGATTAGTTCCTTTGGGTATGCCATTTATCCTCCGAAAAAGCGTGTTCCGCGTATCACACACGGAGAACTCCGCCGTCAGTCAATATTTTATCAGTGTGAATTATACACCAATTGCGGCAGTTTCGCAATACGGAACAATTTGAACGGCATAAAAAACACCGCACACGGCAATGTTTTGCAGCTGTGCGGCGGGAAATGCGTTTCTTGGGTTAGGGACTATGCCCGTGAGCTGTTTTTATGTATCCGTTTTTTGAAGCGCAGGCGTCAATCCTTTTCAACATGAGTCCCGAACAAAAGGCATATTGCCCGGCAAAGCTTATCACATGCACCGTTGCTGAAATCAAAAAGTGTGATATGAGAGGGAGCCATGCCGGTGAGCATACTCAGCACGCCTTCGTTGCTGTTCGGTGCGCAGTCGATTCGGAGTTTATCTCCGTCCGTTACGGTGCAGCTGCCGTCCGGTTGAAGTATCACGAGAACATCCGTTCCGTCCGTCGGGCGAACATCGGAAAACAAGCCGAGGATTTGGAGCAGCTCGTTGTATTCCTCAATCAGCAGGAATTCCTCGGCGGCAATATCAACGGAAACCTGCCAGCTTTCGATAACATCCTGAAGCCTGAACCGCAAAAATCCGTTAAGGTTAAGAAGCGAATTATCGCAAAGGTAATCAAAGACCCTTTCGGAGATATTGTTCGGATCCGACTCGGGTGCGGAACCGAGGGCGCAGGGAAGTATCTTCTTCTTTTCATCAACGGAAAACGGAAGCATATCAACCATTCTTGCAAATTCAAAATAACGGAGGTCAACAAGCATAAGCTCGCTCAGTGCTCTTGCAAAAAGGCGCAGCTCGTCATCGTCCGCAATGTTCAGCATCAGACGTGATTCCGAACGGCAGCTGATTTCAACATGTCCAAGCCCGCAAAGCCGCATCCGCCGCGCAAGCAGTGCGCGTATACTCAGCGGCTCGGATTCCTTAACAGCTTTGTTTCCATCCTCATTTTCTGCTTCTGTCGGCATCTTATCGGCTGAATTGAAAACGGAGGGGGTAATAAATGCATCCGTTTTTGCGGCGGTGAAGGCATATTCATCGGTAAGCACGGAATAGGTTTGCATATTAGCTCCTTTTTCGGTTGCCTGCGCGCGCACGGCGGGAAAAGCGGACGCCGGCAATAAAATCCACATTGTATTATGTGCAAACCGTGCAAAATGGTGCTTGACAATTTCTTGAAACTGCGTTAAAATTTCTGCTGTAATTGATGAACGAAGGTTTTTTGCGTGCGATGAACGGCATTCATGCTTCTCGAAAAACCGATCCGTTTCGAATCTATATCGGCAGGTTGTCGGGAAGAGTAGGCTTGCACAATGCAGATCAAGAGAGGATTGACTCCGGGCTGAAAGTCAATCCCTGCCGCAGACCGAAAACCGCCCCGATGTTCGCTTGCGGCAGCAGTGCCTTACAACTGTTTTGAGCGGCGGAGTGCAGGCGCATTTCCGCAATCAAGGTGGAACCGCGGTATTCTGTTTGCCGTCCTTGAACTTTTGTTCAGGGCGGTTTTTTTGTTTTCGGCAGCAGAGCTTAAAAACGGCCTGCACGGCAGCAGTGAACATAACGCCGCTGATTTTGCTTATAATATCAACGTATAAAGGAGATTTAAAATGATCAACATCACTTTCCCTGACGGTTCCGTCCGCCGGTTTGAAGACGGCGTGAATGCATATGCCGTTGCAGAGAGCATAAGCCCGCGCCTTCGCAAGGCAACGCTTGCGGCAGAGCTTAACGGCGAGCTTTATGATGCGGCACTGCCCATTCACGGCGACTGCACACTGAAGCTGCTCACCTTTGCCGACGACGGCGGCAAATGGACCTATCGCCACACGGGTTCGCACATCCTTGCACAGGCCGTGAAACGCCTTTGGCCGGAAGTCAAGCTTGCAATCGGACCTGCGATCGATAACGGCTTCTATTACGACTTTGACACGGATATTCCTTTCAGCCCCGAAGATTTTCCGAAGATTGAAAAGGAAATTGCAAAGATAGTTTCCGAAAACCTGCCGCTTGAGCGTTTCGAACTCCCCCGCGAAGAGGCTATTCGCTTCATGCAGGAAAAGGATGAGCCCTACAAGGTGGAACTCATTCGCGACCTGCCCGAAGACGCCGTGATTAGCTTCTATCGTCAGGGCGATTTTGTGGATCTCTGCGCAGGCCCGCACCTTGAATCCACGGGCAAGTGCAAAAATATCAAGCTCATGAGCGTTGCGGGCGCATACTGGCGCGGCAGCGAAAAAAACAAGATGCTCAAGCGCATCTATGCAACTGCTTTTGAAAAAAAGGCGGATTTGGATGAATATATCCACATGCTGGAGGAAGCTAAAAAGCGTGACCACCGCAAGCTCGGCAAGGAACTCGGCTTGTTTGCAATGATGGACGAAGGCCCCGGCTTCCCGTTCTTCCTGCCCAAGGGCATGGTGCTCAAAAACAAGCTCATTGACTATTGGCGCGAAGTACATAAGCGTTACGGCTATGTTGAAATTTCAACGCCCATAATGCTCAACCGCAGCCTTTGGGAGCGTTCGGGTCATTGGGATCATTACAAAAACAACATGTACACCACCGTTATTGATGATGTGGACTTTGCGGTAAAACCCATGAACTGCCCCGGCGGTATGCTCGTTTATCAAACGGAGATGCGTTCGTACCGCGATCTGCCCCTGCGCATGGGTGAACTCGGTCTTGTTCACCGCCATGAGCTTTCAGGTGCGCTGCACGGCCTCTTCCGCGTTCGCTGCTTCACTCAGGATGATGCCCATATCTTCATGACTTGGGATCAAATGAAGGACGAAATCAAAAACGTCGTCCGCCTGTTCGACGAGGTTTATTCCACTTTCGGCCTTAAATATTCCATCGAGCTTTCCACAATGCCCGAAGACCATATCGGCGATGTAAAGGATTGGGATTTCGCAACCGAAACCCTCAAGGCGGCAATCACCGAACTCGGCAAGGAATACGTCATTAACGAGGGTGACGGCGCGTTCTACGGCCCGAAACTCGACTTCCACCTTGCGGACTGTCTCGGCAGAACATGGCAGTGCGGCACGATTCAGCTCGACATGCAGCTTCCCGAAAGGTTTGAACTTGAATACACCGGCGCGGACGGCGCAAAGCATCGCCCCGTCATGATTCATCGCGTTGTTTTCGGCTCTATCGAAAGGTTCATCGGCGTTATCACCGAGCATTTCGCCGGCGCTTTCCCCACATGGCTTGCACCCGTTCAGGTCAAAGTCATGGCAATGACCGACCGCACCCGCGATGCCGTGTGCGATATCGCCGCAAAGCTCGAAGCGCAGGGTCTCCGCGTTGAAACCGATCTGCGCAACGAAAAAATCGGCTTCAAAATCCGTGAAGCTCAAATGCAGAAAATCCCCTACATGCTCATCGTCGGCGACAAAGAGGTCGAAAACGGCGTTGTTGCAGTTCGCGCAAGAAAGGGCGGCGATCTCGGCACAATGACCCTCGACGCTTTCGAACAGAAAATCAATGAAGAGGTCGCTTCAAAAACCCTCGATTGATATTATTAACATCGATATCTGATATTAACATCAATATCGATGTATACCGATGTTCGTAACCCGTTCGGCAAAACTCTGAACTCAACATCCCGCATTCACGCAGTCTTAACGGCACACCCTAAAACGCTCAGCTCGGAAGGGTGTGCCGTTTTGTGTCCAAGGTTTAGTTTTTTTATGTAGATATTTGGTGTAATATGTGGTATAATGCTGTTGCGGATAAAAATATCTGCTGAGAACGATTTGAATTAGCTACCTGAATGCGCACGGGGCTTTGATTGGAGTATGTTCTGATGAGCGGAAAAGTATTGACTATGTATTTAATGGACGGAGATCCTATCGGAAGAATTAAATGCAAAATTGCGAATTGGACGGGAATTGTTTATAAAATTCCGAGGATTTCCATTGATAATTGTGATGATATACAAGAATTGACTCAAAGCGGTGTTTATCTTTTGTTCGGCACCGATAAAGATGAGAATACCGTTGTGTATATCGGGCAGGCAGGGAACAGAAAAAATGGCAGAGGATTGCTTCAACGCATTTGTGAACCGCATAATTCCATTGATTATTGGAGCGAAGTGATAATATTGACCACCGGAGATGGTTCATTTGGTCCGACGGAAATCAGTTATCTTGAAAATCGTTTGTTCAATATGGCTCGTAAAGCGGGACGCTGCGATGTAAAAAATAGTAACGACCCGAATCCGGGAAACGTTACCGAAGAGAAAGAATGTGAGCTTGAAGAATTCATCAATTATGCAAGGATCGCTGTCGGCGCAATAGGACACAGAGTTTTTGAACCGATTGCACTGCCGGCGGAAAGCAGAAACAGTGAGCCGATCCTTCACATGGAATATAAGGGAGCAATTGCAAAAGGACAGTGCACAAGCGAGGGATTTGTGGTTTTTAAGGGCAGCTCGGTGAATCCTGAGACGACGAAAAAATGCCCATCTCATGTTACGAAAAACAGAAAAAAATATGCAGACATGATAAATGAGGAAAACAAACTTACAGCAGATGTCTTTTTTGACAGTCCATCCGCTGCTGCCGGGTTTGTCGGCGGAACATCGTTGAACGGAAAGGTTAAATGGATTGATGATTCCGGAAGAGCACTCAGAGAAATTATGTGAACATAAAGCAAACGACCTGTCCGCCGGCAAGCGGGCAGGTCGTTTTTGTTTGTTTAAGTCGGAATCAATGCAAATTCACACGATTCGTATGTCGGTTATCAGCGGGCAATGAAGAACATTGCGGCGAACAGTATGCCGATGATCCAGGTGCTGAGGCTGATATCTTTGATCTTGCCGGTGAAGAGCTTGATGAAGATGTAGGAGATAAGGCCGAACGCAATACCATAGGAGATATTGTAGGTGAACGGCATGATCGCCATGGTCATGAACGCGGGAACTGCCGCAGAAGCATCGCTCCAGTCGATTTCCTTGACGCCGCCGATCATAAGGATGCCCACGAAGATGAGCGAAGCGGCGGTTGCACAGCTCGGAATGAGCGCGGCAATGGGCGCAAGGAACATTGCGATGAAGAACATTGCAGCCGTGAAAACGGAGGAAAGGCCGGTCTTGCCGCCTTCCGCGATGCCGGCGGAGGATTCAACAAAGGTGGTAACTGTTGAAGTGCCGCAGACTGCACCGAAACATGTTGCTGCCGCATCGGCCAACATGGCTTTGTTCATGTTGGGAACATTGCCGTCCTTATCGAGCAGATTGCCGGCGGAACATGCACCGTATAGAGTTCCGAGAGTGTCGAACATGTCAACCATGCAGAATGCGAGCATGGAAGCGATGAACGTTGCCGCAAAGCTGCCGACGCCGTTGGCAGCGATGTATTCGGAGAAGTTGAAGCCTTCGGTAAAAACTTTGCCGAAAGAAATGTTGAAGAAATCACGGAAGGGCTGGATGATGTTGAGAGAGAGCTTGCTCTGAACATTGCTTGCATAGAATCCGTCGATCGTCAGAAGGCCGAGTGCATAATAAAGCACTGCGCCGCCGATGATACCCCAGAAGACTGCGCCCTTGATCTTTTTCTTTGACATTGCGCCGATTGCGATGAGAGCCGCAATGGTGATGAGCAGGGGCATTATCTCTGCCCATGTGGTGTGGCCGAAGATAATGTTGAACGAGTGCAGGTCAACGAGTGTGGAATCGCTGTTAACAACGATTCCGGAATTCTGAAGCCCGAGGAATGCAATGAAAAGACCGATGCCCGGTGCAATTGCAGCCTTGACAGCTTTCGGTATTGCGTCAAAGATAAGCCTGCGGAGGCCTGTGACCGTGAGCAGAAGAAACACGATGCCGTCCACAAGAACCATAACGAGCGCATTTGCATAGGTAAAGCCCATGCCGATGCAAACCGAGTAAACAAAGAATGCATTCAGACCCATGCCGGATGCCTGTGCAAGCGGCAGGTTGGAAAGCAGGCCGATGAGCAGCGTTCCGAACACTGCGGAGAGTGCGGTTGCGATATAAACGGCGTTATAATAACTTGCGCCGAGTGCGTCGCCTCCGAGCGTGGAGAACATTCCTGCGTTGACCATCAGAATGTACGCCATCGCCATAAAGGTCGTGATGCCCGCAACCAATTCGGTGCGAACTGTGGTGTTGTTTTGTTTGAGCTTAAACATGTTTCCTCCTCGAACTCAAAACTTTGCAGCCTTTTCAACGCCGAAAGTCAGCCGCATACGATTGCGGAAATTCAGCCATTGAATCGCCGCATTTTATTATATCAAAAGCTTTTGGGTTAATCAATATCGGTTTTGAAAAAGAAGGAAAAGGGATTTTGCGGTTGTTCATGCCGAACACTTGTGGTATACTGTTGACAGAAGCTTTCAAAAGCCGGCGAATGCGGCGAAAGCAGCACAAAACCAAACATTCCGGAAGGATTGAATATTATGAGAAAAACAAAACGAATTACAGCGGCGGTTCTTGCGGCAGTGCTGCTTGCATTAAGCCTTTTTTCCGCATATGCGGAACCGCAGACCAA
>ULQS01064612.1_pt1 | contig 11528 bp, 7 predicted proteins | sample 1954751 | NCBI WGS metagenome assembly ULQS01 (sample SAMEA4835662, study PRJEB28245) | human gut metagenome | biome: gut microbiome; material: fecal sample | place: Denmark | collected 2008 | reverse complement strand
CACCTCATAGCCCAGGGCGTTGAGGCGGTTTGCGGCGGCAAGTCCTGCCGGTCCGGAGCCCACTATGCCGACCTTCATGCCGTTGCGCCCGTACTTGTGCGGCTGCACATATCCTTCCCTGAACGCCGCCTCTATTATGGCAGCTTCGTCCTCCCTTATCGTCACGGGGGCGTCGATTGCCAGTTTGAGCACGCAACTCTTCTCGCAGGGCGCCGGACAGATGCGTCCGGTGAACTCGGGAAAGTCGTTTGTGGCGGTCAGTATCTCGTAAGCCTCGCGCCACTTGCCCTTATACAGTGCGTCCTGAAACTCCGGAGGACGGTTGCCCAAGGGGCACGCCCAATGGCAGAAAGGCACTCCGCAGTCCATGCAGCGCGACGCCTGCAGCTTGCGTTCACTCGTGTTCAACGTCTGTTCCACCTCACCGTAGTCGCTTATCCTGTCGTGCACCGGACGGTAGCCCGCCTCCTGCCGTGGTATGGTGAGAAATGCTTTAGGGTTTCCCATATATGTTTCTGTGATAATGTTCTGACTCTGTTTAATAATCTCTCTGCACGTCCGCTATCTTCTGTTGCAGCTTCCGCATCTGCTCTTCGGCAAGTACGCGCTTGTATTCGATAGGTGTCACCTGTATGAACTCGTCGGCATAGCGGTTCCAGTCGTCAAGCATGGTGCGCGCCAAGGGTGAGCATGTGTACAGATAATGCTGTCTGATGAGCTCGTGAAGCTCCTTTCTTGCAGTGGAACTCTCGAGCAGCGACAGCTCCACCATCTCCATATTGCAGAAGTAGTCGAACGTGCGGTCGCGGTCCCAGACGTATGCCACGCCGCCGCTCATGCCCGCGGCGAAGTTGCGTCCGGTCTTTCCGAGCACCACGACCCTGCCTCCCGTCATGTACTCGCAGCAGTGGTCGCCCACGCCTTCCACCACTGCCACGGCGCCGGAGTTGCGCACCGCGAACCTCTCGCCCACGCAACCGTTGATGTAGACCTGTCCTCCCGTGGCTCCGTAGAGCAGCGTGTTGCCTGCGATGGTGTTCTTTCCGGCGTCGAAGTTCGACCTTATGGGCGGACGAACAGATATGAGTCCGCCGCTCAGACCCTTGCCCAGATAGTCATTTGCCTCACCTTCGAGGCGGAAACTTATGCCGTGCGCGAGGAACGCACCGAAGCTCTGACCCGCCGAGCCTTTGAATCTGACGTTGATGGAATGCTCGGGCAGTCCGTCGTTGCCGTATCTCGCGGCGACCGCTCCCGACAGCATCGCGCCGACAGAACGGTCGGTGTTGGCGATGGCATAGTCGAGCGACACCTCCCTGCCGTTCTCTATGGCGTCGCGCGCTGCGGCAATCATGCCGACGTCCATCACGCTTCCGATGTCGTGCCGCTGCTCTCCCGTGTGGCGGATGGCTGCTCCGTTGTCAACCATATGCAGCATACGGCTGAAGTCGAGCAGCGAAGCCCTGCCGTGTCCTTCGGTGTTCTTCAGCACGATAAGGTCTGTCCTGCCCACTATGTCGTCGAGTCTGGTGAATCCCATCTGCGCAAGATACTCCCTCACTTCCTGCGCGAGGAACCTGAAATAGTTCACGACGAACTTGTAATGACCGCGGAAATGCGCGCGCAGACGCTCATCCTGAGTAGCCACTCCCACCGGACACATGTTGGTGTGACACTTCCTCATCATCACACAACCGAGCACAATGAGCACCGAAGTGCCGAATCCGAACTCGTCGGCACCGAGCAACGCCATGCTTATAATGTCGCGTCCGGTCTTCAGCTGACCGTCTGCCTGCAGGCGCACCTGCCCGCGCAGACCGTTGAGGACAAGCGTCTGCTGTGTCTCGCTGAGCCCTATCTCCGGCGGAACACCGGCATAGCGCATCGACGAAGCGGGCGAGGCACCCGTTCCACCCTCCGCTCCGGAGATGACGATGAGGTCAGCCTTCGCCTTGGCAACGCCCGCCGCGATGGTCCCCACTCCGCTTTCCGCCACGAGCTTCACGCTTATCCGTGCCTTGGGATTGACATTCTTAAGGTCGAAAATGAGCTGCGCGAGGTCCTCGATGGAGTATATGTCGTGATGGGGAGGCGGAGATATGAGCGAGATACCGGGTATGGAGTGGCGCGTACGGGCTATTACCTCGTCCACCTTGAAGCCTGGCAGCTGTCCTCCCTCGCCCGGTTTGGCTCCCTGCGCCACCTTTATCTGTATCTCGTCGGCATTGACAAGATATTCGGCAGTAACTCCGAAACGTCCCGACGCCACCTGTTTTGTCCTGCTGTTGAGCGATATGCCGTCCGACGAACCGTGAAAACGGCTGCTGTCCTCGCCTCCCTCGCCGGTGTTGCTGCGCGTTCCCAGCTCGTTCATAGCAAGCGCGAGAGCCTCGTGAGCCTCCTTGCTGATGGCTCCGAACGACATAGCTCCGGTCACGAAACGGCGCACTATGTCCTCCACCGGCTCCACACGGTCTATCGGGATGGGACTGGTCTTGAAGTCGAAGAAATCGCGGAGGAATATCTCACCGTCCTTCCGGTCGGCAAGAGAAGTGAACTCCTTGAACTTCTTATAGCTCCCCAGCCGCGTGGCAAGCTGCAAGGCGGAGATGGTCTCAGGGTTCCAGGCATGCCTCACCCCGTCCTTACGATAGGAGAAAAGTCCGATGTGAGGCAGCAGTCCCGACACAGCGGCAGAGCCGAACCCGTCGTTGTGGAACGCCGCATAGTCGCGCGCAATCTCCTCCAAGCCTATTCCACCGATGGTGGAGACATCCGTTCCGAAGCAGTCGTGCAACAGTTCGGCTCCCACTCCCACCGCCTCGAATATCTTGGCACCGCGATAAGAGCGGATGGTACTTATGCCCATCTTGCTCATTATCTTGTATAATCCCTTGCAGAGAGCCTTGACGTAGTTCTTCTCCGCAGTGTCGTAGTCGAGCTGTATGGCGTTGCTTCTCACCAGAGAGTCGGTCACCGCGAACGCCATATAGGGATTGATGGCACTCGCCCCGTAGCCAAGCAGCAGGGCGGCATGCATCACCTCGCGTATCTCACCGCTCTCCACGATGAGCGCGGTCTGCACTCTCTTCTGCACGGATATGAGGTGATGGTGCACGGCACTCACCGCAAGGAGCGACGGGATGGCTGCATGCGAGGCGTCCACAGCGCGGTCGGAGAGTATGATATAGTTAGCCCCCTCGTCCACCGACGCCTCCGCCTGACGGCACAGACTGCCGAGCGCGGCGTGCAGGGAGGCTTTTCCGCCCTCCGGACTGAATACAGCCGACAGCTTCACGGTGTTGAATCCCTTGTAGCGTATGTTGCAGAGGATGTCGAGCTGGGTGTTTGTGAGCACGGGGTGAGGCAGTCTCACCATCTTGCAGTGCGACTCGTCGGGCAGCAGGATGTTCATGCCCACCGCACCGATGTACTCCGTGAGCGACATGACAAGTTCTTCGCGGATGGGGTCAATGGGCGGATTGGTGACCTGGGCGAACTGCTGCCGAAAGTAGTTGAAGAGCAGTTGGGGACGGTCGGACAGCACTGCGAGCGGCGTGTCGTTGCCCATGGAGGCAGTCGGCTCGGAGCCGTTGACACACATAGGCTGTATGACAAGCTCCACATCCTCGCGCGTATATCCGAACGCCCTCAGCTTTCTTGCGTAGTCGTCCACGCTGTTCTGCGCCTTGCGTCCGCTGCGCAGGGCGTCCAGCTCAATGCGGTTGGCTGACAGCCACTGCCTGTAGGGCTTCATAGAAGCCAGACTCTCCTTCAGTTCCCCGTCGTAGTATATCCTGCCCTCCTGTGTGTCCACGAGCAGAATCTTGCCCGGCTGGAGGCGTCCTTTCTCCTTTATGTCGCCCGGCTCGAAGCCTATGACGCCAGCCTCGCTCGCCACAACCATCATGTCGTTGCGCGTTATGAGATAGCGGGCGGGGCGCAGACCGTTGCGGTCGAGCATGCCACCGGCATAGCGACCGTCGCTGAAGAGGAGCGCCGCCGGACCGTCCCACGGCTCCATGAGGATGGAGTGGTACTCGTAGAACGCCTTCAGGTCCTCGCTGATCGGGTTCTTGTCGTTGAACGACTCGGGTATGAGCATCGCCATGGCATGGGGCAGACTGAGTCCCGACATGACGAAGAACTCAAGCACATTGTCGAGCGAGGCACTGTCGCTCATGCCCGGCTGTATGACGGGACGTATGCCTCTGACATCGCCCAGAGCCGGAGTGGAGAGCACACTCTCGCGCGCCTCCATCCACGCGCGGTTGCCCCTGATGGTGTTTATCTCGCCGTTGTGCGCGAGCAGACGGAACGGCTGGGCAAGGCTCCACGTGGGAAACGTGTTGGTACTGAAGCGCGAGTGCACCACGGCTATGCCGCTCGTGAAATAAGGTTGGGTGAGGTCGGGGAAATATTCGCGCACCTGCACCGACGAGAGCATGCCCTTGTAGACGATGTTCTTGCTCGAGAGCGACACGATGTAGAAGTCCTTATGCGTGATGCGACGCTCGATGCGCTTGCGTATGACGTACAGAGTGCGGTCGAAGGTGGCTGTGTCCGTCGCCCCAGTTATGAACACCTGCCTGATGTCGGGCTCCGTGGCGAGCGCGTCCTTGCCGAGCACCGACGAGTTGACGGGCACGCTGCGGAGGTGCATCAGAGTGAGTCCCTCGCGCTCAATCTCCTCTATCATTATGCTGAGCATGCCCGCCTGAAGGTCCGGGTCTTTGGGAAGGAACACCAGACCCGTGCCGTACTTGCCTTTCTCCGGCACGGGAATGCCCTGCAGGAGAATGAACTCGTGAGGTATCTGAAGCATGATGCCGGCACCGTCGCCGGTCTTGTTGTCAGCACCCTCGGCACCCCGGTGCTTCATGTTCTCGAGCACCTTGAGAGCCGAGTCCACCAGTTCGTGCGACTTGTTGCCGTGTATGTCCACTATCATACCCACTCCGCACGCATCGTGTTCGTGTGATGCGTCATATAATCCGGTTCTTTCCGACATTGTCATATTATCAAAAGTTATCGTTTTACCCTATAATTCTTTCCTTGTGAAATATATTTATCACAAATCATTTACTTTGTCCTGCAAAAGTAATAATTTCCTTTCAGAATGGCAGGAAAGACCATACTGATAATCAAAAAAAATAAAGCCATCTTACGATTTATAACATAGCAGCCATCCAAGGCACCGATATCACAATACATGTAAGTAAAAATCGGTATTTTATAACATATTGTAAATCACACAATATTTATATAATAAAAATACCGGAAAAACGCTCCGGTTACGTTTATTCTGCCATAAAAGGCTCCGGAACCGACGGCATGGCATGACGGGAAACAGCCTGTGCGCAAGCGTAAGCGTCAAAACGCACCGCCCGGGAATCCCATGCAGACACGACGGCAAGGGGATGAAGCAGGGCGATGAAGGGGTTTGGTATTGGCGTAGAAACAAACATTGGGGAGGAACAACGGTGGAACGTCAACTCCGCGAGAACGGCGTGGAAGCGTGCAGGAGCAGTTCCCGGCGCAAATACGCGAGTTTTGCACGGTTTGGGTATCTCTCTGTCTGCCAGCCGTTTATGCGATACAATCAAATAAAAAAGGATTTATCCTCGCGCGGAAGAGCCCGTTCTGGCACACGGAAGAGCCTTTTTGACACCACAGGAAAGGCTTTTCCGGATGCCGACAGAGCCTCTTCCGTACACCGGAAAAGCGGGTTTCGCCCGTCGGAAAACTTTTTTCAGGCTCATCACGCGAAAGAAACGGTGATATGGAACAACAAAAACAGCATCGCTTCCGGATAGACTCCGCGATGCCATTTCTGTTTTACAGCTTTCAGACTGTCAAAATTTTTTACTTCAGCCACAGCTTGTCCATCCATGCTAAGCAACTGCGGCGGCATGGCGGAAAGGTAACGTACCGTCCGCAGGCAGACCGGCATCAGAGTCCGCGCGCCGTCACCTCCTCAACTATCTCACGCGCCACGGCGGCTATGACGGCTGCATTGACAGCGTCGGTCTCGGCGGAATCTTTTATGAAGACGGTGATGTAGCAGTTGCGTCCCGACGGCATGCGCACCACGGCGACATCGTTGTCACCGGTCTTTATGCCTGCTATGCGGTCGGAGCTGCCCGTCTTGTGGGCTACAGGAAGGCTTTCAGGCACTCCTGCGCGTATCTTGTCAGCACCCGTCACGGTGGCAGCCATCATGCTCCGCAGAGGCGCGTAGATCGGTGCGGAGCCTTCGAAGACGATTTTCATGAGCCGTGTCATAGCCTCCGGGGTGCTCCAGTTGTCGTAGCAGCGGGTGATGTCGCGGTGCATGGCGTCCTCATCGTGCATCAGGCGGAAGCCGTCCACACCGAGCGAGCGCACATAACGGTCGACCTGCCCTATTCCGCCCGCCATGCGTATGAGTATGTCGCAGGCGTTGTTGTCGCTTTCCGCCACGCTGTATCTCATCAGTCCGGCAAGCGTGATGTCGACGTCTCCCGACGGACGGGCGTCCCTCAGCGGACTGTAAGTGTTCTCGCGCAGCATGGCTCTCTCCACATGCACCACGGTGTCGAGGCTTGTGCCGCTTGCCGACATGTCGGCAAGCACCTTCATGGCGACATGTACCTTGAACACGCTCATGAGCGGAAAGCGCACTCGCGCGTTCCTTACATAACTGAAGTCACCGCATTCAGCCGACACTCCAACGGTCATCCGCCTGCCCGAAAGGATGGAGTCAATGCGCTCCGCGAGGGATGACGGCATGCCGGCACACCACAGACGGCAAGGCAGGAGTGTGACGGCGAAAAGAAAAAACAGACGTGCAAGATTTATCATATGTTTATAAATATGGTGCAAAGATAATGCAAATGAGAGGAAAAGAAAGCACATTACAGAAGATAAAAACAATGGCGCCAGCCTGTAGAGACGCAAAATCTTGCGTCTCACGAGGAAGAATTACGCTGAAGGGAGGGATGGCATTAATATCATATATTGCTATGGGTAGGACGGGAGACGCAAGATTTTGCGTCTCTACTTTTGGGGCGCGAGTATTATATATATGATTTAACGATACATAAAAACTATGGCGCGAGCCTGTAATGATGCAAAATCTTGCGTCTCACGATTAATCCATTGCAAGGTGAGGACACTGTTGCGTGTTGTCCTTCAATGCTGTTTTTAATCGGGAGACGCAAGATTTTGCGTCTCTACACGGGCTCGCGCCATGATAATCACAAGCATGTCACAGTGCGTCAGTCGTCATATTCCTTATGCAGGAGCGTCCCCGCAGCGTTTATGACATACTGCACCTCCATGCGGGCGGTCTCTATCTCAATGGTGTAAATGGTGTCGGAAGGTTTCTCCTTGACCTCCATCTCCATGTTCACCTTACGGAAGTCCTTGTCAGCCTCGAGCGTGGCGCGCACAGCCTGCGGCAGGGCGTCGTAGCTGTAAAGGTCGTACTCGGTCTCCACCCATTCGCTTCTGCCGTTGAACTTCACCTCCTTTATCAGTCCGTCGTGCTTTATCTTTATCTCCAGCAGACCGTCGTCATACTCCTTTCCTATCACCACCGCACCGTTGTATTTCTGTTCGATGAATGTCAGGAGGTCTTCGGCAACGGGCACCTTACCACCCTCTCCGCCGGAGATGTCAGGATTCTGCGGACGGTCGATGAACGTTCCGTCGGCACTGATGTACACGTCGGTCTCGTCATCCCACGCGCTCCGTATGCGTTCAAGCTCAAAACAGTAGTAGTGGTTTGTGGCAGACAGGAACTCCTCGGCATCGTCCACGCGCCACTCTCCGGTGCTGTACTTGCCGGTGAGAGCACTGAGCACCACCTCAGGAACGAGTCTGGAGTAGTCGCGTCCCAAGTCGGTCTTGGTGTATACCCACTGTCCTGACGAGTCGAACACCGCCTCATATTTCAGTCCTCCGTGCACGAACTCTATCTCCGTGGAGTTGTGCTCGCGCTCCATATCCACCATGCGGGCTCCCGGATAGTTTTGTGTGAGCCATGCGCTGATGGCGTCAGACGGTGTCTGCGGCAGGTAGTCGTGATAGTCGTTGTCCTTCTCCACGTCGGCAATTTCCTTCACGAGTATGCCGTCGGCGGTGTAGTAGAGGTCCATCTCGGTCTCGACGCCAGACTCCTTTTTCTCCACCTGTATCACATAGAGAGCCTCGGCGTTTCCCGGTCTTTGCAGATAGTCCACCTCGTCGTCGGTCACCCACGGTGACTTGGAATAGTCGCTTGCCTCGAAAGCGGTCTTCACGGCATCGGGAATCATGGCGTAAGGCATCTCTATCTCGGTCATGTTCCACTTTCCCGTGCCCCATTCAAACCATGCCGTATGGTCTTTGGCAGCGGCTTTCTGTCCGTTTGTGGTGAAGCTGGCAACGGCATACGAGTTGTATTTCTTAGCCCACGTGACGTTCGTGGCGTCCGGATATTTCTGCTCAAACTCAGCCAACACAGCCTTGGGCACCTGACTCTCGCTCAGACGTCCGTCGTCAAAAGAATCATTGTTGTCACACGATAACATGATGAACATCGCCATCATGAGTGTCAGAATAGTGAATCTTCCTTTCATACGCATAAGTTTTTATTTTTACGTTATTATTATTCTGTTATGCCGCAAAATTATTACACAATTCTGAAAAGAATCTGAAATCCGCACCTGAATTCATTATTTTTATTTCAAAAAGAATAATATATAATCATATAAAAGGTGGTGCATCCGCCCTATTCCGACCGCGCGAGCCAGTAGAGACGCAATATTTTGCGTCTCACGAGGGAGAATTGCGATGACGGAGGGGATGATATTGATATAATATATTGGTACAGGTTGGACGGGAGACGCAAGATTTTGCGTCTCTACTTTTGGGGAGCGAGTATTATATATATGATTTTACAGATACATAAAAACGATGGCGCCAGCCTGTAGAGACGCAAAATCTTGCGTCTCACGAGGGAGAATTGAGCTGACGGGCTGGAGGATATTGATATGATATATTGGTATGGGCAGGACGGGAGACGCAAAATCTTGCGTCTCTACTGGGGAGGGATGCGATGAAGGAAGGGAGGGTATTGATATAATATATTGGTATGGGTGGGTCGGGAGACGCAAAATCTTGCGTCTCTACTTTAGGGGCGTGAGTATTATATATATGATTTGCCGATACATAAAAACGATGGCGCCAGCCTGTAGAGACGCAAAATCTTGCGTCTCACGAGGGAGAATTGAGCTGACGGAGGGGATGATATTGATATCATACATTGATGTGGGTTGGACGTGAGACGCAAGATTTTGCGTCTCTACTGGGGGAAACAAACAATATTAATTTGATTTTATCCATAACAGGAACGGGAACAGATATACACCAACCGGGCGATGAAAGCACCATGGACATGCCGCCATAGACTATGCGATATAAAAAAGTCCGGCAGCCGGAAACCGGTGCCGGACCGTTTTTTACTGCCGTTATGAAAAATAGAACAGCAATGAAAAAACAAAGCAAACTATCTACAAATAATTATTTATCATGTCATCCGCCGACTGACTCCCGGCATATCACAACCCGGAACATCACCACAGCCTGTTGAGTTGATACCGGAACAGCCGGTAATGAATGCTGTTGAGCCAAGACTTATTATGCTCCAGACCTATATAAATGGAACAATGGACATCACCGTACAGTTTTATACCGATTATTGCGGGAACTGGAATCCGCCGTCCTTAGAGTCTTCAGCTTTCGCTGCAACCCATATAACGTTAGACGGAATGTCCAAATTGCCCTTCAACTTCAGATTCCATTTATTATAATTTATGCCTATTAGCTCTTTCAAATATACGTTTGCAGACATAACACGTTCATTTGTACAGTTCTCCGTAAAGGAATAAGCAACAATTGTTGAAATATTAATCGGGGTATTATCCTCAGTAAATGCATAACGATTTCCGTTTTTAAACTCACCTTTTTTATAATCCAAACGTAGTCGTTTTACATACTGAAATAAATTCGTCACAGGTGAATACCATAATCCTTTGGAAATTTCCATATCATCAGTTCCGAACATATACATAGCATTGAGGTCATAACTTGCCTTAGGAGGAATAGAGATGACTCGTTGTGCATACGTAACGGTGCTGGCACCTTTCGTGCTGCCACCACCCACATTCACTCCTCCTGCCAACTGACCTATCGTACCACCGATATTCAATGCGCCCGCAACGCTACCGAGATTCACGCCCGCACCTGACGAGGAGGAAGAACTTGATGTCGTGGAAGAAGGCACATAATAACAGAATGATTGCCCCATTCGAACAAAGAAACTGTTTCCGAGGTCTATATACACTGTGCGGTCAGACTTGTTTTCCACACGTACTGATATGGCTGGATTACGCATCTCATATACAAAACCATTGCTATGAGCAGAAAAAGTAGCCGGTTCATTTTTATTAGGCCACAACATTCCATGTATGATACTTATCCTCACGTTACCGTCATCAAGTACAGAGCCGTCCTTCACTCCGAGATTAACCAATGCTAAATTAGCGTCTTCTTCCTCCTCACCTTCTTCCGGCTGATAAGTTATCTCCGCATTCACCTGAGCCAACGCCTCCTCGTTGGCTTTCCTCGCGGCATCGTCCAGATCCGTCACCTTCACCATCACCGGACCCTCTCCCGCCGGTTCGGCTGCTGCCGGAGCCTGCTTTGCCGCCGGCTGCGCGTCCTCATACAGGTTCAACGTGGAGCCGTCCTGACGCTTCACCATCAGCACCTTGTCCTTCTCCATGCGCTTGATGTCGGCATCGGTCTTATTCTCCGTGTTGTAGAAAACATACTTGTCGCTCACTTCCACATTCCATCCTTGGAGCACGTCACCGTCCTTCGTGATGATCTTATCCTGTGCCACGGCAGGCATGAAAGCCATGAATGCCGCAAAGACAGTTGAGACCAGAATCTTGAAATCGTTCATATTATAATCGTTTTATATTGTCCCTGCAATCTGCTGACGGACATATGACTGCCCGACAACACGGGTAACATGAAAAAGGAATGCCCGAGTATCACCTCTGCCTGCACGAGTTTTTATTTTTCCATAGTGAATGCAAGCCGACAGTGACGTCAGACATTCCATATCAGGAAAGTCTCGCCATGAGAGGCGGATGAGAATACCGTCTCTGCGTATGTCCGCATACCTGATGCCGTTACGCGCTCCATACATGCCTGCGCAGCCGCTTCGGAGAAACGGCGGAGTCGCGTGAGACGCACGGCATCCGTATGCGCAAAGTTAGGAAAACAAAAGAAAAAATGCAACCACGGTCGGAGCGAACATGCACCGTACGCGCCCCAACCGTGCCCGAACGGGAGAAAAACGTGACTATGCGGTAATTAAAAAACACCAGGAAAATAATCAAGGATTAACGCACACAATAGTCATAAGCCATACAGCCTGCCGCACTGTGCCGCCGAAGAGCCGCACCGGCAGTTCACAGCAGCTTCAGAGCCTC
>ULQS01014814.1_pt1 | contig 11616 bp, 6 predicted proteins | sample 1954751 | NCBI WGS metagenome assembly ULQS01 (sample SAMEA4835662, study PRJEB28245) | human gut metagenome | biome: gut microbiome; material: fecal sample | place: Denmark | collected 2008 | reverse complement strand
CATAGCTAAAGCAAGGGGTATCCGCAGCGACAATTCGATGATATGTTTCGAGTATTTTTTGACATGGACGGCACGCTGGCGGAATGGAAAGCCGCCAAGGAGCCGGAAGACCTGTACGAGAAGGATTATTTCCTTTCGCTAAAGCCGTATCAGAGCGTTGTAGAGGCCGCATGGAAGCTCTACGAAAGCGGGGAGGCAGAAGTATTCATTCTGTCTGCGGTTCTCGATGACAGCCGCTATGCCATTTCGGAGAAGGATGCGTGGCTCAACGAGTATCTGAGTTTTGTGGATGTGGACCACCGGATATATGTCGAAGGCTCCGTTCCCAAGCATCTGCGTGTTCCGGGCGGTGTTAGAATGACCGATGTACTCGTGGATGACTATACCAAAAACCTCAAAGAGTGGCCCGTATTCGGCGACGCGAAGTTTGGCCGAGCAGTCAAGCTCCTGAACGGCATCAACGGCAACAATGGAACGTGGACCGGCATTTCCGTTTCGCGCTTCTTCTCGCCCGATTCTATTGCGAAAGCGATTTTGAATGTCGGACGGCCGATGCTGGACTGGCCGCCTGCGGACGGGAAGGCGGCGCTTTAATAGCATCGAAACACTGTACGCAATTTTCCGCTTGTAAGGCACGAAAGTGCGTGGTATAATAAAGCAACAAAAGAAAGAGGGAAACCCATGTATCGAGACGAGTTCAAAAATCTACCTTTGTCTGACCGCTTCATGTTCGGTGAGGTTATGCGCAACTCTGGCATCTGCAAGCTGTTCCTGGAGGAATTACTGCAATGCAAAATCGAGCGCATCGTGTTTGCGGCCAAAGAAGCGGACCTGAGCGATACCGTGCTCGGTCACGGTATTCGGCTCGACGTATTTCTGGCAGACGAAAACAATACTCACTACGATGTCGAGATGCAGAACACCTCCGACAGCATCGAAAAACGCAGCCGATACTATCAGTCGGTCATCGACCGGGAGCTGCTGAAGCGCAGCATGGACTACGATAAGCTGCCGGAGAGTTTTATCATCTTCATCTGCAATTTTGACCATGTGGGAAAAGGCTTGGCGAAATACGAGCGGGTATCCTACTACAAAGGTACGGATGATGAATACAATGATGGCAGTCATGTAATTTTGCTCAATACCAGGTATACGGACAGGAGCAATGTTTCCGATTCCATTGCCGAATATCTGGACTATATTCGAGATAACAATGATACTGCGAATTTTTCAACGATGTTGGCACAGGAAGCAGTAGACCTCACTCAGAAGGTGAGGCACGACCCTGAAAAGGAGGTTGATTTTGTGACGTTCCGTATGGCACTCATGGATGAACGCAGGGCGGCTCATAAAGAAGGCCGTGAAGAAGGCATCAAAGAAGGCATCAGAGAAGGCAGGCAAGAAGGTCGTATTGAAACTTTCTGCGACCTCGTTGCCAAAGGTGTATTGACTGTTGCGGAGGCATTGAACCTTTCCGGCTGTACCAAAGGAGAATTTACTGAATGGATGCAGAAATTGCATCCGAATTTCAAAACTTGATTTTCCGCATGGATGAAACAGCTCCATCCAGACTACAAAATGTAATTTTAGGATAGGCCAAACCGCCGGAAGCAATTTGCTTCCGGCGGTACTTTTTTAGCTATTGTTTTGATAATTGGACGCAGGCAGATACAGTAGCGGTGTGAAAGCGTGAAATTCGCCGCAGGGAGGCCGCAGGAGCGCTTCTGCGCGCCTGCGAGTATATCCGAACGCCCTATGAGAAAAATGCGTCCTACGCGCTCTCAGGGGCGTTTTGAGGCAGGGACAGGAAAGCTCCCCCAGAGGCAATGCCTCCGGGGGAGCTTCCTAACTTGATTATGCGAGGAGGGGAAAAGGCTTAGTAGCCGGTACGAGGCAGCTTGGGAGACTTGGGAGCAGCGGGCTTCGCAGGAACATAGTGGGAATAAACCGAAGTAGTCCAGCGAGCGATGCTCTGCACCCAGTTGCCGCCGAGCAGACCGCCGACGTCAGCCTTATTGGTGAACTTGTAGCCATTGGTGAGCGCGTACAGCGTCTGCGCGTCAACGGTGGCGTTCGTGAGCTGGTGGAACCCAGCGGGGACGATACCGAAGGAGAGCATGAACTGCGTCACATACTCGTTGCTGGCAAGGCCCAGAGCGGCAGAACTCATGTCGAGCGTGTAGTTCTTGGCAGTGCTCAGGTTGTCGTATGCGGTGCGCCACTGGCTGTTGAGGTTAGTGGTGAACGTGACCTTGTAAGTCTGCGTGGTGCTGTAAGTACCAGTCACCAGACGGGTCAGACGAACAGCGTCAGTAGGCAGGGTATCTCTCCAGTAGAAGCTCTGGAGGGAAGTGGTGGAGTCATTGCGGACGCCGCTGACGGTCCAGCGCATGACGTTGTTATTCATCGTCTGCGCGTAACCGGTCTTCTTGATGGAGACGCCGGCCGTGATAACGGGGTCGGTCACATTCAGCTTAACGACCTGTCCGGCAAACTCGATGTCAGCGGTGAACACGGTGGGATTCAGACCGTAGTTCGCGGGGGCCTGAACTTCCTTCACGGTATAGATACCGAGCGGGAGCTTCTTGGAAGAGCCGATGCCGTTCTCGTTGGTCTGGAACTTATCCACGACGTTATTCTGCTTGTCATAGACAGCGAAGATAGCGCCGGAGAGGGGAGTGCCAGCAGGAAGACCATTGACGGAACTGTAGCCCTCAGAGGTCTTGATGACCTGAATTTGACCAAGTTCGGAAGTGTTCTCCCACTCAATCATAGCAGTATCGCCAGCCAGAACCGTGAAGCTCTTGACCTTGTTATCGAGGATGTAGCCCTCGGCTGCCACGATTTCGCGGACGTAATACTTGCCGTCCTCAAGGGTCTTGTTCAGGTGGACATAGCCCTGGTCGTCAGACTCGTATTCGCCGATGGGGGTCATGGAGCTGTCGTACACGACGAACTTAACGCCCTGGATACCCTTGCGGGTCACGGAGTCGATTTTGTGGATAAGCATGGATGCGGAGGCGGTGTTCTCAAACTCGAAGGTCTTGGTCTCGCCCTTCTTCACTTCGACTTTCTGCGGAGTGGAGTCGAGCAAGTAGCCCTTGGGGGCCTTGATTTCGGTCAGCTGATACCAACCGTCATCGAGGTCGGGGAGCTGGATGACACCCAGCTTATCAGTCACATAGGTGCCGACGATTTCGCCGTTCATCTTAGCAACTTCAATCTTGGCACCTTCCAGACGCTTGCCGGACTCTGAGTCAACCTTGACGATGGTAAGGCCGCCGAGCGGCGTATCGTAGAAGGTGAGAGTCTGCGTGTCGTTCTTCTCAATCTTGACAGTCTGAGAAGGAGCGTCCATCAGATAGCCGTCGGGCGCGGTCACTTCCGTGACAACATAGGTGTCAGGGTCAAGGTCAACGATGTGGATTTGACCGTTGGCATCCGTGGTATAGAGGCCGTTGGTAGAGGTGGCACCGCCATCCTGTGCGACGAATCTGCCGTCGGAGGTCGTCACCTTGAAGGTAGCACCAGCCAGAGGCTCCTTGGTCACGCTGTCGCGCTTCTCAATGATAAGGCCGCCGGGTTTGGTGTCCTTGAACACGATGGTCTGCGTATCGCCGGACGTTACGGTAATCGTGCGGGTCGGGTCATCAATGAGATAACCGTCGGGAGCTTTGATTTCCGTGATAACGTAATTGCCGGGACGGACGTTGGTGATGGTGATTTTACCGTCAGCGCCGGTGGTGAAGATGCCGTTGCTGGTGAGGTTGGTATCACCGATGACGCCGTTCTGACCGACTTCGCAGCCAGCGGCGGTGGTCACGCGGAACTCAGCGCCGGGGAGCAGCTCGTTGGTCTTGCTGTCACGCTTCTCGATGATGATTTTGCCATAGGGAGCGTTGGCGAAGGTCAGCTGAACGACCTTGCCAGCCTGCGTGGTAATGGTCTGAGGCGTTGTGTCGATAGCAAAGCCGTCAGGAGCCTTGGTTTCCGTCACAACAATGGCCTTGTTCGCTTCGAGACCGGTAATCAGGATAGTGCCGTCAGCACCGGTAGTGAACACGCCGTTGGAGTCACCGACCACGGTGCCATCCGCGTAACGCACGTCAAAAACAGCGCCTTCAAGCATCTTGTCGGGGTTCTCCGTGCAGACCTTCTTAATGAGCAGGGAGCAGGTGCTGGGGTTGGCGAAAGTGATGGTCTGGGTATCGCCAGCAGTGATTTGAATGGTGCGGGAAGCATTCTTACCAATCAGGTAGCCATCAGGTGCCTTGACCTCAGTAATGGTGTAGTGGCCGGGAGTCAGGCCCTTAATGATGATGCGTCCGTCACCGCCGGTCACGAAATGGCTGTCAGAGGACAGCGTGCCGGACTCGATAGTGAGGTCGTTATGGATGTTGCCATCTGCGCCGACTTCAGTACCGTCGGACTTGCGGATGATGAACTCAGCACCGGGGAGCAGCTTGCCAGTTGCGGCATCGGTCTTTTCGATGACCAGTTCGCCCTTGGGCGCGTTCTTGAAGGTGATGGAAACGACCTTGCCGGACTTGATGTCGATGGTTTGAGCCTGACCGTCAATGATGTAACCGGCAGGAGCCTCAATCTCAGTCACGATGATGGTCTTTTTCGGTTCAAGACCGGCAATGGTGATTTGTCCGTTCTCGTCGGTGGTGAAAATGCCATTGTCATTGCCGAGCAGCGTACCGTTGGTATACTGAACACGGAACTTAGCACCAGCCAGCACCTTCGTGGGGTTCTTGGCATCGACCTTCTTAATCAGCAACGTACCGTCAGGGGAGTTATCAAAGGAAACCGTGATAACGTCCTGCGCCTTGCCGGAGATGTAGACGGTCTTGGGGCCTTCAACGATGTTATAGCCGGGAGCGGGCTTGACTTCCTCGACGATGTAGGTGCCAGCCTTGAGGCCGGTCCAGGAGCACACGCCGTTCTGGTCGGTCACTTTCTCACCGATGGCCGTACCGCCCGTACCGGACGTGCCGCCGAGGTAACGGAGCTGGAAGGTAGCGCCGGGAAGCGCCTTGCCATTCACGCCGTCCTTCTTCATCACGATGATGGCGGAGAGCGGAGTGTCCTTAAAGGTAAGCTCTGCGTTATCGTCGCCCTTGAGGTAAATCTCCTGCGTGGAGGGTTCGTCAAGCTGATAGCCTGCGGGAGCTTCCACTTCCGTGAAGCGATACCAGCCTTCCTTCAGGTGGTCGAGATGGATAATGCCGTTTGCGTCGGTGTACTTGGTGCCGAGGCTCTCATAGGTTCCTGCGGGAGAGCCGGTGCCGCCAGTACCGGCGTAGAAGATTTCGAACTTTGCGCCCTCAACGCCGCCGCCAACGATGGAATCGACCTTCTTAACGGTGATTTCGGGCTTCTTGAGGTTCACAACATCAATACCGACGTTCGTGACACCTGCGTTGACCTGGAACTCATGCGGAGTCTTGTCGAGGATGTAGTCGTCCGGGCAATCCGTTTCAACAGCAACATAGATGCCGGGTTCCAGATTGGGAACCGTCAGCTTGCCCTGGCCGTCCGTGGTGAAGTGGCCGAGAGACTGGCCGCCCTTCTTGGAAATCTCGAAAGTCACACCAGCGATGGGGTGGTTGTTCGAGTCATGCTTGAAGAGGGTGAAGTCAGTCTTGGGGACGTTCTCAAAAGTGAGGGTAAAGGTGCCGCCGGCAGTCAGCTCAACCGTCTGCTTCTCAGGGTTCAGGTTGTAGCCCTTGGGAACGGCAGTTTCTTTCACTTCGTAAGAACCGGGCGTCATATTCTCAAGGAAGATGCGGCCGGCACCGTCCGTGGTGAGAGTCTCGTGGTAGGTTCCGTCGATGCTGCGGATGTCGAAGGTGCAGTTGGCGACAGGTTCCTTGGTCACGGAGTCGATTTTCACGATTTCGAGACCGGGCTTTCTGTGGTTGGTCGCCTCGACCGTAACGGTCTTGTTGCCCTGAATGTCAGCCGCGCTCACATAGGCCGTCACAGGCTCGCTGTTGACGACGTAGCCCTCCGGAGCGTCCTTCTCGACGAACCAGTAGGTGCCTTCCGTCACGTTCGGGACGGTGATGGTTCCCGCAGCGTCAGTCACAGCAGAGAAGAGGGTTTGACCGTTCTTAATGACCGTGAACAGACAGCCGGGAAGAGGATTGTTGGATTCGTCCTTCTTCAGAAGCTGAACCTTGACCTTGGAATCGTTCTCGAAGACCAGTTTGACCTCGTTCTTCTTGTCCCAGTAGAATTCCTTCTTCTCATGGGGAGAGGGGAGGATGTAGCCTTCGGGAGCGCCAATCTCCTCGGCCACATAGGAGCCGACAGGCATCGTGTCCCAAGGCACATCGGTGAGAGCGCCGCCCTCGACCGTCTGACCTTCATAGGTGAAGTTATTGTCAATGCCAGTGATGCGGATGGTCGCACCGGCCAGTCCCATCGTCGGTCTGTCCTTATCCACCTTGCGGATGCTGCCGCTGGCGATGGTAATGGGCGTGTCCGTCGCGGTCACGGTAACGGTTTTCTGTCCGTTGGTGGGAAGCGTCACCGCGTAGGGACCGGGGTTGTCGATTTGGTAGCCTTCCGGTGCCTCAGTCTCAGTTACCTGATAGGTGCCGGCTTCGAGTCTCCTGAAAGTATAAGTTCCGTCCTGTCCGGTAACACCAGTCAGGGGGTACTTGGGGTCATCAGAACCAACCTTTGTAAGAGAGAAAGTAGCACCGGCAAGTCCCTTGGTGGGATTGGTAGAATCCACCTTTTTGACGACAATCTGATAATCCTCTATAGGTGTATCCGGCGTCTTCGGCGTGGCAACCATGATGGCCTGCGTGTTATCATTGGTGTAGTGTTTCTTGCCATCCGGAGATGTTGCATTACCGCCAATGTAATGATACAGGGTCACGTCTACATCAGGCCAGCAATCTGTGTTATCAAGGACCTTTTCGCCCTTTTGATAGAAGGTGGTGGTGCCATATTTGTCCGTATAGATGTCGGAGTAGCTGGTGCCATTCTTTGCATTCGCAATATACATCAGCTCTTTGGCAATCGCGACCTTCTGTCCTTCTGCGTCAGAAGGGATTGCAGCGCCCTGACCCAACGCACGCCAGCAGAGCGCCTGAATCCATGCGTTGTGATACCGAATCATGTTTTGGTCGGTCCATAGTGCGCCGCCCCACTTCTCCTTGTAGGCGTCGGTCTGGCACTTGGCGTCCGTCATGCAGTAATAATAGCCAATCATCATCTTGATAAAGCTATTTGTTACCGGCTCCGGATTGCCCCACTTCTTACCAATCAGCGTGTTGCCAAGCTGCTTGCCGTGCTCAGCACAGAAGCCAACCTTGGTCTCCCCGCCAACATTCATGTTAATGATGTGGAGGTAGAGCGGTTTGTCAAAACTGGGAGAGTTGTACGTCTTACTTCCGTCTGTGTCGAGAAAATAGTCACTCTTCTTCAACGTGATTTCGCTCGGCATACTTTCCGAAGAAGCCGCAAACGCACTGGTCGGAATGAGGCCAATGACGCAGATTGCCGTCAAAAACAAAGACAGCAATCTTGTCCCGATTCTTGTTCTCACATAATCAATCCTTTCATTGTTATTTTGAGGAATTCAGCATTATCCCTCACTGACGCTAATTATACCACCTTATAATTCAGTAGTCAATTTTTTGAATAAATTATTTGAGAATTTCTCGTGCAGTAAGGATGACGAGATTCAACGGATACAAGTTCCCAGGTTCTCCGCTTTTTAGGTTCTAAAACATAAAACATAAACATAAAATTCTCTTGACAGGTCGAAAAAAACAAGGGTTTATAGAAAAATTGGTGGTTTTCTATTTAGAAAATAGTGGTCACAAAATAACCTTATACACGAAAAGGTGGTTTGCGCTTGCAAATCACTTTTTTCTATGCTACAATATTTTTAGATACTTTTCGATTTTTGGTGGTTTTCTATTGACTTTGAACCAATATCTTCTTTAGGTACAAAGGTTTGGCATTAAATTTTTGAGGAGTTGAGCAATATGGCAAAGGTAGCCTCTGAATATGAAGTTGAATCCATTTTTATTGAAAAACTGGGAGAAATGGGATATGACTTCATCCCTATGTCGAACTACAATGACATTGTGAATAACTTCAGAACACAGCTTTGCAAAGTCAATGCTGAAAATCTGATGGAAGCGAAGGGCACCGCAGAACTTACCGACGCCGAGTTCGCCCGAGTTCTTCTCAGGCTGGAGAATCACACAATTTATGAGTCCGCCAAAATTCTTCGAGAGCAATGGGTCCTCGACCTGGACAACGGTAAGACGGTCTACTTGAGCTTTCTCACAGACGATGAAACCCGGAACACCTATCAGGTGACACATCAAGTCACCATGGATAAGTCCCACAAGGACGATGTGCTTTACAAAAGTCGCTATGATGTGACCATACTTATCAACGGACTGCCGCTTGTCCAAGTGGAACTGAAGCGCCCAGGCGTCGAAATCAACGAAGCTATCAATCAAATCAACCGCTATCGCCGCTTCTCTTTCCGGGGACTGTTCCGCTATATCCAGGTCTTTGTTGTCTCCAACTCAACACAAACAAAGTATTTTGCCAACATGAATGAACGTACCGAGGATGGTGCGACTGACCAAAGCATCCTTAAATCCTTGGTCTTCTATTGGACTGACGAGGAGAATAAGCGAATCAACAGGCTCATTGACTTCACACAGGATTTTCTCACAAAGTTCAATGTCACCGAACTGCTTACTCGTTACTTTGTTATCAAGCAGTCTGAACCGGTCTTGATGGTCATGCGCCCCTATCAAATCTATGCCGTTAAAAAGGCAATGGAACGCATCTTTGGGAGCAATATGAACGGCTATGTCTTCCATACTACTGGCTCCGGAAAGACGCTGACCTCTTATAAATTAGCAGCTTTGCTGCGGGATGACCGCCGTATCGACAAGGTGTTCTTTCTTATTGACCGCAAGGACCTCGATGACCAGACCGTAGACGAATACAACTCCTTTGAGTATGGGTGCGTGGACAATACCGACAGCACAGCTACGCTGGTTCGGGCTTTGGGTGATTCCAGCAAGACTCTTGTTGTGACCACCATTCAGAAGATGGCCGCAGCACTTCGCAACCCCAAATATGAAGAAAAGATGGCTCCCCTGCGGGATAAACGGTGTGTGTTTATCATTGATGAATGTCACCGCAGTCAATTTGGAAAGATGCACAGCAGTATTCAGGGACACTTCCAAGCAGCCAACTATATTGGCTTTACGGGAACTCCCATTTTTGCAGAAAATAGGAGCGCAGATGGGCGAACAACCGCAGACATCTTTAATGCTGGGAAACTGGATTCCTGCATCCACAGATACATGATTAAAGAGGCCATTGCTGACGGGAATGTGCTACGTTTCTCCGTTGAATACATGAGAACTATAAATGTTCTTCATGTTGCTACCCCTGGGATAGACCCCACGCAGTTAGATGACCCTGAGTATTGCAAGCGGCACAACATCGATATTTCCGATGCCTACCACGATGACCAGCGGATTACTGGTGTGGCGGAGGATATACTGACGCACCTGGAACGACATACGCACCCTGCCGGGAAAGATGTATATACAGCCATCTTTGCTACAGACAAAATCCAAACGCTGATGCGGTATTACCGCTATATGAAGACCCACAATCCCAAGGGGTATAAAATCGCCGCCATTTTTACATATCGCCCCAACGAAGATATGGATGAGGGGGCCAATGAATATTCCGGCGACGAACTCAAAGAGTGTATGAAAGACTACGGCGACATGTTCGGTACAAACTACGACTTGGATACTCTTGACGTCTGGCACAACTGGGAGCAGGAGTAAGCGGAACTCGAATAATCACCTTTTTGGGTGTATTTCACTCAAATAGTTGCAGGAACAGGGTGAAAAAGTTATAAAATCGGATTGCTCGAAAATTGCCAAAAGGCGGCAGTTGTGACATACAAGCGAGTTAGGCCGATAAACATTCACCCTTCACCTGTGACAAACATGAGGTGATTATGGTGACAGTACAAGCGGCAATCAAGGAGTATCTGGTGGAGTGTGAGGTAAGGCGCTACACTCCCAAGACAATCAAAGGGTACAGGACGGCACTGAACATTTTCCAGCAAGTCTTAACTGAGATTGGTGTCACAGACATTGAGGATGTGACTATGGCAAGCGTCAAGAAATTTCAGCAGATTTTGGTGGGAAAGAAACACAAGGGTACTTATATCAACAGCCTGCTCAAAGCCTCTAAGAGCTTCATTTCTTACTGTTTTTCAGAGGGAATTGGAGGCTTTAACACCCAAGGCCGTGCCTATCCGTGGGTTAAACAAGACAAGCCCGTTATTAAGGCATTTTCTCCTAAAGATGTGCGTATTCTTCTGGGGAGCTGCAAGGGCAATGACTTTTTGGATGTAAGGGACTACGCAATCATAACCACCTTCTTTGAGACGGGGATACGGTGCGCAGAGCTTTACAGCATCAAGCCAGAGCATATCCACGATGACTACATCCTGATTGCCAATGGCAAAAACCATAAGCAAAGGGTTGTCCCTATTTCTGCTCCGTTGAGAAAAGCAATGCTCAGATTTGACAGAGTGAGGGAAAACTACTTCTCTTACAAAGCAGTTGACGATTATTATTTCCTTTCGTTTCATGGCAAGCAGCTCACCAACAGCGCCGTTGAACATATCCTCAAGCGGCGTGGTGAAGGGATTGATGATGTACGGGTAAGCCCTCATACTTGCCGACATACCTGGGCGCAAGCACAGATTAGGATGGGGACAGACTTATATACCATCAGCCGTCTGCTGGGGCATGAAAACATCCGCATTACACAGATATATCTTGAGAGCTTGCGTGACGAGGACATTATCAAGATGTCCAAAAACAAAAGCGTATTGCAAAACCTATGAAAAATGCGGAGTTGATGAAAGGGGCAAGAGACATGAAAAGATTGCTTTCTTCGCTTTTAGCTGTTTCAATCATGTTCCTGTTTGCTGGATGCGGCGGCGTATCTGATGGAGATTTCGATACCTATGATATTCTGTCTTTCCATCTGGACGAAGATACCCGTGAAGTAGATGATACTTTGGAGGACTTCATTACATACAGGGAAACTTGGACAATCACAAATAATAGCGATAGAGCTATATCGGGGATTGCGTTCACGGTTTCCTTTTTAGATGAAAACGACACAATCATAAAATCTGATTCAAGAACGCTTTCCGTTTCTCTGGCTCCAGGCCAGTCATATAATCAGCTTGTATATTCCACTGATGAATATGAGTCCAGCATGGTTACAAGCTATGAGTACGAGCTGGAGAATGGGCGCATAATTGGCTTGGATTTGGTTGCGGGAACCTGCGATTACATCAACAATCTATAAGTCGATACATTTTAGAACGGTACGGATTTTTCCGTGCCGTTTTTTTATGCCCTTTTACGAAAACACACAAAAAATAGGCACCGGCGCAAGAATAATTCTGAACTCAACCTATGAAGTGTCAACTGCTGATGATGCTTCATTGGACGGACATTTGGTGATACAGGAAGGCGACTTGTTGACAAAAATGAGCGCCTTAAAACCATTGTG
>ULQS01048003.1_pt1 | contig 11705 bp, 10 predicted proteins | sample 1954751 | NCBI WGS metagenome assembly ULQS01 (sample SAMEA4835662, study PRJEB28245) | human gut metagenome | biome: gut microbiome; material: fecal sample | place: Denmark | collected 2008 | reverse complement strand
GGGGCGCTGTTCTGGGTGTGGGGCGAGCCGCTGGCCCTGCTGCTCTACCACAGCCAGGAGGCCGGGTTCTATCTGCGGGTGCTGGGCCCGGCCATGCCGCTGATGTATCTGGAAAGCATGGTGGACGGTGCCATGAAGGGGATGGGGGAGCAGAAGGCCGTGTTCCGGTACAGCCTGTGGGACGCGGTGCTCCGCATTGCGGGGGTGCTGCTCCTCCTGCCCAGATGGGGGATGAAGGGCTTTTTGTGGGTGATCCTGCTGTCCAGTGCCTATACCTGCCAGATGAATACAGCCCGTCTGCTGCATGTCAGCGGGCTGAAGCCCAGGCTCTGGCGGTGGCTGGGAGCTCCGGCGCTGGCGGCACTGGTCTCAGCGGGGGTGGGCGAGGGCCTGCGCATTCTGCTGGCGGGGTGGCTGGGCAGCGGGAGCACGCCCACCCGGCTGGCGGCGCTCTGCGCGGGCGGCTTTGGCATGGCGGCAGTCTGCCTTGCCGTGCAGTGGCCGCTGGGGCTGGGCGAAGAGGTGCAGGCCATCCTGCGGACAGAAAAATCCCGCAGGGAGCGGCAGAAAAGCCCGGAGAATCGGAATTGTTCTGGACACAGGGGGGAGAATTGAGTATAATACAATGGATATTATGGCGGAACAGGTGCATGGGGCTTTGGCCCCTGTGACCGGCAACGCCGGGAAAAACGGGTGCGGACAGATCCCGCTCCGATGCAAAAGAGGATTTTTGTGAAGAAAACAGAGAAGCTTGTGCCGCAGGTGCTGCTGCGCCGGATGATCCTGGTGCTGCTGGACGCGGCCATCGTGATATTCAGCTTTTACTTTGCCCTGCTGCTCCGGGCCGACGGCGCGGTGGAGGCCAGCTGGTGGCCCCACAACCGTGCCCTGCTCTACCAGAATCTGCCCTGGATCGTGGCGCTCTACCTGCTCAGCTTTCTGGCGGGCGGGCTGTACCATGTGCTCTGGAAGTATGCCGGGGAGCGTGACCTCATCCGTCTGGGCGGCATGATCGCCGTGCCCACGGGGGTGGTCTATTTCGTGAACCATTTCTGCGTCCACGGCGTGCTGTTCGATTCTGCCAACGCCATGGCCGCTGTCCTCATCTTCCTGCTGGTGGGAGGCAGCCGTCTGGCATGGCGGCTCTTCCTGAACCATCCCATCGGCGAGCGGCTGCGGGGCGTGCCCAACAAGGACCCCAACCGCCCCGTGATGATCGTGGGCGCGGGCGAGGCCGGTGCCTGGGCCATCAATGTCTGCAAATCCAACAGCAGCTACGGCCACCCCGTTGTGGCGGTGGACGATGACCTGGTCAAGCAGGGACAGACCATCCACGGCGTGCCGGTCAAGGGCACGCTGGAGCAGATCCCCCAGCTCTGCACCCAGTACAACATCCACAACATCATCATTGCCATCCCCACCCTGCGGGGCAGCAGGCTGAACCATGTCATCGACCTCTGCGTTTCCACCCACTGCCCGGTGCAGATCCTGAGCGACCCCCAGCTGGTGGGCAGCAACGGCCCCCAGCAGGGTGCGTTCCGTGAGCTGAACACCGCCGATTTCCTCTCCCGTGATGAGGTCACGCTGGACAACGAGAAGATCTCCGGCTACCTCACCGGCAAGACCGTGCTGGTGACGGGCGGCGGCGGCTCCATTGGCAGCGAGCTCTGCCGCCAGGTGATGCGCTTCCGGCCTGGCAAGCTGCTGATCTTTGATATCTATGAGAACTGCGCCTACGAGCTGCTGATGGAGCTGCAGCAGAAGTACGGCCGCGACATCCCCGTGACCGTACTGATCGGCTCCATTCGGGATAAAAAGCGGCTGGACGAGGTATTTGAGACCTACCACCCCACCGTGGTGTTCCATGCAGCGGCCCACAAGCATGTGCCGCTGATGGAGATCAGCCCCGCCGAGGCTGTGAAGAACAATGTGCTGGGCACCAAGAACCTGCTCACCAGCGCCAGCGAGCACGACGTGGAGCGGTTCGTCCAGCTTTCCACCGACAAGGCGGTCAATCCCACCAGCGTGATGGGCTGCACCAAGCGGATCTGTGAGATGCTCATCCAGACCTTTGCGGGCAACACCGACATGAAGTGCGTGGCGGTCCGCTTTGGCAACGTGCTGGGCAGCCACGGCAGCGTGATCCCGCTGTTCGAGGCCCAGATCAAGAAGGGCGGCCCCGTCACCCTCACCGACCCCAACATCGAGCGCTACTTTATGACCATTCCCGAGGCGGCCCAGCTGGTGCTGCAGGCGGGCGCGCTGGCCGAGGGCGGCAGCATCTATGTGCTGGACATGGGCGAGCCGGTCAAGATCATGGATCTGGCCAAGCAGCTCATCCGCTTTTACGGCTACGAGCCGGGCGTGAATATGGAGATCAAGATCGTGGGCCTGCGCCCGGGCGAGAAGCTCTACGAGGAGCTGATGATGGACGAGGAGCAGGGCAAGATGCGCCGCACCGAGCACAACAAGATCTTTGTGGCATCGCCCCGGGACATCGACCTGGCCGTGTTCTACCAGCAGCTGCAGGATCTTGCCGCTGCCGCCCAGCACAACGACGAGGGCGTGGTGGATCAGCTGGAAAAGATGATCCCCACCTTTACCCCCACCCGGAAAAATCTAAAGGTGTAAACTCCTTCCGTCATCGCTGGCGCGATGCCACCTCCCTCAGGGAGGGAGGCTTTGCCGTGCGGTCAGGCTCCCTCTCCGAGGGAGCTGTCTGCGAAGCAGACTGAGGGAGTAAACTACGTTCGCAACTGCGGCTCCAAAGCCGTATGCGCTATAAAAACGAGAGGGAAGTATATTATGGAAAAGAGACCGTTTCTGACCGAAGAGCAGGCCCAGGAGATCATCCAGGACGTGCCCACCCCGTTCCACGTCTACGACGAAAAGGGCATCCGTGAGAACGCCCGCCGCATCAACAAGGCCTTCAGCTGGAACAAGGGCTTCCGGGAGTATTTTGCCGTCAAGGCGCTGCCCAACCCCATCATCCTGCAGATCCTGAAGGAAGAGGGCTGCGGTGTGGACTGCTCCTCCCTGACCGAGCTGATGCTGAGCGAGGCCTGCGGCTTTACCGGCAGCGATATCATGTTCTCCTCCAACCAGACCCCTGTGGAGGACATGAAGAAGGCATACGAGCTGGGCGCATACATCAACCTGGACGATGCCACCATGGTGGACTTCCTGGACCGTGTGGCCGGGATCCCCGAGAACATCTTCTGCCGCTACAACCCGGGCGGGACCTTCCAGCTGGGCGAGAGCGAGGAGGGTTTCCAGGTCATGGACAAGCCCGGCGATGCCAAGTACGGCATGACCGAGGAGCAGATGATCGACAGCTATAAGAAGCTGATGGCAAAGGGTGCAAAGAACTTCGGCATCCATGCCTTCCTGGCCTCCAACACCATCTCCGATGCCTATTACCCTGAGCTGGCAGGCATCCTGTTCCAGCTGGCAGTCCGTGTGCAGAAGGCCACCGGTGCCCACATCGGCTACATCAACCTGTCCGGCGGCGTGGGCATCCCCTACCGCCCCGACCAGACCGAGAACGACATCATGGCCATCGGTGAGGGCGTGCGCCGGAAGTTTGAGGAGATCCTTGTGCCCGCAGGGATGGGCGATGTGGCCATCTTCACCGAGATGGGCCGCTTTACCACCGGCCCCTACGGTGCGCTGGTGGCAACTGCCATCCACGAAAAGCACATCTACAAGGAGTACATCGGTCTGGATGCCTGCGCTGCCAACCTGATGCGCCCCGCCATGTACGGCGCTTACCACCACATCACCGTGCTGGGCAAGGAGAACGCCCCCTGCGACCACAAGTACGATGTGGTCGGCGGCCTGTGCGAGAACAACGACAAGTTCGCCATTGACCGGGTGCTGCCCAAGATCGATATCGGCGACCTGATCTACATCCACGACACCGGCGCGCACGGCTCCGCCATGGGCTACAACTACAACGGCAAGCTCCGCAGCGCCGAAGTCCTGCTCTGCGAGGACGGCTCTCACCGCCTCATCCGCCGCGCCGAGACCCCCCGCGACTACTTTGCAACGCTGGACTTCCTGCCTGCCATGAAGCCCCTGTTCGAAGGCTACGACGACTGAGTCTCCCTGAAAACCTGCGAGGTGTGATATGTTTTTTGGATTCCAGCTTACCTGCGGCCTGATGATGGTCTTTTACGGCTACTCGGTGATGAAGAATCCCCGTGTGTGGGGAGACCAGGGCCGTCAGGCAGTCAAGGCGGAGAATTTCCCGGAATACTGCCGCCAGAACGGCCTGTTCTTCCTGAAGGCGGGCCTGATCATGGCGCTCATCGGCGCGCTGGACGCGCTGGTGAGCCTTTCCGGCGCGCTCTACGTCCTGCTGTATCTGTTCGGGCTGGCGTTCTCGTTCTATCCGCTGGTCAAATGGTGCCGCGAGAACGAGGGCTTCTCCTGGCCCTGGCCCCATGTGGAAAGCGAGAAGAAGCGGATCAAAAAGCTGCGCAGGGAGCAGGAACAGGAGCAGCAGAGCGGCTCTGAGAAAAAATAAGAGAGAACCGGAACGCGGCGCTCTCCCTGAAGAAGGGAGGGCGCTGCTTTTGTCTGCTGAAGTTTCGACCCTTGACAGCCGGAGCCGCAGAACCTATAATGAAACCACGATGACCCCTCTTGAAACACATTTGGAGGTACAAAACCATGATCAGTTATCCCAAGAATTATGCTCCTCTGGCTGAAGAGGAAATGGAGTACACCAGCGGCGGCCTGTCCATCAACTGGATGGCACTGGGCTCCACCGTTATGGGCCTGGCCACCAGCATGCTGGCCTACCTGAACGTCTCCAACATTGCCGGTGTGGCGGTCCAGCTGCAGAAGAAAGACCCCGAGAAGTACCCTGAGCCGGAAGGCACCATCAACGGCAACCTCATCATCGATTCCACCCTGACCTATTTCTCCAGCGTGGCTGGCATCGGCATGGGCCTGCTGAACATCGCTGCGGGCGTGGGCACCGTCTATCTGGGCATGAAGTCCGGTTCTTAAAAATTAGCACTGGACATTTGAGCCAAAACGTGGTATAATTCTTCCTGCATTCGCGGGCATCGTACATCGGCTAGTATATCAGCCTTCCAAGCTGAGGAGGTGGGTTCGATTCCCATTGCCCGCTCCATGCAGAAAAAAGCCCTGAGTTCTCCGGAACTCGGGGCTTTTTTGCTGGGCAGAACCGCTCAGCCTCGCTTTGCACGGCAGTTCCCCTGACAGGGGAGCCGGGCGGTGTGCGGCTGTCGTTCTGCCGTGCCTGTCAGGAGAGGCGGCAGCCTGCAGGGATGACAGAGAGCTTGTTCACTTTACCTGTTTACTTTGAAGCGATTTTATAGTAAAATAAGGTGAATAAATCAGGGGCAGGGGAAACTCCGGCCTGATGAGAGAAATGATTTAGGTGGTGTATTGATATGGCATTGAAATATCAGCGGATCCTTCTGAAGATCAGCGGCGAGGCCCTGGGCGGCGAAAAGGGCACCGGCTTTGACGAGCCGACCATGGACGCGATTTGCGGCGGCGTGAAAAAGGCCCACGACCTGGGCGTGCAGATCGGCATCGTGGTGGGCGGCGGCAACTTCTGGCGCGGCCGTTCCAGCGGCAAGATGGAGCGCACCCTGGCCGACAAGATCGGAATGCTGGCGACCGTGATGAACGCGCTGGCCGTCTCCGACAAGCTGGAGCAGCTGGGCGTGGAGACTGAGGTGTTCACCTCCATCACCATGCCGCAGGTGGCCCCCGCCTTTACCCGCAAGGATGCCCTGAAGGCCATGGCAGACGGGAAGATCGCCATCTTCGGCGGCGGCACCGGCAACCCCTTCTTCTCTACCGATACCACCACGGCCCTGCGTGCTGTTGAGGTGAGTGCGGACATCATGTTCAAGGCCACCATGGTGGACGGCGTGTACGACAAGGACCCCCACAAGTACCCCGATGCCAAAAAGTACGACACCCTGACCTTTACCAAGGTGCTGGAGGATCGCCTGGCTGTGATGGACGGCACTGCCGCCACCCTCTGCCGCGACAACAAGCTCCCCATCCTGGTTTTTGACCTGGCCGACCCGGACAACATTGCAAAGGCCGTGCAGGGCGAGAACGTGGGCACCCTGGTCTACGAGGGCTGAGCATAGCCCGCATCCCCGTACCATAGAATGGAACAGGCAGCAATTACAGCGCCTGTGCAGAACAATATATAACAGGAGAAAAGGACAATGAGCAGCAACACCAAGGCATTTGAAGAAAAGATGAAGAGCTCCGTGGAGCATCTGGACCGCGAGCTGGCCGCTGTGCGTGCAGGCCGCGCCAACCCCGCCGTTCTGGACAAGGTGAGCGTGGACTACTACGGTGCCCCCACTCCCATCCAGCAGGTGGCCTCTGTGGCCGTGAGCGAGGCCCGCACCCTGACCATCACCCCCTGGGACCGCACCCTGCTGCGCGCCATCACCAAGGCCATCATGGCCAGCGACGTGGGCATCACCCCCATTGATGACGGCTCCACCATCCGCCTGAACTTCCCGGCTCCCACCGAGGAGCGCCGCAAGCAGCTGGCAAAGGAAGTTGCCAAGCTGGGCGAGGAGGCCAAGGTGGCCGTGCGCAATGTCCGCCGTGACGCTATGGACAAGGCCAAGGCCATGAAGAAGGCCGGTGAGCTGACCGAGGACACCCAGAAGACCATGGAAGAAGAGGTCCAGAAGCTGACCGACAAGTATATCAAGAACATCGACGCAGCCGTTGAGGAAAAGCAGAAGGAGATCATGTCCGTCTGATCGCCGCGGCGAAACGAAACGTGTGAGGTGCCGTGCGCTGGAACGAGTGCGCGGCACTTTTTGCCGAAACCGGGGCAGGGAACCCCCGCCCCGCAAACGCAGGAGAATGATTATGAACCATCCCAAAGAATTTGCCGAGGGCCTTTCCATCGGCATCATCATGGACGGCAATGGCCGCTGGGCCAAGCAGCGGGGCCTGCCCCGCACCGCGGGCCACAAAAAGGGTGCCGCCGTGTTTCAGGATATCGCCAACTACTGCGAGGAGCTGGGCGTTTCGTCCGTGACCTTCTACGCCTTCTCCACCGAGAACTGGAAGCGCCCGCTGGAAGAGGTCTCTGCCATTATGAAGCTGTTCGGCGAGTATCTGCTCAAGGGCTTCAACTATAAGGACCGCAACATCCGCATCAAGTTCCTGGGCGACCGGGCCGCGCTGGATGCAAAGCTCCAGAAGCTGATGAACGAGCTGGAGGAGGACTCCGCCGCCAAGACCGGCATGACCCTGAACATTGCCGTGAACTACGGCGGCCGCCCCGAGATCGTGCGGGCCGCCCGGCAGCTGGCCCAGCAGGTGGCAGAGGGCACTCTCAAGCCCGAGGACATCACCGAAGAGATGATGAGCGACCACATGTATACTGCCGGCCAGAAGGACCCGGATTTCATCCTGCGTCCCTCGGGCGAGAAGCGCCTTTCCAACTTCATGCTCTGGCAGGCCGCTTACGCCGAACTGGTGGAGATGGATGTGCTCTGGCCTGATTTCACCCGTGATGACCTGGATGCCGCCATCACGGAGTTCAACAAGCGCTCCCGCCGGTTTGGCGGCATCTGACCCTTGCAATTCCCAAAAGGAGAAATTTGAATGAAAACTCGTATCATAACCGCAATTGTGGGCATCCTCGTCCTGATCGGGGTGCTGTTCACCTTTGACACGCTGGTGTTCAATTTTGTCATTGCCGCCATCACCCTGATCGCCATCCACGAGGTCTTCAAGGCCCTGGGCTTTGGCAGAAAGGAATGGCCCATGTACGCCGTGTTCGTGCCCTACACCCTGCTGATCATGCTGTCCAGCTATCAGGTGTGGCGGCGGCTGGTCATGCCGGCCTCCTTTTTGATGGTGCTGTTCTTCGGCATCTATCTGGTTGTGCGCAACGCACAGGTGGATTTTGCAAAAGCCAGCGGTCTGGTGATGTTTTCCGGCATCGTGATCTTCTGCTTCTACTCCTTTATCCGTTTGAAGGAGCTGCTGCCGGTGGAGACCTACGGCTATGACGCGATGTTCTTTATTCTGCTCATCCTCTGCTTTGCCTGGGGCGGCGATACCTGCGCCTACTTTGCAGGCAGAGCCTTTGGCAAGCACAAACTCTGCCCCGTGGTCAGCCCCAAAAAGACCGTGGAGGGAGCCATTGGCGGCGTGCTGGGCACCATGGTGTTCGGCGTGATCGCCACCGTGATCTACTCCATTGCGGCCAACCGGATGGAGGCGTTCACCCGCACCAACATCGGCGTTTCGATGTACGTGATCATTGCCCTGCTGGCCTGCGTGGCCGCTGTGCTGGGCATCTACGGCGACCTGTTCGCCAGCGTGGTCAAGCGCCAGTGCGGCATCAAGGATTATGGCACCATCTTCCCGGGCCACGGCGGCATTCTGGACCGCTTCGACAGCGTCATGTTCATTGCGCCGTTCGTCACCATGGTGGTCATCGCTGTTTTCTATCACTGAATGCAGGAGGTAGCTTATGTCTAAAAAAATCACGCTGCTGGGTTCTACCGGTTCCATCGGCACCCAGAGCCTGGATGTTATCCGTGCCCAGGGGTATGAGGTGTTCGGCCTTTCCGCCCACAGCCATGTGGAGAAAATCCTGGAGCAGATCGAGGAATTCCACCCCCGGTATGTCTGCATGACCGACCCCGATGCCGCCGCCCGGCTGGACGCGGCGCTGGCGGGCCGTGCCAACGCCCCCCGGCTGCTGACCGGCCCCGAGGGCCTGAAGGAGCTGGCCGCCATGGACGGCCCCGATGTGGTGCTGAACAGTGTGGTGGGCATCGCCGGTCTGGGTGCCAGCCTGACCGCCATTGAGAGCGGCCATGATCTGGCCCTTGCCAACAAGGAGAGCCTTGTCACGGGCGGTCACCTGGTGACCCAGGCTGTGGCAAAGCACGGCGTGAAGCTGCTGCCTGTGGACAGCGAGCACTCCGCCATCTTCCAGTGCCTGCAGGACAAGGAGAGTGCCAAGAGCCTGACCAAGATCCTGCTCACGGCCTCCGGCGGCCCCTTCTTCGGCATGAAGACCGAGGAGCTGCGGGGCAAGACCAAGGCCGATGCCCTCAAGCATCCCAACTGGAACATGGGTGCCAAGATCACCATCGACTCCGCCACCCTGATGAACAAGGGCCTGGAGCTGATCGAGGCGGTCTGGCTGTTCGGCCTGCCCCCCGAGAAGATCCAGATCGTAGTGCAGCGCCAGAGCATTGTCCACTCTGCCGTGCAGTACAGCGATAACTCCATCATCGCCCAGCTGGGCGTGCCCGATATGCGCATCCCCATCCAGTACGCCCTGACCTACCCGGCCCGTGTGCCCGGTGTGGTGCCCGAGCTGGACTTTACCACCCTGAAGCTGCTGACCTTCGATGTGGCCGACGAGGAGACCTTCCGCTGCCTGGCTGCCTGCAAAAAGGCCATCAAGAAGGGCGGTCTGGGCCCCTGCGCCGCCAACGGTGCCAATGAGGAGGCAGTCAAGCTCTTCCTCGAGGATAAGATCGGCTTCCTCGATATCGGTCGACTGGTGGAGGCTGTTGTGGACAGCGACAGCTTTGGCGGCGATTACACCCTGGCCGATGTGTATGAGTGCGACAAGATGGCCCGCGCCTTTGTGAGAGCGCACCTGTAAGGAGAACTGATGTCTTTTATTGTCACCTTTATTGCTGCGGTGTTCGTGTTCAGCGCCGTGATCGCCATCCATGAGTTCGGCCACTTCATGGTGGCAAAGCTCTGCGGTGTGCAGGTCAACGAGTTCTCCATCGGCATGGGGCCGGTGCTATGCAAGCGGGTGCGCAAGGGCACCCAGTACAGCATCCGCGCCCTGCCTGTGGGCGGCTTTGTGGCGCTGGAAGGGGAGGAAAGCCCCGAGAGCAAGCAGGCGGAGGAACGGTCAACCCCCTCAGCCGCCGATGGCGGCAGCTCCCCTGATAGGGGAGCCCTTGGCATAGCGGAGACTTCCCCCGAGGAGGAAAAGCCTGTTGGTATTCCTCTGAATGAGGCCCCGGTCTGGCAGCGGGCCCTCATCATGCTGGCGGGTGCCGGGATGAACTTTGTGCTGGGCTTTGTGGTCATGGCCATCCTCATCACGGCCCAGAGCGAGCCCATTACCAGCAAGGTCCTCTATCAGGTGGAGGAAAACGCCCTCTGCGGCCAGACCGGCCTGCAGGCAGGGGATAAGATCCTTGCGGTGAACGGCCGCCGCTGCTTTGTGGCAAACGATATCCTCTATGAGCTGATGCGCACGGAGGACTACACCGCCGATTTTACCGTTCTGCGGGACGGCAAAAAGGTGGAGCTGCCCGGTGTGCAGTTCGACACCTGGCAGGATGACAGGGGCGAGACCCACATGAGCCTGGGCTTTACGGTCTACGGCATCAAAAAAACACCGCTGAACGTGCTGAAAGAGGCGGGCAACAGTGTGCTCTACTACGGGCGCATCATCTTTGCCTCCCTCTCCGACCTGCTGCGGGGGCGGGAGAGCATCAACGACCTCTCCGGCCCGGTGGGCATCGTAACGGCCATCGGGCAGGCCGCCAGCTACGGCTGGCAGGACCTGCTGGAGATGCTGGCGCTCATCACCGTGAATGTGGGCATCTTCAACCTGCTGCCCTTCCCGGCGCTGGACGGCGGCAAAGTGGTGTTCCTGCTCATTGAGGGCGTGACCGGCCATGCCGTGCCCGAAAAGATCCAGAGCGGCCTGATCGTGGCAGCCTTTGCGCTGCTGTTCGGGCTGATGATTTTTGCAACTTACAACGATATCCTCCGGCTCATTACCGGGGCAATGTGATACGGAAAGGAAAACGACCATGCGGCAGCTGAAACGAGAAGTGAAGATCGGCAATGTGACCATTGGCGGCAACAACCCCATTGCGGTGCAGACCATGCTGAATGTCCCCGTGGAGGACATTGAGGGCAACGTTGCCCAGGCAAAGCGCTGTGAGGCGGCGGGCTGCCAGATCCTGCGTGTGACCTGCCCCAGCGCGGCGGATGCCAAGTGCATCGAGGCCGTGAAGAACGCGGTGAACATCCCCATCGTGGCGGATATCCACTTTGACTACAAGGCAGCGCTGGCCTGCGCCGACGTTGGTGTGGACAAGATCCGCATCAACCCCGGCAACATCGGCGACGACGACCGGGTCAAGGCCGTGGTGCAGGCCTGCCAGCAGAAGAATATCCCCATCCGCATCGGTGTGAACGGCGGCAGCCTGGAAAAGCACATCCTGGCAAAGTACGGCGCACCCGTGCCCGAGGCCATGGTGGAAAGCGCCCTGTACCATGTCCGCCTGCTGGAGAAGTTCGATTTCAACAACATCGTCATCTCCATCAAGAACTCCAACGTGCCCCGCATGATGGAGGCCTACCGCCAGCTGAGCGCTGTGACCGATTACCCCCTGCATGTGGGCGTGACCGAGGCCGGTACTTACCAGATGGGTCTGCTCAAGAGCGGCATGGGCATCGGCGGGATGCTGCTGGAGGGCATCGGCGATACCATCCGCGTCTCGCTGGCCGCCGAGCCCGAGAAGGAAGTGGAAGCAGGCTACAACATCCTGCGCGCCGTGGGCTTCCCCGTGGCTGGCCCCGAGGTCATCACCTGCCCCACCTGTGGCCGCACCCAATACCCCTGCACCGAGATCGCCAACGAGGTGGAAAAGCGCCTGCAGGGCTATAAG
>ULQS01011364.1_pt1 | contig 11733 bp, 9 predicted proteins | sample 1954751 | NCBI WGS metagenome assembly ULQS01 (sample SAMEA4835662, study PRJEB28245) | human gut metagenome | biome: gut microbiome; material: fecal sample | place: Denmark | collected 2008 | reverse complement strand
TTGGAAAAATTTCCCCCACCGAGTAAAATTTTACACTAAGCAGTTTGAAAGCAAGGTGAAAGTTGTAAAACGGGAAGAAAAAGGATATAAGATTTTTTTATAGGAAGTAATAGCCTATCCTACATATCAGCTGCCTCTTCCCTGTAAATTCCCTTGATATCATAATATCTGGCAAAGGCCACATTCCTCCAGTGGTTGACATCCTTCTCAACAGGCGAATTAAAAGCATGCATACCTGTGAGCAATACCCATTTTTTTAGCACATCCGGTTCTCCTGTTACTTTCAGCACTTGATTCTTTCCGGAAAGACTTTCTGCCTGGCGAATAATATTTCCCATGTACATATGCTGGTTGTAATACAGTACTACAGAGGTTGAAAAGGTAAAGCAAAAATATAAAATCCAAAGGAGAGAGAGTACGCTGCAGACCTTTGCTTTTACTATATTCTTTTCACTCAGCTGCGTTACCCGGTGAATCAGCATAACTGCAGTCATCAAAAAGATGAGACTGGGAAAGGCAGCCCGGAAAGGGGACTCCGGAGAAAAAAGCATGATGAGATTAAAGAGCATGCTCATAACCGCAAACCAGGAGGCAAGATGAATATGCCTGCCATACTTCTTCATCTCCAGATACTTTCTTCTCCGATAGGCCATCCAAAGGTACATCCACAGAAAACTCTGCACCAAGAAGCAGAACCCCAGGGAACGCAGGTGGTTCATATCAAGAAACAGGAATTGGAATGTTTCTCCGCTTTCCTTCATCCGTATAACGTTGCCCGGTGAAAACATCAGGAGTCCATACCCTATGGCCAATCCTGCCATTCCGGCCGCCATCCATGATTCCAGTTTCTTCCGTTTCCCGTAATGAACCAGATACAGCAGTCCACTAAGCCCTATCCAGCAGATGGTATTCTCATTGGAATCTCCTGCCAGGACGCCAAGGATAAACATGAGCAGGATAAAATAACCGGGTTTCCTGCTTTCTTCTTCCACAAAATACCTTTGGATATAGGGAAGCAGAAACAAAATCACTGCAAGCAGAGGAAAAAAGTAGTTACAGGCCCCGTCAATCCACACTATCGTACCGGCAAAGTTGATATTAAACGACCAGAAGCATAAAAAGGTCATTAAAACATCAAAAGGCCGAAGAGTTAATGTGATTCTTCCCTCATGGGCAATCCACTGGATGGAAAACAGCAACAGAAGAATCCCTCCCGCCATGGCCAGATTAAACCAGGGCCTTCCTAGCCAAAGAAAAAACATGGCCAGCATCTGGGCAATGACTCTCCCGCCCCAGGTCATATAGTAGGAATAGCCGCTGTAAATAATATCGCCGAACCCTTGTATGCGCCTGGCATTTTCAGACAGGGGCACATACATGGAATGACCTTCCCAAACAAAGGAATAGATATAATCATCACCCATAAACCTGAAAGCAAGACTTTCGAGCAGAAGCATAAAAGCAAATATACATGTAACGGTAACCCATAACCTCTCGCCACTCTTAGGCATAATCATCCCCCTTTCATTCTGTATTATGCCCCAGCCATCAAAATCAAATATAGGGCTTCTATGACTTTAATCATTTCTTATAGATATATATTTCTTAAAAAATCCCTGTAAATAAACCCTACCTATGGATTTGCACGCCGAATGCCCCGAATGTGATAATAACGAGAAAAGGATACATTTCCCCAATGATTCACATCTTCAGAGAAATCACTATTTCCTAAATGGAAACCACTAAGTATACGATAACGGCTGTCCTTCAAAATAGGAGATGGCTGTACTTCCAGCACCTGGTCACGAGGCGCACTTTCTGCCATGGATATGACAGATTTCTCCCATACATAGTTTTCGTGATATCGCCAGAGTGTAAAGCCGGCTGTCCAGATAAAATAAACTACTCCCAGAAGAGAAGCAAATTTCTCCAGTGGCTTTTGTATTACATAAACGCCCTGCCTTTCAGCGCACCGGGAAATCAGCATGACTGCTGTCACAAGGAAAACAAGGTTAGAGAATGTGCTTCGTGCAGGCATGATGGGCGATAAAAACATAATGAGGTTAAAGAGAACGCTTATCCCCGCAAACCAAAAAGCCAGACGGAAATAGTTGCGGTCTTTCCCTTCCGGATGAAAATGACGCTTCCAGCGATATCCCTTCCATAGATAGAACCAGAGAAAATTCTGAAAAAGGAGACTCAGCCACATAATCGCCATATGATTAAAAGCAGATTCTTTGATTCCCATATCATTAGACAAACGCACAAAGTTCCCCGGTGCCAGCATAAGAAGGCCAAAGCCTATAGATAACCCAATAAAGCCGGAAATCATCCAGGCCTGCAAAGTTCCCTTCTTCCGTGCATGATATAAATAAAAAAGCCCGGTCAGCCCTATCCAGCCGATGGTATTCTCATTGGTATTGCCTGCCAAAAATCCCAATGCTGCCATGGCAGGCACCATCCATTTCTGATAGGAAACCGCTCCCTCTGTAAAATAATGACGCACATAGGGAATAAGAAAGAGAAGAAGAAATGCAGATGTCCACAAGTAATTACTGGATCCCGCCATCCACAGCATGACCCCGGCAAAATTAAAGGTAAAGGCCCAAAGGCAGAAAAAAGTGATTGCCAGTTTTTTAGCAGATATATGCAGTGTCACTCTTCCTTCATGGGCAATCCATTGAATGCAGAAGCAGAGAAAAACAACTATAGCTGCATTAACGATATTGAACCAGAATTTTCCGACCCAAAGGAAAAGCATAAGGAAAAAATGGGCCACAAGCCGGCCGCTCCAGGTCATATAATGACACGCCAGAGAAGTAAATATATCACGAAAACTTTGAATCCGTACCGCCTCCTCCGATAAAGGCACACCGATGGCATGACCTTCCCAAATAAAGGAATACACATAGTCGTCACCAGGGAACGGATAGCAGAAGCTGTTCAATAAAAGCATAAATCCCCAAATGACCAAAGCAGTTATTAATAAATTCCTTCTTCCCATATTTTCGCCACCTATCTATATTTGCCAATGCGCTATTTTAATTTTGTTTTAATATCTGCGATTTCAATACTTAGAAAAAGCTGCATTAAGTAATGAAGTTTACCCACTTACTGTCCGATTCATTCCCTGCACTCCCCATCTATACTCATATATGCTTTACATTATATACTATTATAAGATTTCGCAATATAAAAAAATTTCGCAATATAAAAATGATAGAATAAATATATTATAGAATGGTTTATTTTCGTTACATATAGAGGTTCCTATGAAAATATCCTTAATCGTACCGGTGCTTAACGAGGAAGAAGCTATTCCCGTTTTCTACCGCACCGTCCGCTCCTTCCCCGACTTCCAGGGGCAGGACGTGGAAATCCTTTTTATCAATGACGGAAGCACCGACCGCACAGAAGCTATCATCGACGGGCTGGCAGAAAAGGACAGCCTGGTTACACCCATTTCCTTTACCCGCCACTTCGGCAAAGAGGCCGGCATTATGTGCGGCCTCCATTACGCCACCGGCGATGTGGTGATTCCCATTGACGTAGATCTGCAGGATCCCATCGAAGTGATTCCGGAAATGATGAAGAAATGGGCAGATGGAGCAGACATGGTGCTGGCCAAGCGTATCGACCGCTCCAGCGACAGCTTTCTGAAGCGGATGACGGCGAAGCTCTTCTACAAACTGAATAACCTCATCAGCGATTTGAAGCTGGAAGAAAATGTAGGCGACTTCCGCCTGCTGGACAGGAGCATTGTGGATGAACTGAAAGAACTGCCGGAGCGGAACCTTTTCATGAAAGGTATCCTTTCCTGGGCCGGCGGCCGCACCGCCATCGTCACCTATAAGAGGGCGCCCAGAAGCGCAGGAAAATCCAAGTTCAACGGGTGGAAACTGTGGAACCTGGCCATGGAAGGCTTCACCTCCTTCTCCACCGTCCTTCTCCGCATCTGGGGCTATATCGGCATGGCCGTGGCAGGCTTTGCCTTCCTCTACGGCCTCTTCATGATCGGCCAGAAACTCATCCTGGGCAATGACGTTCCCGGCTATCCCTCCATGATGGTAACCATGCTCTTCCTTGGCGGCATCGAACTCATGGGTATCGGCGTGCTGGGCGAGTATATAGGTAGAATTTATATAGAGACCAAACACCGCCCCCGCTATGTGGTCAAGGACATGAATGCCCAAGAAAAGCGGCGTGCTTTATGGGAAGGTAAAGGAAAATAAGGAGTTTCCTACTGTCATTTCGACTACAGCGGAGCAAAGTGGCAAAATCTCACGCCCCATTGCTTCAGGCCACACTGAGGCCCCCCTCCCCATGGTCATTTCAAAAATCCCAGCGAAGAAAAATAGAAATCATTCAAAAAGCCTGCTGCAGTGCATAGCAGCAGGCTTTCTTTAGTATAATAAAGAAACTTTTCCTAAAAATTTTGGATGCAGACCTTCACATTTTTGAATCTCGCGTTATTTATATAGTAGAGGGATGTGAAAGACCTGAGGAATGGAAAGACGCTCATCATATTTTCCCAAGATGGCCATAGGGAATGGAATTATGAGGAGCAGGCGTCCATGGGTTAACCTCTTTCACTCCCCGCCTGATCAGGCAAAAAGCAAAAAATCACAGGGAAATCCGGAAATGCAGTCCAAATCCTGCAGAAATGACGGGAGACTCGTGTATGGCGCGCGCCGTCGTACCTCGTACAGCAGCGGCCGTAGACCATGCAGACACCGAACTCATTGGGCAGTCAGGACGCCGGATTTCCTTGTGGTGTTTTTTATTGGCATTTTTTGTCATTTCGACTGTCGGTCAGCCGCCAACAGGAAAGTCCTTCTGCATTTCTCGTTTTCCCTTGAGGGAAAGTGCCACGAAGTGGCAAAAGGGTGTACAAGGGTAATAATGATACTGATACTCCATTGCTGCTCTACGCTCGGCCAACTTCGGCTGACTTGGAGGCTCTATGCAAAGTCTCCACAGAGTGGGGAAATCTCATCCCCCAGTAGCACAAGCCACATTGTGGCATGAGATCTCTCGACTCGGAGTTTCAATAGCACCGGTCACATTTATCCCCATACCGGCCTGCCGCTCTGCTCGAGATGACGGGTGCCGGGCAGCTTACCGTCATTTCAGCAGGTGACGATTGACACAAGTGCCCCCGCCCTGTCGTCATTTCGACCGTAACGAAGTGGAGTGGAGAAATCTCATTCCTCAATGGCACAAGCCGCATTGTGACCGGAGATCTCTCCACTCGGAGTTTCAATAGCACCGGTTACATTTATTCCCATAACGGCATGCAGCTCCGCTCGAAATGACGGGGTGCCGGGCAGCTTACCGTCATTTCAGCAGGTGACGATTGACACAAGTGCCCCCGCCCTATCGTCATTTCGACCGCAGCGAAGTGGAGTGGAGAAATCTCACGCCCCGATGGTACTGGCCGCATTGACGCAGGTACCATGCAGCCCCATCCATTGGTATTTATTTCCGAATGACCTGCCAGGCAAACTTGTAAAAATTGGGCTTTTCAAACTATGATAAAATAAATATAGAAGGAGGTGGTGTGGAAAATGGACACTGCAGAAGACAGGCTTGTAGGCTACGGTGAGCCCCGGTATGACCAGAGCGCGAAAAATATCCTATCCGACAAATCCATACTGGCCCACATTCTGAAAAGCACGGTTTCCGAATTCAAGGATGCTTCCATAGAAGATATTGCCAATGTCTACATTGAAGGAACACCGGAAGTCAGCCAGATACCTGTGAACCAGGACAAGACCAATGCCGTCACGAAAAAAATTCAGGGCGACCGGAATGAGGAATCGAGCCCTACCGAAGGCTGGGTCACTTTTGACATCCTTTTCCACGCCAAAGCCCCGGAATTCGGTGACCTGATTACCCTTATCATTAATGTGGAAGCCCAGAAAACACAGAGAGCCTCCACCCTTGGATATGACATACTGAAAAGGGCACTGTACTATGTGAGCCGCATTATTTCCAGCCAGAAGGAGCGGGAGTTTGAAGGCTCCGATTATAATAAAATCAAAAAAGTCTACAGCATATTCATCTGTATGGATTCTCCCAATGGCCAAAGTGCCATCAACCGCTATCGCATGAAAGAAGAGCACCTTCTTCACCGGTACAAGGCCAATCAAAAATCCTACGACCTGCTGAATGTAGTCATGATTTACCTGAGCGACGAGAAAGTCAGAAACCGTCTCATAGGACTGCTGCAGCTGCTGTTCCGGAAAGAAAATATGTCCGGCGATGAAAGAAATGAAATACTGAAAGAGAAATACAACATTCATTTGACAGAAGAACAAAGAGAGGAGCTGAACACCATGTGCAACCTGAGTGAAGGAATTGTGGATAGAGTAACGGAGAGAGTAACTAAATCCGTAACCAAATCCGTAACCGATTCTGTCACTAAATCCGTAAAAAGAAGCGACGCCATAGAATCTGTAAGAAATCTGATGGTCAATTTGAGGCTGGACATAAACCAGGCCATGGATGCGCTGAACGTCCCCACGGAAATGAGGGCTGACGTACGAAAAGCCCTTGGAAAATAGGCTGGAGTTGAACACCATGTGCAACCTGAGTGAAGGAATTGTGGATAGAGTAACGGAAAGAGTAACCGCAAGGGTAACCGATGAAGTAACTGAACGAGTAACCAAATCTGTAACCAAATCTGTAACCAAATCTGTAACCGACTCCGTAACCAAATCCGTAACAAGGCAGAAAACAATTGAAGATGTAAGAAATGTGATGGTTAATTTAAGGCTGGATATCAACCAGGCCATGGATGCACTGAACGTCCCCACGGAAATGAGAGCTGATGTCCGCAAGGCCCTGGGAAAATAGGCTGGAGCTGAACACCATGTGCCGCCTGAGTGAAGAAAGTGTGGATAGAGTAATAAAAGAGGTGGAATTCGCATGGCCGTGAGCCAGTAATTTTCTGTCAATAAAAAGCCCTGCTTATGATAGCAGGGTCTTTTTCTATGGAATCAAAAAATTTTCAATATTTTTTCAACGCAGGAGGTAAAAAATAAATGGTCCTGCGATATGAGTAGCAGAGGGGCAGGAAAAGCCTCTTGAGAATGGGAGGGCCAAGGCGCGGACGCCGTATCTACTGGTGGAAATTACCTGGATACTTCCCTCGTAGGCTTTTCTGTTTTTGGGTGGGTTAAGCAGGATAAACGACTATTTACTACTCTATTAATATCGCCTTATCAGAACCTTCCCCAGAACTTCCTCCACCACTACCTTGACTATTTCCATTATTAAAAATTCCATACTTCTTGATGTTATAAGAACCATTTGGTTCTTCTAAATCTAAGGTTTGACAAAAAATCTGCCCATTAAAAATCGAATTATCACCAGAGATATGAGCTGGCATCAAAATCGAATAGGGAGTATAAATCGTACCAGTGAAATCTTTTGCTTGTCCTTCAAAAGTAATATTTTCATATCCTCCCTTCTGTCCTGGGTGACAAATAATTATAGGCCTACTCTTATTCTCTTCGATATTCTCATCAATATAAATTTTAATCATACGCGGTATCGTTTTTATATAAACATAGACCGGTTTAGTAGTATCTCCAGGCATACTTCTTAAGTGCAACTCAAAGTTGTCATTTGACTTAGGCTCAATTTGATAGTAGTCTATATTTTTCGAATTATTTCCAGAGGGTAAATACAAATGATAATTCAAATCACCAGTATTTTGATAAACAGCAATAGATGATGTTCCCCTTGCAGAATTAAACATGGATTCAATTTTTTGATTCATCTGATTAACAAATCGATCATATGTATCCTGCCCACCACCATACTGCAAATCATGCCAATATTTACCCGTATTATCTTTATCCAAATCCCCTCTCTTCATATTTGAATCTTTTGCAGCCTGTGTAAAAAAGCGGTAATTAGGCTTTGACCAATCTTTACCAAGTGCACTATCATAAAAGGATTTGTCATAAGTTACAACATTGCCCTCGAATACAGGCCCTCTTATCGTATTATTTAAATCATTATTTCCATTATAATAAGAGCCATACATGCCATTACCGACGTTAATTAAATTATCTAACGGACTTGCTTCAGCATTCCCACCAAGACTAGGGATTAACGCAACCGAATGAACCTTAACCGTCAAAAAATCTACTCCAATAATCCGAGCAAAAGTAGCAGGAATCTCTTCCGTTAAATCGACTCTATAACATAAACGCCCAGGATATTTTTTGTCAGTATCAGCTTTTTTAAAGACTTCATAATTTGGATTAACATCTTTCACCAAGTTATCATCATTATTAAAAAGGTTAGCGCTAATATATTTTCTCGCATTTGTGTCAGCATATGAGTGTAAATTTTTTGTATCCTTCTCATCCATATTTTGACTTCTCGCATATGCAAAAGCTCCAGCCAACGCAGCCGCATCAGATGCATTTTGAAGTTTTGATGTATATGCCCACTTATTTCCCAAGTCCACTGCAAAACCGGCACAGATAAAGATAATGGGAATCATGAGGGCCGTGAACACCAGAAAAGCCCCCTTCTGGGCTTTGGATTTCCACATATCAAAACGCATAGGGAGCACCTCCTGAAAAAGGGATTATAATCCGCGAATAAGAAGCAGGGCTAAGGTAGTCAGGGTAAAGTAGGGGCCGTAGGCAAAGGCGCTTTTCCGTTTCTTTTTTCCAAGAAGAAGGAGCACCAGCGCCGAAAGGCCGCCGAAGATACTGCCTGCCGCCGCCACGAAGATGAGGGCGTCGGTGCCCAGCCAGAGGCCCAGAGAAGCCATGAGCTTGATATCCCCGCCGCCCAAGGCGCCCCGGGAAAGGATGCCCAGGAGAAGGAACACCGCCCCGCCTCCGGCTGCCGCCAGGGCGTGGTCTGTAAAGAGGGCGGGGTACACTGCCGTAAGGGCCATGCCCCCCAGAGCCAGGGGAATCATCATGCTGTCGAAAAGGCAGTACTGCTCAAAGTCTGTCACTGTCATCAGGATGAGCAGGGCTGTCAGGAAAAGGAGAAAGAAGAGCGGAAGGCCAGAGGTCATGAAAAGAAATCGGATGCCGCAGGCCAGAAACAGGACGCCCAGCACATAGGGCCGCCACCGGCCCCGCCGTTTCACGTCATCAGGGAAGGTCAGAATCTCCCTGTTTTTCCCATAAAGCCCCTCTATCCAGCGGGAACCGAAGAAAGAAAGAGCCAGGGACAGAGCCGCCACTAAAAGAGCATAGAGATAAAATGAAGTCGTCATACAGTCTCCTTGTCTATTTGCTTTCATTATATCACAATATGAAGCCCCCTCGCGGATCGGGTTCAGAGGAGTCAAAGGTTTCAGAGGTTTCAGAGGGTTCAGAGGGTTCAGAGGGTTCAGAGGGTTCAGATTTTTGCCACCCATACCGATGTGTTCCTCCGCTCGAGATGACACCGCCACCGTCATTTCGACCGCAGCGAAGCGGAGTGGAGAAATCTCACGCCGAAATGTGGCAAGCCCATGGTGGCAAGAGATCTCCCGGCTCTGCGTTTCATTAGAGCCCAAAATCTTTGCCACCCATACCGGCAGGTCCCCTCGAGATGGCGCATGGCTGGAGGCTTACCATCAGAATAAGTCATAAAAAAAGGGCTGTGAAGAAATGATTTCCATTTTTTCACAGCCCTTTCTGATGGCATTTTATTTCTGATTACCAGTTTCTGAATTTAGCTGGCGGATTGTAGAGGCCGCCGGACCAGTCTACCAGGTCTTTCATGTTCTTGGCAGCCAGGAGGTCTCTGGTAGCGTCAGCAGGGTTGATGCCCAGGTCTTCCGGCAGTTTGACGATGCCTTCTTTGCGGAGTTTCTTTGTGATTTCCGGATCTTCCAGTTTGCCTACTTCCGTGTTTCCTGCCACGGCGCGGATAGCGTCCATTCTTTCTTCCATGTTGTGGCATTTATGGAGATAAGCGATACCCACTTCGGAAACGATATGGGTGAGGTCATCGGAGTAAATCATAATTGGTTCCAGGTCCAGGTTGGCGTTCTTTTTCAGTGCCACGGCGTCAAGCTGTTCTACGAAGCCCGGGAAGCCTTTGGCGGAAACGGTGGTAATCATCTGGACTACCAGTTTCTTGCCGCGGTTGGCATCGCCCATGAGTTCGAAGCGGTTAGCCACTTCGGCGCCTGCTTTCTGCCATGCCGGGGTGACATGACGGCGGCCTTTGGCATCGCAGCCCATGTTCGGTGCACCGCCGAAGCCTGCCACGTTGTTCTTGGTGGCGGTGGAGGAGTTGCCGTATTTATCGATCTGCATGGTGGAGCCGATGAACATGTCTGCTGCATAGTGGCCTGCTGCCTGGCAGAAGGCTCTGTTAGAGCGCATGGTGCCGTCCGGTCCGATGGCAAAGATGTCGGGGCGGGCTTTGATGTATTCTTCCATGCCTACTTCGGAGCCGAAGGAGTAGACTGCCTGTACCCAGCCTGTTTCAATGGCAGGAATCAGGGTGGGGTGCGGGTTCAGTACCCAGTGGGTGCAGATCTTACCCTTGAGTCCCAGGGATTCGCCGAAGGTGGGGAGAAGGAGTTCTACGGCAGCGGTGTCGAAGCCTACGCCATGGTTCAGGACTTTCACGCCGTATTCAGCGTAAATGCCTTTGATGGCCATCATGGCTTTCATGATGCGGTCGTTTGTAATCTTGGCGGGGTCTCTGGTGAAGAGAGGGTTCAGCATGTAGGGGGTGGGGCTTTCGATAACGAAGTCTACCCAGTCAGCCGGAATATCCACGCGGGGCAGCTTATCTACCATTTTGTTGACCTGGAAAATCACGATGCCCTGGTTGAATTTCGTAGCTTCTACGATAGCCGGTGTATCTTCGGTGGAGAAGCCGGTGTAAATATTTCCGTCTTTATCAGCTGCATCGGCGCAGACCAGGGAAACTCTGGGTACCAGGTCGATGAAGTAACGGGAGTACATTTCCAGATAGGTGTGGATGGCGCCCAGTTCGATGCCGTCGTTCTGTACCATCTGGGCCAGCCGTTTGCCCTGGCTGCCTGCATAGGCGAAGTCCAGTTTACGGGCAATGCCTTTATCGAAAACATCCAGGTGTTCCGGAATGGAAAGGGTGGACTGAATCATGTGGAGGTCATGAACCTTGGCGGGATCCACTTCGCACAGTTTCTTAGCCAGGAAGTCTGCCTGTTTCTGGTTGTCCCCTTCGATGTTGACTTTGTCGCCGGGGCGAAGGACTGCTTCCAGCAGCTTTACTGTATCGGCAGAATCTACGATTTTGCCATGGGCATAGGGAGCGGCGGCAGCGATTCTTGCAGCGGTGTCGTCTCCTCTGGTATGCCAGTTTTTATTGCTTGGTTTGATTTCCAACATAATATCAATCCTTTCTTATGAAATGCGATAAGCAGAGTGATGACCTGCAGCACTTGGCTGGCAGGTTCTTTTTGATAATACAGGTTTTTTTATTATAATATAAATCCTTTACTTTTGCAGGTGCAGGGCATTTCCTGGATGCCCCGCGCCTGAAAAAGGAAGGGAATCATTCCGGATCCGCCTCCTGTGAGAGATGGGCGCTGAAGGAAGGGGAATCTTTCAGCGCCCGGAGCGCTTCCCCGGAATGGGATAGTAAAGGAAAGGGGATGCCGGAAAAGGAATCCCTCTTTCCTATGACCGACTCAGAAGAAGAGGGTAGTCAGGAAGTAGAATACCGAGGGGAAAAGGAGGCATCCCAGGCCGGTGTAGAAGGTAG
>ULQS01024657.1_pt1 | contig 11740 bp, 8 predicted proteins | sample 1954751 | NCBI WGS metagenome assembly ULQS01 (sample SAMEA4835662, study PRJEB28245) | human gut metagenome | biome: gut microbiome; material: fecal sample | place: Denmark | collected 2008 | reverse complement strand
TGCAGAAATGGTCTTGTAACTTAAAGTATCCACTCTTAAATGTTTTTAAAATGTTACTACTAAATGTTTTTCTTCACCACCAGCCAACCGCCCCGGACAAAGGTCGATTAACTCGCTATGAATTAATTGCTTATCCTTTTTAGATAATAATCGGCTTGCAAAGGTACGTTTTTTCTGCCAACTGACAAACGATTTAGTCTTTTTTTTGTCTGACAGTCAGACGGGAAGCCGCATTCCCACTCCCCGACTCCGCCCGTAGGGACGCACCACGGTGCGTCCAGCGCATGCGGTCGACGCGTAAAAAAGAAAGGGTGTCAAAATGAAGCAATGCAATCCAGCTCCCCTCCTTCAGGAAGGAGGGGTGCCCAACGGGCGGGGTGGTAGATTGTTTCGATATACAATAAATCAATGCTTACGCTTTCACCTACCACCTCCCCCTATCGGGGACTCCTCCTTCCAGAAGGAGGAGAGTTTCAGATACTTCTATTTTGACACACCTTCACAGCCGGTCCCGGGCGCTCGTCCACTCCGGCTTATCAGAACTCGGCGTTGCGCGGCGTACGCGGGAAGGGGATCACATCGCGGATGTTGGCCATACCCGTCACGAACAGCAGCAGGCGTTCGAAGCCCAGACCGAAACCGGCATGCGGACACGTGCCATACTTGCGGGTGTCCAGATACCACCACATGTCCTTCATCGGGATGTGGAGCTCGTTGATGCGGGCCATCAGCTTGTCGTAGTTCTCCTCACGCACACTTCCGCCGATGATTTCGCCAATCTGCGGGAACAGCACGTCGGTGCCCTGCACGGTCTTGCCGTCCTCGTTCTGCTTCATGTAGAAAGCCTTGATTTCCTTCGGATAGTCTATCATGATGACCGGCTTCTGGAAGTGCTCCTCCACCAGGTAGCGTTCGTGCTCGCTGGCCAGGTCGCAGCCCCAGTACACGGGGAACTCGAACTTGTGCCCTTTGGCCACGGCATCTTCCAGAATCTTGATGCCTTCCGTATAGGGCAGGCGCACAAACTCGGTGTCGACCACCTTCTGCAGGCGCTCTATCAGTCCCTTGTCCACCATCTTGTTCAGGAATTCCAGGTCGTCGCGGCAGTTGTCCAGCGCCCATTTCACACAGAACTTGATGAATTCCTCTTCCAGGTCCATCAGTTCGGGCAGGTCGGCAAAGGCCACCTCGGGTTCTATCATCCAGAACTCGGCCAGGTGGCGCGGCGTGTTCGAGTTCTCCGCACGGAACGTGGGGCCGAAGGTATAGATGGCGCCCAGGGCCGTAGCGGCCAGCTCGCCTTCCAGCTGACCGGATACCGTCAGACTGGTCTGCTTGCCGAAGAAGTCGTCGTCGTAGATGATGGAACCGTTCTCGTCCTTCTTCAGGTCGTAGAGGTTCTTCGTGGTCACCTGGAACATCTGGCCGGCTCCTTCACAGTCCGACGCCGTGATGATGGGCGTGTGGAAGTAGAAGAAGCCCTTCTGATGGAAGAAGGTGTGGATGGCGATGGCCATGTTGTGGCGGATGCGGAACACGGCACCGAAGGTATTGGTACGCGGACGCAGGTGGGCAATCTCGCGCAGGAACTCCATGGAGTGTCCCTTCTTCTGCAGCGGATACGTGTTGTCGCAGGTGCCCAGCACCTCGATTTCGCGGGCCTGGATTTCCGCCTTCTGTCCGGCGCCCACCGACTCCGTCAGCACGCCGTTCACACTCAGGCAGGCGCCCGTGGTGATGTCCTTCAGCACAGCCTCGTCGAAGTTGGCCAGGTCGACCACAATCTGTACATTATTTATTGTAGAACCGTCGTTCAGCGCGATAAAGTTTACCTGTTTGCTACCTCTACGGGTGCGTACCCATCCTTTCACGTTGACCATAGCGCCAAAGTCTTCACGCTTCAGCAGGTCCACAATCTTTGTTCTACTGATCTTTTCCATAACTATACATTTATATATATACTATATAATTTATTCAAACGACCCCATTCGCAGGTAGTTCACCTCCTGCTCGGTCAGGTAACGCCAGTCGCCGCGACGCAGTCCTTTCTTCGTCAGTCCTGCGAAATAAACACGGTCCAGTTTCACCACCTTATATCCCAACGATTCGAAGATACGGCGCACAATGCGGTTCTTTCCCGAGTGGATTTCGATGCCCACGTCGTTCTTCTTGTTCTCGTCGGTATAGCTGATGGCATCTGCGTGGATTTCACCGTCGTCCAGCTGTATGCCGGCGGCAATCTGCTCCATGTCGGCCTTTGTCAGGTTCTTGTCCAGATGGACATGATAGATTTTCTTCTTCAGATACTTGGGATGCGTCAGCTTCGAAGCCAGGTCGCCGTCGTTGGTCAGCAGCAGCACGCCCGTCGTGTTGCGGTCCAGTCGGCCTACGGGATAGATGCGTTCCTCGCATGCGCCCTTCACCAGGTCCATCACCGTGCGGCGTGCCTGCGGGTCGTCCGATGTCGTCACCGTATCTTTCGGCTTGTTCAGCAACACGTAGATCTTACGCTCGATGCTCACCACCTGGTCGTGGAACTTCACTTCGTCTCCGCGCTTGATCTTCGTACCCAGCTCGGTCACCACCTGTCCGTTCACCGATACCACTCCGGCCGTGATAAACTCGTCTGCCTCACGGCGCGAGCATACACCGGCATTGGCCAGGAACTTGTTCAGACGAATCGGCTCGTTCGGATCCACAAACTGTTCCTTGTATTCTATCTGTTTCTTCTTGCTGTACTTGGCATTCGGGTTATAGTCTGCCGTACGCGGACGTTGCGGACGACCGTATGCGTTGCCTCCCCCATGATTGTTACCGCGTCCACCGTTCGGGTTGAAGCGCGGACGTTGCGGGCGTTCGCCGTCGTAGTTACCGTAGGAACGTTGCTGCACGCCATTGCCGTATTCGCCTGCCGCATTCGGATTGAAGCGTGGACGCTGCGGACGCTCGCCATAAGAACGGGGCGTATAGCCGTTGCCACGCTCGGCGTTCGGGTTGAAACGCGGACGTTGCGGACGTTCACCGCCTTCGGCATTGAAGCGCGGGCGGTAAGGACGCTCGCTGTTGCCATACGCGCGCTGCGGACGCTCACCTTCCTCGCCGTTGTTGTTGAAACGCGGACGATAGGAATTTCCATAAGAGCGTTGCGGACGTTCGCCACCCTCGGCATTGAAGCGCGGGCGATAAGGGCGGTCACTGCTGTAAGCCTTCTGTGAGCGACCTCCGTTTTCCGATGCATTGAATCGCGGACGATAAGGGCGTTGTTCCCTGTTTTCACGGTTATAGGAAGAATTGCCGAAGCCGGCACCATTGTACTGATTTCCGTCACGGTCAGCACCTTCATTTCTTTCTGTACCTGACGCATCGCGCCAGTTTTCATTTTCTGTACTCATTGTTCTTTTTATTCGAATAAAATTAAACCTGTTGGCCTCACGGCCTTATTTTAATGGAGAATTGAAAATGGAAAATTGAGAATTGGGAATTTCAGTAACTGTTCATTTTCAACTCTCCATTTTCCATTATTTACATTCCCGTATAATTGTGCGGAGTGATGGCGCGAAGTTCCTTCTTGATGTCTTCGCTCACGTTCAGCTCCTCGATAAAGTTCTTGATGGATGCCTCCGTAATGGCCTGATTGGTGCGCGTCAGCGCCTTCAGTGCCTCGTACGGATGCGGATAAGCCTCACGGCGCAGGATGGTCTGGATAGCCTCGGCCACCACGCTCCAGCAGTTGTCCAGGTCGGCATAGATGGCCTTTTCGTTAAGCAGCAGCTTGCGCAGGCCCTTCAGCGAGCTCTGGATGGCGATGACAATGTGTCCGAACGGCACGCCGATGTTTCTCAGCACCGTCGAGTCCGTCAGGTCGCGCTGCAGGCGCGACACGGGCAACTTCACGGCCAGATGCTCCAGCAGGGCATTGGCCACGCCCAGGTTGCCCTCGGCATTCTCGAAGTCGATGGGGTTCACCTTGTGGGGCATCGCGCTGGAGCCCACCTCGCCGGCTTTGATTTTCTGCTTGAAGTACTCCATGGAGATGTATTGCCAGAAGTCGCGGTTCATGTCAATCATGATGGTGTTGATGCGCTTCATGGCGTCGAACACAGCCGACAGGTTGTCGTAGTTCGAAATCTGCGTCGTATATTCCTCGCGCTCCAGTCCCAGCTTCTCGGCCACGAACTTGTTACCGAACGCCTTCCAGTCGTAGTCGGGATAGGCCACGTGGTGCGCGTTGTAGTTACCCGTCGCACCGCCGAACTTGGCCGTCAGCGGGCAGGCCTTCAGCGAAGCCAGCTGGCGTTCCAGGCGGTAGACGAAGACGTTGATTTCCTTGCCCAGGCGGGTAGGCGAAGCGGGCTGTCCGTGTGTCTTGGCCAGCATGGGGATATTGGCCCACTCTTCGGCATACGTGCGCAGCTGGCCGATGAGTTCCTCCAGTTGCGGGTAGTACACCTGCTCCAGCGCCTCCTTCACGGAGAGGGGCACCGAGGTATTGTTGATGTCCTGCGAAGTCAGTCCGAAGTGGATGAATTCCTTGTACTCCTCCAGTCCGCCCAGCTTGTCAAACTGTTCCTTCAGGAAGTATTCCACGGCCTTCACGTCGTGGTTGGTCACGCTTTCGATGTCCTTGATGCGCTGTGCGTCGGCTTCCGAGAAGTTGCGGTAGATGTTTCTCAGGGTTTCGAAGATACCTTTGTCCACGCCCTTCAGCTGGGGCAGGGGCAGTTCGCAGAGGGTGATGAAGTACTCCACTTCCACCCGTACGCGGTATCTCATCAGTGCGAATTCCGAGAAATAGGCGGCCAAGGCATCCGTCTTGCCCCTATAACGACCGTCAATCGGCGAGATTGCGGTAAGTAAATCCAGTTTCATACGTCGTATTTCTATAAAATGATAATTATCAGGCCGCAAAATTACGTCTTTTTTCTGAGTTTTCCATCCCGGAAACATTTTTTATATTACCCACCGCTTTCCTTTTGCCGCTTGGGGGCACGGATGCCGCAGATTTCACGGATTTTCACGGTTCCGGGCCTGTCGCCGCCCCCTCTTCTATCCCCTTCTGCCCCCTTCCGCCGTCATCCCGGCCTCCGAGCCGAGATCCAGCACCCCGATACGTGCGCCTTCTCTGGATCCCGCATCAAGTGCGGGATGACAAAGAGGGGAAAGTGCGGGACGACGAAGTTGTCAACGACGCCCCACCAAGTAGGTAGTTAGCGCGCTAAAGTCCATAGTTAGCGCGCCAAAGTCCATAGTTAGCCGGCGGAATGTGGCACTTGGGAAAAAAACAAGCCACACGGCCCGAAGGCCGCATGGCTTGACAAACAAAACAAACAAATGCTCGTAGCATTAACAAGCACGTGTCCTCCCGCTTCGCCAAGCGGAGGAGGACGGGGACCGCCCCACGGCGGGGAATGAGGTTATTCCTTTACATCCTGTACAGGACGGACGTAGCCTTCTTCGCCTCTGTCATTTTGTAAGTAGAATTCTCTATTTGAAGAATGCCATAAAAAGCCTTCTCTGCTGTCATTGTAAGGAGGCTGTCTGTTTAGCGAAAATGAAGTTTGACAAATATAATCCGGATCTATACGACTCTGCCCATATGTAAAAGTAGGCCAAGCATATTCTGGCATTCGGGTCGTCATAATAAGCAGTTCCCGTTGATTGGGAATGCGGTATCCTGGCGGATATGGATTAACGGTTTGGTAGCTATTCCAAGGCCAATCATTCCAGTTTGGCCAATTGTCTATCTTTGGAGTTTCCCCATTCGGATTATAAGCATTACTATGCACCCTAAATTTAGCATACGGCAGATTGTTGGCCGATCGTTCGTTGTGCAATGGCAATGGATTTACCTCGTAGTTAGTACGGCGAGATTTAGTATTCAAGTTGGTGGCATCTATCAAATAAAAGCCATCTCCTTCGTTAGTCACGTCAATCAAGTCTGCAGGCTCAGCGTCCGGTTCACTTAGCTTCAGCCCAAGATTACGGGCACATCGATAGGAAAAATACTCATTAGATACATTATTATACCAAGGCCATCCTGTTGTTTCATCTTTAATAGACTCCGACGATCCACCTCGTGAAGCTCCCTCTTCCGCCCAAAGAATCCATACGTCGTTATCTTTAGCCGAAGAAGAAATGTAATGCCAGCGTACTTGTGATTTCCCATTTTCGTCAATGCGGTCTGCTGAATTAGTGGGATAGAGGCGGGACTTTTCGTCCAGCGCATATTCACCGATGTAAATGTCTGTCAGCTGGTCGATAGCGGCTAGGTACCAGCGGATTTCGTTGGATTGGATGATGTTGTCACCGCTCAAGTCGCGGTTACGAATCAAGCAGGCGTGTACGGGATCCTCATAATCGCCATTCAAGGTATAAGAAGCATCAGTGTTCAACACCTCAGTCCAATGCACCACATCATTATGATTGGTACCGAGGATAATGTCCAGTGTATTGCTTCGACCATTACTAGTAGATTCGCCGTATTGTAGATTCCCTTTCTTCATACGCCCCGTCTCCATCACCGACTCCAATCCCCAGGCGGTTTGCAATTCCTTCTTATCCACGTTGAAGATAGTGCTGATGGGGCGTTGCTTGAAGGTGAAGGTGGAGTTTACGACGCTGGAATTGCCATCTGGACTCATCTGTGATCCTTGTGCAATGATGTGCAGCTGGCGGTCTTCCTTATCGGTGGTGAGTTTCCATAAGGAGCGATAAGTAGGATTCCCTTGTTTGTCCACCTCTTCCCCCGGCTCGTTGGTCAGCGGATGATTGAAGTAGAGGTGTTCGTCAACGAAGACCGTAATAGCCACTTTCGTCTCTCCGTCCGTTTCATCAGTGAAGAAGATGGAGGAATTTTCGTTTGCTGCTTCTTTCTGCAGGCGGCAGATCAGTTGGTTTACGTCAAGCAAGCGTGCATTTTGGGTGTTTCGTTCAGCATTGTAACCATCACCTCCGGAACTAAAATATGGTGATGATAGATTGTTATTGCTTTCATCCATAGGGAACGGATCATTATAGTTCTGGTCGCCCGGATACTTCACGAAGTGGTCTTTGTCCACGCCATAGTCGGCATTGATAGCAAACTTTACCCAGCGGTAGTCGCGCATGCTTTCTTCAATCTTATCATCGTCAGTGGCATCGTGTATGCCGCGGCTGAAGGGAGTGTTCACGCTCCACTTCATGTCCGTACCGATGGCTTTCTTGTTCAGCTTGATGAGGCGGCGGTCGTAATGGGAGTCAAACTCGAAGATGTCGGTGGTGCTGTATACCACGTCGCCCTCGTAGCCGGGTCGTCCATCTGTTTTATCCGTAACCTCCACGATAATGTCGTTGACACCACGTACTGTTACGTTATAGGTATAAAAGCTGTTGCGTTTGGTGTCGTAATCATCAGGATCGGGATTCACGCTGATGGTTTGTCCGTCTTTGTCTTTATAGGATGTCATGTAACCCAGATGTATGATAAAGCGCACGTCGGCGTTGACCAACATGTTATCATTGTCTACGTAAGAAAGTGTTCCTGTCATTTCCACGTAGGTGGAGTTGGCATTAGCATTGGTGAAGGTGCGGTTGCCGTTGTCGTCCAAACCTTTTCCGGTGTCCCACGCATCACGTTGTGCATAGTCTTGAACCTGGTTGATAGGAGTTTTCTTGTTCTCAGGCATGTAGAACACAAAGCTGCCACCGGTGTAGAGATTGGCGTTGTTCGGGTCGGTGGTCAATGCTTCGAATGGTGTGGCGGGGGTATTAAAGTAGGCAGCATCGGCTCCGTCGTAGTCGCCCGATTCAGCTTCGAGCAAGTAACTCTGCTGCGGCACGCGCTTCACTTCCCAAGTGCTGGGGGTGAAGGAGAAGTTGGTCCAGGTCTTTCCAGCGGGAGGGTTAGGACTTGTCGTCACCACAAACTTCACCTTGGCATCGGTACGTTCGAATTGCAGGGTCGCCCCCATGGTCACGGTTCCGCTTTCCGAACCAGGTATGTTGACAATGGTATTGCCTTCGCTATCTTTGGCATAGCCGGTCATCATGAACAAACCGCCTCGGCTGACGGAGGCTTCGCTCATCTTCATGACGTAATCTTTCAAAGCTTTCAGGTCGGTTATATTGTCCAACTCCTCTTCTGTCACGGGGAAAGCCGTACCGGAAGTCTCAGTCCGCAGGTTGGCGATGCCCACAATGGTAGCGTCGTTCATCGACTTGGTATTGAAAGTAATGGTACCCGAAGAATGGTTGGGGTCTCCATTGGCAAAGGAAAGGCCGGTACCTTCTATAAAGAAATTTCGGTAAACGATGGTGCCGCCCCCGTCGAACACGAAGACGTAGGCATTCTCTATGCGGTTCTCGTATTCTTCGCTCTGTTCGGCGCGAGTTATCACTTGTCCAGCTTCGGTTTGAAAATTCAACTGCACACGGACGGGGATGCCTTCTTCCACCCGGTCACGGTTGTCCATAAAAGTATCATCGGTGCAAGAAACGCCTAAGAGTACCAGCACCATTATCATGCTATACAAGAACTTGTTTGTTTTCATACCTGTTCTATCATTACGTGTTAATTGAAAGGAGGTACCTCCACAGTTTTCTCTTCCCAAGGCACTACCTCAAATTTTATATCAATGTGCGTGTCCGTCTGCAGCGTGGCACTGATATTGACCTGCGTGTTGCGGGCGATGGAGTTCAGCGCGCCGTAGGTATTCACGAAGGCCTGCTGTGCGTATGTTCTTTCGGCATCTGTAGTGAACCCGATGGTGTAGGGCGAGGCCTGCGCAGCGTCTTTCCATGCGAAAGATGGGTAGATATAGAGTGCCAGCGTTTCGCTACTGTAACCACTAATGAGGATGTTGATATCCTCCGTGTAACTCATTTCGTCATAGTCCGTATCATCAGGTACGTCGAGGGATTGTTCGGCAAAAAGGTAGAGACGGTCGCCGAAAAACGTGCCAAACGTCATGCTATTAATAGTGATAGCATCCTTTAGCGCATTGTTCATCGTGATGTTCAGCTTCGCCACGGCACGTACCAGATTCACTTCGATGGTCTGCGGTGTATCTGTAGGCGGGTTGATGGTCAGATTCTTGTTCATCCAGCTCATGGGCAGGCCTGCTTCGGGAAATTCCGAGCCACGTTTTGGGAAATACGTTCTGTCCTCATCTGTTATCAAGACCTTGCGTGTATCGTTTACAGTTATGACATCCTTTTGCAACGTCGCCAGGTCGTTGTAGTTCTTGCCGAGGCTCTCCTCGTTGGCAATGACATACATCTGTACCGGCCCCACGGGCACGTTGTCTATCGTGATGCTGCCGCCTGCAAGGACGGCATCAGTAAATGTTTGGTTGATACTGGTTGCCCCCTGCGACAAGATGATGACGCGCAGCTGATGGATGGCATTCTCATCTCCAGCTACGTCTACACGTGTCCCTGCCTCGAGCATGGGGATGTCCAAGCGGATGGTGGCCGTGCGCCCGTCGGTCACCGGCTCGTCGGCTTCACGGGTACATCCGACAAAGGTTACCGACAGCAAGCAGGCAGCCAGCAGGGCCACTATGTAATGATAAGATAAGTGTTTCATATCCTTGTACCTTTTCATCGTTTCCTTTAAATTATCCCCACGACACGGAGGTGTCCTCTTCTTTCCAGTCCGCTACCGTTACGGTGACGGTCAGCGTGCCGCGCTTGATGGTCAGGGTGTAATGATAGCTCTTTCCGGCTTCCCATTGGGTGATGGCTGTGGTCTGTAAATTGATAGTGGAGGTTCGGTCTGTAGTCTCTCCCTGATAGCGGTAGGCTATGTAGAGCTTGGCATCAGTCAGGTCATTGTCCGGTATCAGCAATACGTCGCCCAGCATGTCTTTTTCAAAGCCATTGGTGGTGTTGAAGGTGAAATTTTCCAATTTATAGGGGGTATTGGTTTCGGTACAAGCTGTTACCGAATTCCAAGTTGCTGTTTGTCCTTTGGTAAGCGTTCCTTTGTAGTTCACACCATATACCTTAAAACTGCTGACGGTGGCTACGGTATTTCCTGATTTTACGGTGAACTTCACTTTCGCCAGCTCGTGCTGGAATGGCAAATTGACACTTCCCGGGGGATTACTTCCTTCCTGATAAGTTATTATTTCACTTGCAGCCGTCATCAGGTCCACAGCATCTGCCCCCGTTGCAGAGCAGTCGAAGTCTTTGACGGTAAAAGTGCCGTTTCTGAATGTTGTCTTGTCTTTTTTAATTGTCGCGGGATAGATAGCGTAGAAAAGGTATGTACCCGGCACCCAGTAACGCATTCCGTTCTCATAACTACCGTCAGGATGTACGGTTTCGCCCTCAAACAGAAGGGTGTTACTATACCCTCCCCACACAAGGAAATCATCAGGCAGCGTACCTCCTTCCACCGCCGCGCGCGTCTCCGCCGCAGGCATGAAGCTGATGGCGGGGGCGTCTGTCATAGGCTCATCGCTGAGGGTGCTGGTGCACGAGGCTACCGTCAAGAGCAGGAGGAGGGACAAAGCCCCAAGCGTTACTGGAATGCGTTTCATATCGTTGTCTTGGTTTTGGTTTCAATTTTTAGCTTTTGTCCGAAAGAACAAAGCTGTGTAGTGCCCGTGCGGGCGGCCAAGCACGCACGGGCTGTGAGAAAGAGGTTATTAAGGAACAACAGTAGTTACAGGATTGTCAATATCACTTGCATCCTTCCAATCTTCTACTGTAGCAGTAAACTCAATTTCTTTATTTGTAAGTGTATCATCAATCATATCCGCTGTAATTTTTGTGGAATATTTGTAACGATATCCTGCTGTCCATTTGTTTGATTCAGGATCGTTTATACCATCGCCAGTTTGTTTTGTGAACGACAGATTGGCTGTAAAATTCTGGCTCTTTGGCTGGCTATCAGGATTGTTGCCATCTTTCAAAGTTGCCGTAAACGTAACGGTAATATAATCAGAAGTAGTCGGAAGATCCTGAGGAATAACAAGCTTGGACTGCATCTTTGTTCTAGCAGGAGTCAAATCACCATCAGCGATATCAACACCATCTTTAAAATCTTTATATATATAACCACCTTTGGTTGCTCCATCAGTTTTCCAAGTAATTGCTCCAGCAGTATTGATTGAACCTTCTGTTTTGTTGATAGCTCCGTTTATATTAACATTAGATATCTTCAACTCATAAGCATCAGCGGCATCAGTGGTAAACTCAAAAGCCACTTGCGCCAGCATGTGTTTGAAGTTAAGCTCTACTGCTCCCTGAGCAGTAGCATCAGAAACAGGACCTACTTGAGCAGGAACACAAGCTATTAGATCATACGTATCTACTGGCGTATAAGCCGGGAAGGTCAACGTTTGGTTTACAGCATCAAAACTGACATTATCAATCTTGCCGCCAGTACCATTTGCATAAGCACCAAAACGATAGTAGTTACCATCCTGCCAATAATACTTAGAGTCTCCTGTTTCATTCTTATAAGCCGTGCCTGTCCAAGAGTTTCCATCAGTACCAAAATTTCCGAACACATAGAATTCTGATGAAGCCAAACTTCCCGAAGGCACTTCAGTTACCGCTTTTGTGTTGTTATTCACAAATGTGTTAAACTGAATAGAGCGGCCTTCAGCCACCTCCAACACTTCATTCTGTGTACAGCTTGCGAGTGCTGCTACAGCTACTCCAAGCAAAAGCAAACTTTTTCTCATACTCTAATAATTTTAAGTAAAACATTTCACTGCTGTCCGGAGAAGATTCTCCAAAGCAGCTATTA
>ULQS01047746.1_pt1 | contig 11745 bp, 8 predicted proteins | sample 1954751 | NCBI WGS metagenome assembly ULQS01 (sample SAMEA4835662, study PRJEB28245) | human gut metagenome | biome: gut microbiome; material: fecal sample | place: Denmark | collected 2008 | reverse complement strand
TGCATCGGCCTGCGGCGAAACGCGCTCCTATGTACGGCGGCTTATTGACGAAGGTGAGGCCAGCGTCAACGGCAAGGATGAAACAAAGGCAGGTGCAAAGCTGAAGGCTGGGGACGCAGTTGAATTGTTTATAGCCCTTCCCGCAAGCACCGAACTTGCCGCAGAAGATATACCTCTGTCTATAGTATATGAGGACAGTGACATTGCCGTTATAGATAAGCCGAAGGGCATGGTGGTTCACCCTGCGCCCGGTAACGAAACAGGCACTCTTGTGAACGCCATAATGTATCATATAAAGGACCTTTCCGGCATAGGCGGCGAAATGCGCCCGGGCATAGTACACAGGATAGACAAGCTTACATCCGGCCTTATAGTAATAGCCAAAAACGATAACGCACATAGGAGCCTTACCGCGCAGATGAAAACACACGAAGCCGGCAGGATGTATCTGGCGCTGGTAAACGGGAATATAAAAAAAGATAGCGGCACGATAGACGCACCGATAGGCCGCCATAAGGCGGACAGAAAAAAGATGGCTGTGCGGCCGGACGGTCGCAGCGCGGTAACGCACTTTTCCGTGCTTGAAAGGCTTGGCGATTATACGCTTATCGCCGCAAAGCTTGAAACCGGACGCACACACCAAATAAGGGTTCACATGGCGCACATAAAGCACCCCGTTGCGGGAGACAATGTATATGGGCCTGAAAAAAACAGCCTTGGCCTTGAAGGGCAGGCGCTGCATGCCGCGCGGCTTACGCTTAGGCATCCGTCCTCGGGCGAAACGTTAACGTTCCGTGCAGCCATACCCGAATGGTTCACGCTTGCGCTGAAAAAAGCCGGACATGACAGCAATATCGATATAGATAAGCTTATAGACGGAGCGAAGTTTGATGGATAAGCAGAAGCAAAACGGCAGCGCTGCAAAGGAAAAACGCGCAAACATATTGCTCACGCTGTGCATTGTGCTTATTGGCATAATGCTGTTTCTCATGACCGATAAAGGCGCCGCAATGCTTGCTTCGCTCGGCATTAGCAATACAAATGCTGATTATTACGAGTACACCGTAATAGGTGAAAACGAGAAGGTAGACCCCGAAATTTACGCCGATATTGATCCGAAGGCAACCGTAAAAGCAATATCAGCCTATTGGCCAAGCAGCGAATGGTGGAACGCTTATTCCGATGCCGGCAAGCAGGAATATAGAATAGCTTCAGAATGGCTGAATATAGATATTACTTTTATCAGCACCGGCGGCGTTTTCAGCAGCATTACCGTTCAGTATGCTGCGCAAAGCGAACCAAGCGAACCTAAAGGCGAGCTAAGTCCAATTGAGCAATATATGTTTGCAAAAGAGCGCGAAACCTATGATGCGCATTGCCAGGAAGTACGCATAATGCTCAATGCTCTGCTTTGCGCAATAAACGGCGGCACAGACGGAATAGACACCGCGCTCAATATGTTGCACAGTGCAGCGGTCTCAGCCGAAGAAAGCGGCAAAGTTAATTCATTTAGCGAGATGCACATGGACTTTCGCATATATACAACCGGCTCCAAGGCCGAAAAGGCAATAGTAATCAGCATTGAGCAAAATAACCATGCTGAATAAAATCAGCCAATTCATACAATATGTAGATGAAAAAGGTTGAAAGTTGCCACAACGCATAGTATAATAAGGGTGAGGTGTTGCATCTATGGATAACAATCGCACTGTCGTGCGTATAGCCGGAATGGAATTTAAGTTGACCGGCGACGAAAGCCAGCAGTATATGGATTCTCTGGCCGAAATGGTAAATGCAAAGGTGGACGAGGTCAAGCGTACATACCCCATGCTGAGCACGGGTAACTGCGTACTGCTTGCGGCGCTCAACATGGCGGACGAGCTTACCAAGCTTCGCAGCGATTACGAAGCGCTAGATCAGCGCATATCCGATCTTAGGGAAATGCCAAAGCGCAGCGGCGCTTCCGCGCCCGTAAAGCGTCCTTTTGCCGCCAAACAGGAAACTGGCGTACACTAAAAGGGGCATTGGCGGAATAGACCACCGCAATTCATGACCATAGGTTATTTGGCGCGGCCGGAGCGTTTTGTTTCGGTCGCCTTTTTTTATGTTCAATAATTGCGGCACTTGAAAGAATAACGGAGTAAACAATGGAAAAAAGAGTACTGAAAACACTTGAATACGATAAAATACTTGCCATGCTTAAGGAGCGCGCATCGTGCTGCGTTTCGCGGGAATTGGTGGATACTATGGAACCTTCCGGCGATTTTGATACGGTTGAACGCGAACTTAAGCTTACCGCGGAAGCCGAGACGCTTTTCTACAAAACCGGCCGCTCGCCTGTGGACGATTTTCCGGACATGCGGCACTGCCTTGAGCGTATGCATGCGGCGCTGTTCCTTTCAACCGGCGAATTGCTGGGCATAGCAAGCTGCCTTAAAGCGGCAAGGATAGCCAAAGACATACTTGCCAAGGAAGTGGGGGAGGAAAGCTATCTTTATAACCTTGCCGGCCTGCTCATTACCCACAGGAGCGCAGAGGAAGAAATAAACCGCTGCATAATAAATGAAGACGAGATATTCGACGGGGCATCGCCCGCGCTTGCACGCATACGCCGTGCCATGCGCCTTGCCAACGAAAAAGTGCGCGAAAAGCTGAACAGCATGATACGCTCCACTGCATACCAAAAATATCTCCAGGAGCCGATAATAACAATACGCAACGGCCGCTTTGTAATCCCAGTTAAGCAGGAATACCGCCAGCAGGTCCCCGGGCTTATACACGACCAAAGCAGCAGCGGCGCAACGCTGTTCATTGAACCGTCGGCGGTAGTCGAACTCGGCAATGAATACAAAAAGCTGCTTGCGGAAGAAGCCGACGAAATAGAGCGCATATTGACGGAGCTTACGGCAATGCTTGCGCCTTATGCCGACGAAATACGCGAAGATCTTAACATAATGGGCCAGATAGACCTTGTATTTGCAAAGGCAAAGCTTTCGCGTGAGCTGAATGCCGTTATGCCCAGGCTCAATCGCAATAACTATGTGCGCATAGTGCGCGGCCGTCATCCGCTCATATCTTCGGATAGGGTAGTGCCCATCGATATATGGATAGGTAGTGATTACCGCTCGCTCATAATAACCGGCCCGAATACCGGCGGCAAAACGGTTACGCTCAAAATAGTAGGCCTATTTGCGCTAATGGTACAAAGCGGCATATTCGTACCCGCAAACGAAGGCAGCGAATTCCCGGTGTTTGAGCATATTTATGCCGATATAGGCGATGAGCAGTCCATTGAGCAGTCGCTTTCCACGTTCTCTTCGCACATGAAGAACATCGTGGGCATACTCGATAAGGCCGACGAAAACTCGCTTGTACTACTGGATGAACTTGGCGCAGGTACAGACCCGATAGAGGGCGCTGCGCTTGCAATGAGCATATTGGAAGAACTTAACGACCGCCATTGCATATGCGTATCCACAACGCATTACAGCGAAATAAAAGCATTCGCAATGACGCATGAGGGCATGGAGAACGCCTCCATGGAGTTTGATATAGACCGCCTATGCCCAACATACAGGCTTTATATCGGCATTCCCGGAAAATCGAACGCATTTGAGATATCCTCACGCCTTGGGCTGCCTAACAGCATTATAGATAAGGCAAAAGGCTTCCTAAAGGGAGAAGATGTGCGCTTTGAGGACATTATTTCAAGCGCGCAGTCTCAGCACCGCATAGCCGAAGAGGAGCGAAAAATGGCAGAAGAAGCGCGCGCAGAGCTTGAAAAGCTGTGTGCCGATGCCGAACGCGAACGCAGAAAGCTGGACGAGGATAGGAATCGCCTTCAAGCCAAGGCAAAGGAGGATGCAAAGCGCATAGTTGCGGACACGAAGCGCGAAATGGAGAAGCTTATCGTTGAGATACGCTCCATAAAGGATATAGACAGAAGCGCCGCCGACAGGGTCATACAGGCCGCGCGGGACACGCTTAGGGCAACCGAAACCGCCGTGAACGAAAAAGAGACAATAAAGAAGGAGGATAATACCAAGCCTCCCAAAACAGTGCGCGCGGGGGATACAGTAAACATTGTTACGCTTGACCAGAAAGCAACCGTGCTGTCCGCTCCCGATTCAAAGGGCGAGGTCATGGTACAGGCCGGCGTTATGAAGCTCAACGTAAAGCTTAAAGACATACGCCTTATAGAAGAAAAGAAGGCCGCTGCGCCCACATCCGGCAAAGTTGGCCTTGGTGCGGGCAAGCAGGTAGGGCTCGAGCTTGACGTGCGCGGAATGCTTGTTGACGAAGCCAATATAATAGTGGACAGATACCTTGACGATGCGTATAATGCAGGTCTCAGCGAGGTAAACATAATCCATGGCAAGGGCACAGGCGCGCTGCGAGCGGGCGTGCAGGCATTCTTAAAGCGCCATCCGCTCGTCAAGGGCTACCGCATGGGCAGCTACGGCGAGGGCGACGCCGGCGTTACCGTTGTCACGCTTAAAAAGTAAATTAATTAGGGCATTTTGTCCTTATTCATACCATGTTCACAAATTGATGCTATTATTATACCTATCATGGCGGCTTTTAAGCCGCCGATAGGCAAAGGGAGGTAGACATGGAAAACAATAACGTTATATTGGTTGTTGATGACGATACTAACATACTGGCTATAATAGAAATGTACCTGAAAAAGGAAGGTTATACCGTGGCCACCTGTACCCGCGGTGATACGGCAATAGACGCATTCCGCAGCGTTAAGCCCACGCTTGTTCTGCTGGATGTTATGCTGCCGGGCATGGATGGCTGGACCGTACTTGAAAAGCTGCGCAGCGAAAGCACCGTGCCCGTTATAATGCTCACGGCAAAAGGCGACACGCTCGACAGGATACAGGGGCTTGAACTCGGCGCAGATGATTATATTCCAAAGCCGTTTGAAGCAAAGGAATTGCTTGCCCGCATAAGGGCCGTGCTGCGGCGCAGCGCCACACCCGGAGACGAAAAGGAACTCAGATTTCCCAGCCTTACCATATCGCTTGATAATTACACCGTAACGCTTGACGGCAAGCATCTTGATATGCCGCCAAAGGAAATAGAGCTGCTGTTCTTCTTAGCTTCGCGCGAGGGTAAGGTATTTACCCGCGAGCAGCTGCTTGAGCAGGTTTGGGGCTTTGATTTCTTCGGCGATTCGCGTACGGTAGATGTACATATCAAGCGCATACGCGAAAAAATAGGCGAAAGGCCCGAATGGGAGATAAAGACCGTTTGGGGCGTTGGGTACAAATTTGAAACGGCTAAGTAATATGGCTTAGCGGCGGAGGCCGAATGGGCAAAAAATCGTTCAACACATTGTTTTCGCGCATGCTCAGCACATATTTAGCCATAATATTGCTGATAATATTCCTTTTGGGCATCACCATAAGCGGAATGTTCAAAAGCCAATACATGACAGAAAATGAAAATGAGCTCAGGCGTGAAGCCGCCGAAATAAACCGCGTTATAGTTACCCAATATGTGGACGCCGAAAAGCGCGCCGTTGCAAAGGATACGCTGAGGACTACCATGCGCAAGTACGACGCAATGCTTCAACTCTATTTCATAGATTCGGCATTCGGTAAGGTGATATTGCGCGACGAACTGAACGAAGCAAAGTGGGACCCGCTTTGCGATGCAGATCTTAGCGCGGACGCATCGGCAATAATAATGGGCAATGGCGAAATAGAAATAAGCTCGGATAGGTTTACTTCCGGCAATATCCCCATAATGACGCTCAGCCGGCAGATAACCACCACCGAAGGCGAAGTTATAGGCGCAATGTTTTTCCATACGGACGTGAGCCGCACAAACGATTCCATCCGCAAAGTATACCTTGATGTTTTGCTTTCGGCCTGCATTGCGGTAATACTGGCCATTCTTGCGGTAACGTACATAACAAGCCGCATGACAAAGCCGATAGTGGACATGAACAACGCTATAAATCGTTTCTCCCGCGGCGAATACGAAGCAAGGGTGAATATCACCAGCCATGATGAAGTTGGCCAACTTGGCCAAAGCTTCAATGAAATGGCAAATGAGATAAACGCGCTGGAGCAATCCCGAAGGAGTTTTGTTGCAAACGTTTCGCACGAACTGCGCTCCCCACTCACCAGTATGAGGGGCTTCCTTGAGGCAATGCAGGACGGCACGATTTCAAGCGAGGATCAGCCAAAGTATCTTGACATAGTAATAAACGAATGCAAGCGAATGACCGGAATGGTGAACGATTTACTCGACCTGGCGCGAATAGAATCGGGCCAATACGAATTAAAGCTTGAGCCGTTTGATTTGAATGAACTTGTTATTCGCACCGTGTTTACATTCGAAGCGCGCATCAACGCAAAGCATATAGACGTCAATATGGATTTTGATGCGGAGCATACAATGGTTGAAGCCGATCAGTCTCAGATAGCGCAGGTCATACGTAATTTGGTGGATAATGCTATAAAGTTCTCTCCCGATGGCGGCGCGCTCACAATGCGCATAGTCACGGATAAAAAGCTTGCCGTAATGAGCGTTATCGACCAAGGCGATGGTATTTCGCCGGATGATCTGCCATATGTGTTCGACAGGTTCTATAAAGCCGAGAAGGCGCATACGCCCTCCGGCTCGTCGTCAGGACTTGGGCTTAGCATAGTAAAGCGCATAATTGAGCAGCACGGCCAAACCATAAAGGCCGAATCACAATTGGGCAAAGGCGCAACGTTTACGTTTACGCTTAAGTTATATGAACAACAGGGAAGGCCAAAGGCAAATCCCGCACAACGGAGGTAACAAAAGATGGAGTATCCAAACTATTATTTCGACGGGTACAACAATACCCCTCAGCAGGAGCCCAAACCGCCAAAGCGCGGCATAGGCGGCTATGTGGTAACAGCGATAATATTCACAATCGTCGGCGCGCTGCTTGCCACCATATTTATGCCGGCGGTGCTAGCATCGTATATGCCAAGTGCGGATAACGGCACGAATAATAACGCCCCCGAGCCTACGCCTTTCTTCGATGGGCTTATTCCTCAGCTTCCGAGCGCTATTCCCGAACCCGGCAAAACAGCGGAGCCTGAGGACAGCAACTCCGCCCCCGCAATGACTCCAATTCCGCCTTCCGGCACCATGCCCCAGCTTGACGGCGTAGCCCCCGAAATAACCAACCCCAGCAATCCGTTGCTCGATATAGTGGACAGCGTAAGCGAAGGCGTTGTTGGCATAATCAACTATGGTTACAGCGAAAAATACACCCGTGAACTTGAATTCGGCTCCGGTTCAGGCTTTGTTATATCGTCCGAAGGCTACATAATGACCAATGCGCACGTTGTGGAAGATGCGTCAAAACTCGGCGTAATGTTCGTTGACGGTGAAGAAGCGGAAGCTCAGCTTGTGGGCTACGATAAAACGTTTGACGTTGCCGTGCTGAAGGTGGATAAAGCCAACCTTAAGCCGCTGAAGCTTGGCGATTCGGAGGCCGTGCGCGTGGGCGAATTCGTTATAACCATAGGCGACCCCACCGGACGTGAACTTTCCGGCACGACTACATTCGGCATAGTGAGCGCAACGGCAAGGAGCGTGAATATAGACGGCGTTACAAATGTTTACATTCAAACTGATGCCGCCGTTAACCCCGGCAACAGCGGCGGGCCGCTGATAAACATGTCCGGCGAGGTAATAGGCATAGTTTCCGCAAAAACCGTTACCGCAAGTTATGACAATTACGGCAACGCAATAAGTGCAGAGGGCCTTGGTTTCGCCCTGCCGATAGATCAGGCGATGAAGGTGGCGGAGCAGCTTATAAACGAAGGCCGCGTGCTGCGTCCCGGCATAGGCGTAAGTGTTACCACATGGGGCGAAATGTACGCCACAACATACGGCACGCCCGAAGGCATACTGGTCGCATCGATAATAAAAGACGGCCCGGGCCATAAAGCCGGCCTTGAGCCCAACGATATAATAGTTGAAATAGAAGGCCAAAGCGGCATGACTCAGGATGAATTTGTTGCATTGATAAGGGGCAAGATGGTTGGCGACAGCATAGAGATAAAGTATTGGCGCGGCGGTAAATACTATACCACAACTCTTGTGCTAGCCGACCTTAACAGCCTTGGCGGCGAAAACATTGGCGGCGAAGCAGACTATAACTTCTTCGGCGAATAAAAATAAGCATTATTGATAAAAGAGGGTGCAATACATTCACATACGCACCCTCTTTTTTGAATGAACAAAATATATTTGGGCAGAATAAACAACAAGTTTAGGAGGAACAGATATGTTTTTTAGATTTGATCCCGCGCGGCTGATAACAAAATGCCTGCTGTGCGGATTTGCAGCGATAACAACGCTTGTGTGCATAGGCGCATTGTTTCCGGATAAAGGCGATACAGCTCCGCAAAGCAGCAATGCCCTTCCGTCAAAGCAAGCTGAACAGTCTATGCCGGACGAAAACGACGGCATCCAAACCGTGTCAACAGATAGGCGCATAACTGCGCTTAAAAGCACAAAAGTTGAATGGAAGCTTCGTTTTGACGGGTGCGGACACTACATTACGCTGAAATCGCAGGGCGATATAACTGGCATGGATAAAGAGGAAGCAAAAGCGGCATATTCGGATTATTCGGCGGAACTTTTCACATCCGCCTATGTAAGCCTTGTGAAAGATTCTGGTGGATGCTGTCCCGAGCATTATGTTATGCTTTCGGGGGCGGATGGGGATACGCTTGAAGTATATAAGCGCAACACACAAACGCTTGAGAATGAACACATAACCAGCATAGATATTTCACCCGACAGATTTGCCGAAGATGCCGCCGCGCTGCAAGCGGGTGGAATGCTTTTCAACACATTGCAGGAAATAAATGAATATATAGAAAGCGTAGAATGACCCCAAACACCCGTTTGGGGCCTTTAGCGCTCTTGTCAAGATATTGCGCGCATGATAAAATAAAATAGAATATAAAAGTGGGGGTAGCGGCTCTTTGATAATTTTGGGTATAGACCCCGGTTATGCTATACTTGGCTACGGCGTAATAAGCACCGAAGGCATTAGATCCAAGGCGATCGACTACGGCGTTATCGAAACCGTTGCGCATACACCGTTCCCGCAAAGGCTGGAGCGGCTGTATACATGCATGAATGAGCTGATAAAGCTGTATAAGCCCGACCATGTTGCGTTCGAGGAACTGTTTTTCGCAAGGAATACCAAGACTGCGCTTCAGGTGGCGGCCGCGCGCGGCGTGGCGTTGCTATCCGCACAGCAGGCGGGGCTGCCGCTTTATGAATACACGCCGATGCAGATAAAGTCCGCCGTAACCGGCAACGGCCACGCGGATAAAAAGCAGGTACAGCAAATGATAAAGCTTCTGCTTTCGCTAAACAGCATTCCAAAGCCGGACGATGCAGCCGATGCGCTTGCCGCGGCACTGTGCCACGCGAACACGTCCGGCCCGGCAGCCGAAACATTCCGCATAAAATAACTCATACGGCAGTAAACGGAGCAAAACATATGTATGCACATATTTCAGGAATAGTTGAAGAGGTGTTAGCAGACCGCGCAATAGTTGAAGCTGGCGGAGTCGGATACGAATTGCTGTGTTCAAGCCAAACGCTTAAATGCTTGAAAGCAGGCGCGCCGCACAAGCTTTACACTCATTTTCACATTTCGCTTTCGCAGGATGTTATGGCGCTGTACGGCTTTGAAACCAAAGAGGAACGCGCCATGTTCCGTCGGCTCATTGGCGTTACGCGCGTTGGGCCAAAGCTTGCGCTGAGCGTACTTAGTTCGCTGAGCGTGCAGGATATAACATTAGCAATACTTACCGAAAACGCAGCGGCATTTGATAAGGTTTCCGGCATGGGCCGAAAAACGGCAGCACGCGTATTGCTTGAGTTAAAAGAAAAAGTGACCGCGGACGACGCCGCAATAGACTCATCTGCCGGCATAAAGGGCAGCACTGGCAGCATGGATATACGCAGCGAAGCTATAGCCGCGCTTGTATCGCTTGGGTATGACGGCGTAAGCGCAGGAAGAGCCGTTGCCGCGGTTGAAGACTGCGACAGGGTAGAGGATATGATAACCGGCGCGCTTAGGGAGATAGCCAGAAAGGGCAAAAGGTAACGCATAGTGGCAAACGACGACAGGCTCATTTCATCTTCAATGCTTGCGGAAGACGAGGCTAACGAATTCAGCCTAAGGCCGAAGTATTTGAAGGAATATATAGGGCAAAAGGCCGTAAAAGAACACGTTGAAATATATATCGAGGCTGCAAAGCGCCGCGGCGAACCGCTTGACCATGCGCTTTTTTATGGTCCTCCCGGTCTTGGCAAAACGACGCTTGCCTCAATAATAGCCAACGAAATGGGCGGCACGCTGCACATAACAAGCGGCCCGGCGATTTCGCATAAGGGCGAACTTGCGGCAATACTGACCAACATTGCCCCGGGCGACGTGCTGTTCATAGACGAAATACACCGCCTTAATGCAACCGTTGAGGAGGTGCTGTATCCGGCAATGGAAGATTACGCGCTGGACATAATAATAGGCAAAGGCCCCAGCGCGCACTCTATAAGGCTTGACCTGCCGCACTTTACGCTTATCGGCGCAACTACGCGCATGGGTCTGCTCACTGCCCCTCTTCGGGACAGATTCGGCATAAAGGAGCAGCTTCAGCCATATTCGCCGGAAGACCTGCTTGAGATAATCGTAAGGAGCGCAGGAATACTGGATATTCCGATAGACCGCGAAGGCGCGATAGAAATAGCTTCCCGTTCGCGCGGAACACCGCGAATAGTAAACCGTCTGCTCAGGCGCGTGAGGGACTATGCTCAAGTGCGCGGCGAAGGCAAAATAGACCTTGCCACAGCAAGAGCCGGACTCGATATGCTCTCCATAGACGAGCTTGGCCTTGACATGGTAGACAGGCGTATACTTGACACCATGATAGTCAAATTCGGCGGCCGCGCAGTTGGACTTGATACCATAGCCGCTGCAACAGGCGACGATGCATCCACGATAGAGGATGTGTATGAACCTTATCTTTTGCAGCTTGGCTTCATAGCGCGCACGCCGCGCGGCAGAATACCAATGCCCGCCGCATATCTGCACATGGGCTACGACCTGCCAAAGGATGCGACAGACCCGCGCCAGGAGCGCATGAACTTTTAGCACAATAAACAACCATAAATATACAGGGAGGAAATGAGCATGTTTGGAAAGAAAAAGGAACTTGAAGCGGCCATAGAGGAACTGAAGGCCAAGCTTAGCGAGCAGGAAGCGCTGAATGCGCGGCTTGAGCAGGCAATAGAGGAATACAAGCGCAAAGAAGGCGCAATAGCAAACGCGCTCACCCGCGCGCAGAGCGACGCAGGCAAAGTTATAGACGAAGCCAATGCAGAAGGCGCGCGCATAATAAACAAAGCCAACGAAGATAAGGCCGCTGCTCATGCGGAAGCTGAAAACATAATTGCAGCCGCGCAGGAAGAGGCAGACAAGATAAAGCAGCAGGCCGAGGAATACTCCCGCCAGAGCGCGCTGAAAGCGGAGGCGTTCATGCAGAATTACCGCGAAAGTGCATCCAAGCTGAACAAGGCCCTACAGCGCGCCGCCGAAACAGCCGCCGCACAGGCGGAGCATTTCCGCGCATGCATAAAGGATTCCAACCTTGATAACGAAATAGAGATGGCCGGCGAATACATTCCCGAAGGAGACGCCGGCATAAACGCCGATGA
>ULQS01038477.1_pt1 | contig 11794 bp, 20 predicted proteins | sample 1954751 | NCBI WGS metagenome assembly ULQS01 (sample SAMEA4835662, study PRJEB28245) | human gut metagenome | biome: gut microbiome; material: fecal sample | place: Denmark | collected 2008 | reverse complement strand
ATTGTGATATTTATAAATTAAAAATATTTTGAAAGGAAAATGTATGAAAAAAACAACAAAAATTATAGTAATAGTTATAGTAACATTATTAATTCTTTTGGTAATAGACACTATCCAAGCCAAAGTATTTAATAATAGTACAGTTATAAAAATAACTGAAGAGTATAATGGTGGAACTTTAACAAAATTAAATAAGGGAGTATTAGTTGCTACCTATTTTTGTTCAAATGGTGCTAAAAAAACTATATTTAAATGGGAAAACTATACTTGTCCTTCAAGTGAAGCTGCTGAGGAAAATAACTCTAATAAACAAAATGAAATAAGTTGGGAAGAAATTACAGAAGATGGCATAAATGAAGAACTACTCCTGCAAAATATAGATGTTGATATCCTAAATCAAATCGGTAGTGAACTGCAAACTTTAGTTAATGAGGCTTATGCTGAAGAAAGAGCCAATCCTGAGATAATTGTTACTGAAGGTTGGGCTAGGATTTTAGCGTATGATCGCTTTAAAAGAGTCGTCGATATTGGAGTTCCTGCTATGAAACCTTTATATTTAATTATTTATAAAAGTCCTAATCGTGGTGTCTATGAATATCTTTGTGCCTATGCTCTATATCAAATATCAGGATATGATTTTTTCTGGTCTACTACTGATGAATTTATGGAGAAATTTAATGAACAGATTTTAAAAGAAAAACAAAATTAAATGTTAATAAAAATAGCACAAGTGTAAAATATTCTTGATAGCAAAAAGCCATTATAAGATTTATACTTAATTGTGGAGGTAAAACATGAATTTAGGAAACAATTTATTTCAAGCAAGAAAAAAAGCAGGCTTATCACAAGAAAGTGTGGCAGAAAAATTAGGAGTAAGTAGACAAACTATTTCTAAGTGGGAAACTGATGAAACTATTCCAGATATTTATCAGTCAAAAAAATTGGCTAAGTTATATAACTTAACTTTAGATGAATTGATAGATTTTGATATTGATATAAAAGAAATAGAAGAAATAATTAAAAATACTGATGAAGAAAAAGAATCAAAAATTAACTGGACAAATGCATGGAGTAACAAATATCCAGTATTAAAGAATTATACCCAACAAGTAGACATATCTAAGTATTCTACTATAATAAGAAAACTATTAGATAGTCTAAAAGATAATTATGGTTTTAATGATTTAGATAGTATGTTAGTTTTAAAAGATATTCTTTATCACGAATGGAAAGATAATAAATAACCCTTGATATATTTCCTGTTAAAAATCTTAAACTTTTTATATGATGAGTATGAAAGGAGAAAAATATGAATCAAGAAAAAATTGGTAAATTTATTGCAGAATGTCGTAAAAATAAGAATATGACTCAACAGGACCTAGCTGAGAAATTAGGAGTATCTGATCGTACCATTGGCAACTGGGAAAATGGGAGAAATATGCCTGATCTATCACTATTTAAACCATTATGTAGTGAGCTTAATATTTCTCTAAATGATTTAATGAGTGGAGAAGTAGTAAATAATAAAGAATACCAAGAAAAGTTAGAAGAAAATATAATTAATACAATCGATTATACTAATAAAAAACTAGAAAATAAAAATAATTTTATTGGTTTAATATTCATCGTATTTGGTGTTTTAATTTCTCTTACTGCCATGGCTATATTTCCTAGTGATAGTAGTTGGGGAGCTATTTATTCTGTATTGGGTGGAATAGTTTCTTTGGTTGGTGTTAGTAGATTTACTAAAAAATTACAATACGGAAAAAGGTTATTTTGTAACTTTGGTTATTTTATAATATTTATATTAGTATTACTAGCCATAGATTACATTGGTGTTGTAAATATTCATCAAGCCCCAAGATTTTCCTTAATAACAGTTTCGGGAGATGATGTAAAATATTATGATACTTTATTTTATGATGTAGTCAGATGCAATGTTGATGAAGATAATGAAACATATAAAGTAATTAAAAATGGCAAGTATGATATAGATAATATAGATTCATTTTGTAAATAATAATAAGGCAAATCAGTTAGTATAAAAGATTTGCTTTTTTATGTTATAATAAACTCAGATATGGAGGAATGATTATGAAGAAAATGTTGTTATCTATTTTACTTTGTTTGGGAATTTTTTTAGGTATTACTGGCTGTGGTACTGAAACAGTAGATGAAGATCGCCAAACTGAAACACAAGATTATGGTTCTGTTGAAAGGGAAACAGTAGAAGTATTAGTTGCCAAATTTAATTCTCAGGTTGTTGATAATAGTACTCTTAATCCAGCATCAGATGATTATTTGACTACTGATGAGAATGCTTATTGGTATGGTTTAATCACTGGAGTGTATCTAATTGTCTATCCAATGGAATTTACTGGAGATTTAAGTAGTGATATTGTTGATTATATGGTTTTGTATGTTGAAAAAAATAGCGAATTTGCATCTTATACAAACGAGTATTTGGAATATTTAATTAAAGCCAATAATCCTGATATTACAACTGAAGAAGTAAGTGAGTTAATAGCTGGTGCTATAGATTCTGCTGACGCAGGAACAACTGTTAACAATGGTAAAGGTATAGACATAGGTTATGTTGAAGATGAAGAAACTTATCAATACCAAGTTATTAGATTATATGAATAATAGGTAATTATAATATATGGTAGAAATAAAGTTAACATTAAATATTTAAATTATCTATCTATATATATTGATAAATAGTAAGTTGTGGAGGAGATTTATGAGTAAGAAGATAAAAATACTTTATATAATTGATTTTATAATATTTGTTACAAGTGGTATAGGATTAATAATAGTAAATAATAGTAAAAATAATGGATTAGCAGCTTTAACAAGTGTGGGGCATTTTGTTGTATTAGGTATGATATTCCTAGCAAGTATATTACTATTTGTAATTATTTCAATTATATGTATAATTAAAAAGTTAAAGAAATCTACATAATAAATTACAATTTATGGAGGAGGAAAAAGTGAAAATTGCAAAGATTATATTATCAATAGTTACAATGCTATTTGCATTACTAGGATTATTAAAAGTTATATCTTTTGATATTGCAAATCCAATAATGTTTTTAGCATTAGCTACTTTATTAGTGTTGAGAAGTATTGAATATAAGAAAAGTAGAGAAAATAGTAGTTTTATACTAACTGTTATTACAGCAGTAATTTTATATGTTGTAGTTATTTATAATGTTTTTATAGCATAATAAATTACAATTTATGGAGTTGATAATAAATGAATAAAGAAATATTATTATCTAATATAGATAAAGTTCATACTACTGAAATGGGGATTGATAGGATTAAGAGAAATCTTAAATTAGATACTAATGATGTAGTTGAATACTGTAAAAATAAAATATTAGATAAAGACTGTAATATTTATAAGCAAGGAAAGAATTGGTATTGTGAAATTGATCATATAAAAATAACTATCAATTCATATAGTTATACAATTATAACAGCACATATTATTTACTAAATTACAATTTGTTTTTTAGAAATTAAAAAGGGAATAATAAAATAAATTAGTTGTTTCCTTTTTGTATGTAAAAATTCATAAACATATCAAATTTGGCTTTTTTGATGTATAATATTTTTATAAAAGGAGGCAAATTTATGGAACAAACTTCTTTATTTGATATACCTAAGTATGAACCGTTAGCATCAAGAATGCGCCCTAAAAATTTAAGTGAATTTGTTGGTCAAACTCATCTTGTTGGTCCGGGTAAAATTTTGCGTAAAATGATTGAAAGTGATAATGTCTCATCGATGATTTTCTGGGGACCTCCGGGAGTAGGTAAGACAACACTTGCTCGCATTATTGCTCATGAAACTAAATCGGACTTTATTACGTTTTCTGCAGTAACATCTGGCATTAAAGAAATAAAATCTGTCATGGAAGATGCTGATAATAACAAAAAGATGGGGATTAAAACAATTGTGTTTGTTGATGAAATTCATCGTTTTAATAAAGCCCAACAAGATGCTTTCTTACCATTTGTTGAAAAAGGCTCTATTGTTTTAATCGGAGCAACAACGGAAAATCCTTCATTTGAAATCAATAACGCGTTACTTTCTAGATGCCGAGTTTTTGTATTAAAAGAATTAGCAACTGAAGATATCTTAACATTATTAAAAAGAGCATTAAGTGATTCGCGCGGTTTTGGTAATGAACATATCGATATTTCGGAAGAAAACTTAAAATTTATTGCAGCCTTTGCTAATGGGGATGCTAGAAGTGCTTTAACTACTCTTGATATGATTGTAACTAATGCTCCAGTAACAAAGGATGGCTCTATCAATGTTACTAAAGAGATTGTTGAAGAATGTCTAAGTAAAAAGACCTTACTTTATGATAAAAATGGGGAAGAACATTATAATATAATTTCAGCTTTACATAAATCAATGCGCAATAGCGATCCTGATGCTGCCGTTTATTGGCTGGCTCGTATGCTAGAAGCCGGGGAAGATCCTATATATATTGCCAGAAGAATTACTCGTTTTGCTTCTGAAGATATAGGACTAGCAGATACTAACGCTTTAAATGTTGCTATTAATGTTTATCATGCTTGCCATTTTATTGGCATGCCTGAATGTAATGTTCATCTAGCAGAAGCCGTAATCTATATGTCGCTTGCTCCGAAGTCCAATGCTTGTGATGTTGCTTATAGCTTAGCAAGTAGTGATGCCAAAAACACTTTAGCAGAACCAGTGCCTTTACAAATTCGTAATGCTCCAACTAGATTGATGCAAGAACTTAACTATGGTAAGGGCTACAAATTTGCTCATGATTATGAAGATAAACTTACTACGATGGATTGTCTACCTGCATCACTTCTAGGGAAGACTTACTATAATCCAAGTAAACAAGGAAATGAAATTCGTTTTAAAGAAAGATTAGAAAAAATAAAAGAATGGAAAAAAGTCCATAAACAAAATGACAACAAGTAACAAATTAATAGTAGATTTGTTACTTTTATTGTATAATTATTTTAGGTGTTAATATGAACAATATCATAATTTATGGTTCCATTTATGGAACTACCAAAACGTATGCCGAAGAGTTGGCTAGAGAAACTAAAATTTCTGCAATTCCTTTTAAAAATTTAGATGATATCAATAACTATGATACTATCATATATCTTGGAGCATTATATGCTGGAGGTGTATTAGGCTTAGCCAAAACCTTCAAAAAATTAAAAGATATTAAAGATAAGAAAATAATCATAGCAACTGTGGGCCTTGCGGATCCAACTGAGAAAATTAATATCACTAACATTAGAAATAATTTAAAAGTGCAATTATCTAAAGAAGTTTTAGACAAAGCTAAAATATTTCATCTACGTGGTGGAATTGATTATGAAAACCTTAGTTTTGCTCATAAAACTATGATGACCTTGCTTTATAAGAAAACAAAACGCATGAAGGAAGAAAAGATGACTCCAGAAGATAAAGCAATTATTGCTACATATAATAAACAAGTAAATTTTGTTGATTTTAAAACATTAAGTGACATAATAAAAGAAATAAAAAAATAGAAAGGATGGTAATATGTATAAAACTGTAGTAATAGAGTATACTCCCAAAGCAAATGATATGGCTTTAAGAGTTGAAGAAACTGCTAATGCTATGTATGAACAAGGTTATGTTTTGGTTACAATGTCTATAACGCCTTCTGCAAAAGCAATTTTGGTATTTAAAAAAGATAGAGAGGATTAATTATGTTAAAAAATTTAAAGTTAAGTGCAGCCTTAATAATATTAGGAGAACTACTATCTTGGGCATTAAATTATTTTGCAAGTGATGCAACTAGTAATTTTTCTGAATTTACCTCTGGTATTTTACTTGGACTATCTGTTGGTATGAAATTAATAGGTATAATACTAATTCTACTTGTGATAATTAAATATCCTAAAGAAGAAAAAAATTCATGAAAATAAAAGACTATATTTTACATCCGATAAGTATGTTTATTATCGGTCTATTAACAGGAATCATAATTAAACTTATCGATATTCATTTCCGAGTTCAACACTTTGGTTTTTCTTTAAGTGATGTTTTTTCAGAACTTGGCATCTGGATTTTAATCGGTGTAATTATTTCTTTATTTAGTAAGAATAAAAAGTATGCTATGCTAAATATATTTTTGTTTTCTATTGGTATGCTCATAACTTATTACATTACTGCAGAGGTAACTAACTCTATTTATGGTTGGACATTTATTAAAGGGTGGAGTGTATTTGCGTGCCTTTCTCCGATGCTTGCTTACTTAGTAACACTTACTAAAGAAAAAGGATTATTATCTCTAATTATAAAGATAGGTATAATACTAGTGTACCTTATAACAAACATAATTATTTTCGGAGGTCCTCACATTTATGATATAGTATTTATATTAATTCTAATTTATTTGTTATTTATCAAAAAATATAAGAAAACTTGATATATGTTAAAAAACTTTGCGTAATTTCCAAAGCTTTTTGGTAGATAGCAAAATTGCTATAATATATAATTGATGCCGAGGTGAGAAAATTATGGATTTAGGAAACAAAATTTTAAAATTAAGAAAGAAAAAAGGTTATTCGCAAGAAGAATTGGCCGAAAAATTAGATGTTACAAGACAAACTATATCTAATTGGGAATTAGGTAGTACGCAACCTAATCCAGAACAACTAAAAGGCTTATCAAAAATACTCAATGTAAGTATTGATGAAATGCTAGATAATGATATTAAAGGTGTCATTGTCGAAAAAGTGTCTAATACCGAAAAACTTGCTGGTATCATTATTAAAATACTTAAAGTTTTTGGCATTCTTATAATACTTTATGTTATTTTAATGTTTGTTGCTTTAATTGCTTTTATGGCTTTTCGTAAAGAATCAACTGATTCAGTTAATAATAGTGCTACTAGTGCAACACTAAACTGTTCTATTAAAGATCAAGATTACACTATAACTATTGGTGATGATACTTATTTTAATTGTCCTGAATGTAGTGATGAAATGGAAATTTATTTGCGTGATATTACTGATTGGGCAAATATTGATCATAGTGTTGAGAACATTGAAAATTACTTTTCTGAAAATGGTGGAACTTGTAGGATGGATTAATTTTAATTCATCTTTTTATATGATATAATTAATTGGGATTAGTTATGAAAATTAGTTATAAAATAAGTGCTGATGATTTTTATTCATTGCGTGATTCTGTTGGTTGGAAGAATGTTAGTACTACTGAACTCGCTATTGCTTTAGATAATTCAATGTATGTTGTTGGAGTTTATGAAAATGATACCTTAGTTGCTATGGGAAGAATGGTTGGAGATAAAGTTTTCAAAGGTTTGCTTACAGATATTATTGTAAGTCCTGATTATCAAAATAAAGGTTATGGCAAAATTGTTGTTACGGAACTTCTAAAACTTGCTCAAGAAAATATGCAAGTGGGAGACCTAATGTGTATTGAAGCAGCTCCAACTAGTGGTAATATTCCGTTTTATGTGAAGTGTGGTATGAAACATAATCCCGAGGAACAAGAAGGCGTTTATATTTGGTTAAGAAAGTAGGGAGAAAACTATATAAAATGATTGAAGTTATATTTGAACAAGAAAAAAATAGAACAATAGCAACAGATAATGGCATTATCATTGGAGAATGTGATTTTACTATTCAAGGTGATGCTTGGAATATAATACACACCGTTGTTAATTCTAAGTATCAAGGGCAAGGAATTGCGAGAAGACTGGTCGAAAGTGTTATCGAAAATGCTAGAAAAGAAAAAGTAAAAGTTATTGCTGATTGTTCCTATGCTAAAAAAGCATTAGATGAGAGTAAACAATGAATATTGAACAAGATTTATTTAAGCGCAGTACTTTAGTTCCTGATAAATTATTATCTTTTGGTTTTGTCAAAAAGGATAACATTTATAAATATTCTACTAAAATAATGAACGATAAGTTTCGTGTTGATATCGAAGTTAATGAAGGATCTATCCACGGGAAAATATACGACTTATCCACAAATGATGAATATACTAACTTTCGCATCGAAGATTTTGGGACTTTTTCCAATACCGTTCGTGAAAAATATATTGCAGTTTTAAAAAATATTCGTAATAATTGTTTTGTTTCTAAATATTTTATTGGAAGCCAATCTAATCGTATTGCCAATATGATAGTAAAAAACTTTAATTGTGAACCAGAATTTTTGTGGGAAAAGAATCCCGGATATGGTGTGTTTCGGAATACTCCAAGTGATAAATGGTTTGCTATAATTATGAATATTGATAAAAGTAAAGTGGTTCCAAAGTCTAGTGGTGAAGTAGAAGTAATTAATGTTAAAAGTGATGATAATACTGAAATTTATTTGAAAAAGAAAGGTATTTATCCGGCATATCACATGAATAAGAAAAGTTGGATAACAATTATTTTAGATGATACCCTAAGTGATGAAGAAATATTAAATATTATTAGTGCTAGTTACGATTCATTTCCAGCCTCTAATACTTGGGTAATTCCTGCTAATCCTAAATATTATGATTTAATAAGTGGTTTTGCTAAAAGTGATATAATGTTTTGGCACCAAAATATGAGTGTTTCTAAAGATGATGCAGTATATATTTACGTTGCTGAACCATATTCGGCCCTTTTATATAAATGTATAGTAATTGAAGCAAATATTCCAGATGGTGATAAAATGCTCATGAAATTAAAACTAAAAAAAGAGTACCCACAATCGGCTTATCCTTTTACTAAATTAAAAGAATATGGCTTAACAGCAATCCGGGGACCTAGAACTATACCCAATAAACTTGCTAAAATTTTAGCAGAAGAAAAGTGAGGAGTTTAATATGTATATAAGAAGTCATAAAGGAAAAAGTTTAATTGAAAACTTAGATAATTATACCGTTTTAGATATTGAAACCACTTCTCTAGATTCACGTGATGGTGAAATATTAGAAATAAGTGCTTTAAAAATTAGAAATAAAGAAATAGTGGGTGAGTTTTCTAAACTAATTAAAGTAAGTGAAATTGGGTCTTTTACTACTCATTTAACAGGTATAACTGATGAAATGATGCGTAAATATGGCGAAGATATCGATATTGTTTTAAGGGAGTTTTTGGCCTTTTTAGGTGATGATGTTATTGTTGGACATAATGTTAATTTTGATATTAATTTTATTTATGATAACTTAAAAGATAAATTGGGACTTTATCTAACCAATGACTTTGTTGATACATTAAGGCTTTCTAGAATGTTACTTTCATTTTTGCCAAGACATCGACTAGATGATTTAATTTCCTATTTTAATTTGGAAACTAGAAATGAACATCGGGCTTTAAATGATTGCCTTTTAACCAATCAAGTTTATTTAAATCTGTGTAATTTGCTTGTTAAAGTTAGTACTTAAAAGAAGTTATGTTTTATTTAAAATGTCGATTTAATGAATTTTTATTGTCATAAAATAATTTTTTTGTTAAAATAAAAATGTAAGTGTTACCTATAGTGTGGTAACGCCTACTAATATTCGGACGCTAATTGCGTCTTTTTCCTTTTCCACCAAAAATGATGAGAATAAGTACTAAAATTACTTGACAAAAATATTTGTCGTTCATAATTCCACCTCACTTTCATCCTGATCTCCCGAAGATTCCCCCCTGAAGCCGGAATTCGGCAAAGTAAAGTAGACTTCCACAATAGGTAACGGGTATTTATTCTAATGGTAATAAAGTACAATTGCAATAAATATCGTCCGTCAAAGTTCGACGATTTTTTCTTTTTATTGTTAATAAAATCTTTTAATGCTATAATAAAAATATGGAGGGACTATGAACAAAGAAAAAGGAAAAATTATAATCTTTTTTACAGCAGTAATTGCTATTTCACTTTTTATCGGAGGTTTTTTAGGTTACACTTTAAAGGAAGAAAAGGGTACAAGTATTGTAATGCCACCAAATAAACCTAGCATCATCACAACAGAATCGGCAAATTGTGTTTTAGAAAAATATTTAGAACTAGATAATTATAATATTTATGCGTATTGCTTAGATGACTTAATGCTTTTCCAAGATGACGATTTAATAGACTTGAAACATAAAATTCAAGATGATGAAAAATATTTAGACGAATTAATAAATGGACTAAAATTGGCTGCCGAACTTAATGATGGTGGTACAAAAATATATGAAGATGCAGATAACTATACCAATAATGGACTTACTTTAATAAAATGTAATACTCTTGATGGTAATAGAGATATCTATATTGGCCCAAAAGATATGGAATATCAAGAATCTTTTTGTAAGAATCCTGATTCATCTGTAAAAACATTTACTAAAACTTATGAAGTATTAAATATTGCTTTAAGTAATAGTGATGCCTATGTTTATCTAACTCTTCGTCAATTTCAATATGAAGAAGTAGAAACAGTGAAAGTATTAAAAAGTTTAAATTATGATATAGCAGTGGGTAAAAACTATGAATTTACTTTTGAATACTCTAATGAAAACATTGAAGACAATATAAAATCAATATTTAATAATGCAACATTAACCAAAATTGTGGAAACAGATAAACAGGGATTAGACCAAATCCAAGATTCAATTAATTAACGATTTTCAAAATAAAAAGGAGACAAAGATAGTGATTAATACTAAATTAACTAGAAAAGCTATGATTATTGCTTATAATGCTCATAAAAACCAAGTTGATAGAGCAGGAGTTCCATACATATATCATCCAATCCATTTAGCAGAGCAAATGGATACAGAAACCGAATGTATCGTTGCTTTGCTTCATGATGTTGTAGAAGATACTGATGTAACATTTGCGAATTTAGAAAAGTATTTTTCTAAAGAAATAATCGATATTTTAAAACTTTTAACTCATGATAAATCTATAGATTATCTAGATTATATTCAAAAAATAAAAGATAATCCAATAGCTAAAAAAATAAAAATAGCAGATATTATTCATAATTCTGATGAAACTAGATTAGATAAAATAACTCCAAAAGATATAATTAGAAGAAACAAATATCAAAAAGCATTAATGTTGTTAGAAGAAAATAATGAAAAGGAGAATAGATAAATGAAAGTAATATTATTAAATGGTAGCCCTCATGTTGATGGCTGTACCAAAAGAGCTCTTTTAGAAGTGGAAAAATCTCTTAATAAAGAAGGAATAGATACAGAAATAATTGAAGTAGGAAGCAAAAGTGTTCATGGATGTATAGCATGCAAAAAATGCAGTACTAATGGTAAGTGCATATTTGATGATGTAGTAAATGAAATTGCTCTAAAGCTTAAAGAATCAGCAGGTATAGTAGTAGGAACTCCAGTTTATTATGCAGGAGTTAACGGCACATTGAAATCTTGCTTGGATCGCCTTTTTTATAGCACTTCGTATTCTAAAACTATGAAAGTTGGGGCAGCAGTTATATCTTCAAGACGGGCAGGTTCAACCTCCGCTTTTGATGAAATTAATAAATACTTTACTATTAACTCTATGCCTATTGTTTCAAGCACTTATTGGAATGAAGTCCATGGATTTACTAAAGATGATGTTGAAAAGGATTTAGAAGGATTACAAACAATGCGGAATTTAGGAAAAAATATGGCATTTTTAATTAAATCTATAAATTTAGGAGAAGACAATTTTGGAATTCCGGAACAAGAATTAAAAGATCACACTAATTTTTCTGATTAACTTAGGGAGTTTAAATGATAATTGAAAGTAAAGAAAAAGGAAATAAAATATATTATAATGAAATA
>ULQS01027950.1_pt1 | contig 11805 bp, 8 predicted proteins | sample 1954751 | NCBI WGS metagenome assembly ULQS01 (sample SAMEA4835662, study PRJEB28245) | human gut metagenome | biome: gut microbiome; material: fecal sample | place: Denmark | collected 2008 | reverse complement strand
TTTTGGATGCATTCATTTGACACGGCGGGCATTATGGAAAAACTCGCACAAAAGAGATTGCCGGAAAGCATTTCGGATTACCTTTGCGCTGAATGCGGCGGCAGGGAAAAACTCTTTTCAACACTTAAGTTTTGTGCGCTTGTGCATGACATCGGCAAACTCACAATTGTGTTCCAATCCCGCATATATGATGCGGTTGACTTTTCACCTTTTGCCGGTTGTGTGGAGCTGCCGAAATCAAGCAGTCTTGTTAATGCGCCCAACACTCCGCATGCGCTTGCAAGCGAAGCAATTCTTTTGAAACTCGGCTGCCGGGAGGGTGTTGCTTCAATTGCGGGTGCGCATCACGGGCGACCGTCTGCATGGGCAGATGTTCGCGACCAAATAAGCGGAGCGTGCACAGCTGTCGAAAATTTTTACGGAAAAAGGGGGAAATACAGGCAGTTATTTGAATCGCTTTGGAAGGAATGGATCGATTTTTCGCTTGAATGTGCCGGCTTTTCCGAATTAAGCGACCTGCCCGATATGGCGGTTCCCGCGCAGGTGGTTATTTCCGGCATGTTGGTAACGGCGGACTGGATCGCAAGCAACACAACGTATTTTCCGCTTATATCGGCCGACCAAAAAGGCGAATTCGGCGATTATCCGAAAAGAATCGAAAATGCATGGACAACGATCGGGTTCCCGAATATGTGGGAATCAAAAGCGCACTTCGGACTGGATGACGAAGCATTTAAGGAACGATTCGGATTTTTACCGAACCCGACGCAGGCGGATATTATTTCAACCGCAACGGATGCAGAGTCTTCGGGAATCTACATAATCGAAGCCCCTATGGGATTGGGAAAGACGGAAGCGGCACTTGCACTTTCGGAAATACTTGCCGCAAGAGCCGGCGCAGGCGGTATGTTCTTCGGAATGCCGACGCAGGCAACTTCAAACGGAATTTTTCCTCGGCTTGAAAAATGGGCAGGCGGGTTGGCGGAGGATGAGCAAACCCTTTTGGCGATAAAGCTTGCGCACGGCAATGCCGCTCTGAATGAGGACTATCGGGAGCTGTTCACCGGGCACAGCAATTTGAACATCGAGTCGGACAGCGGACTCATTGTGCACGACTGGTTTTCGGGAAGAAAGCAAACCCTGCTTTCGGATTTTGTTATCGGAACGGTCGATCAGCTGCTGATGGCGGCACTGAAGCAAAAGCATGTGATGCTGAAACACTTCGGCCTTTCCGGAAAGGTCGTTGTTGTTGACGAATGTCATGCTTACGACGCCTATATGAGCCAATACCTTGATATGGCAATAAAATGGCTCGGAATTTACAAGGTTCCCGTGATTATACTTTCGGCAACGCTTCCGGAAAAACGCCGCGCAGAGCTTATTGAGGCTTACACCGATTCGGAAAAACATCGCGCAAAGCATACCGAGGCTCACGTTGACAAGACAATTGCCGATGAAGCGTGGAAACACAGCCTTGCTTATCCCCTGCTGACATACACCGAAAACAATGCCGTAAAGCAGAAGGCACTCGCGTTTGACGGCGAAAATAAGGAAGTATCCGTTCGAAGGATTATCCGCGATGAGGTTGCCGCAACGGCAGGATATGCGGTTGAACGCGGCGGGTGTGTGGGCGTGATCGTAAATACCGTCAGAAAAGCACAGGAAATTGCGGCTGAATTGCAGTCCGCTTTCCCGAAAGCCGAAGTTATTATCATGCATGCGCAGTTCATAATGACGGATCGTGCGAAGCGCGAGGAGCAGATACTTAAGCGTGTGGGCAAGCACTCCACCCCGGAAAGCAGACGCGGACTGATAATTGTCGGAACGCAGGTGCTTGAACAATCGCTTGACCTTGATTTTGATCTTATGATAACGGAACTTTGCCCGATGGATTTGCTTTTGCAGCGCACAGGCAGGCTGCACCGACATAACAGGGTTCGTCCGCAGGGACTGGAAACGGCAAGCTGCTTTGTTCTTGATGAAACGGATGACAATTTTGATTCGGGAAGTGCGGCGATTTACGGTGAGTGGCTGTTGATGCGGACGCGGGCATTGCTGCCGAACAAATTGACGATTCCGAGCGATATTCCCCTGCTTGTTCAGCAGACCTATGATGAAACAAATAACGAAATGCTCGGAGAACTGACCGAGGGCATGAAAAAGGCGCAAGAAGAGAACAAGCTCAGAACAGGTAAAAAAAGGCGCAGCGCAGAAAACTACCTGATTTCGAAGCCGTCAAATAAAAAAGGTAAATGCCTGGACGGCTGGCTTGATAATGATATTAAGCCGAACAACGAACAGACGGGCGAAAAAGCCGTGCGCGATGGGGACCCGTCGGTTGACGTTATCGCATTGATGCGCGACGGTGAGGGACTGATACGCATAATTGCGGACAAGTCCGAAACGATCATTCCCGCCGACAGGCCGCCGTCAAGGGAGGAAGCTCTGCTTATCGCACGGCAAAAACTCCGTCTCCCCGGTTTCTTCGGGAGGCGCTGGAAAATAGATGATACGATTGAACAGCTTGAGGCCGAAACGCAAAATGTTTTTTCCGCATGGCAGGATTCGGCACTGCTCAAAGAGGAGGTCGTTCTGCTTTTTGATGAAGACCTGAATGCAGACCTTGCCGGAGTGCAGCTGCATTATGATATAAAAACAGGATTAACCTATGTAAAGGAGTGAAATGATGAAGGACATTGAATTCAATCTGCTTGACGAAAAATGGATACTTGTTCGCAAAAGCGACTGCACCGTTGATGAACTTTCACTGACGGATGCATTGCTCAAATCCCATGAGTATGTTGAGCTTGCGGGCGAGCTGCCCACGCAGAACGTTTCGATTCTGCGGCTGATGCTCGCCGTTTTGCACACGGTCTTTTCAAGATACTCGCCGCAGGGCGAACCTTCGCCGTTGTACGATTCGGATGACGCCGCAGATCGTTGGAAAGAGCTTTGGAATGCCGGCCGCCTGCCGGAAAAACCGATCAGGGATTATCTTGCGTCCGTGCATGACAGATTTTGGCTGTTTCATCCCGAAAGGCCGTTTTATCAGACCGAAGCAGCAAAGATCGGAACAGAATACACTGCATCAAAGCTGAACGGCGCCGTTTCGGAAAGCGGAAACAAAATCAGGCTGTTCTGCGGCTGCACCGGCGTTCAAAAAAGCGAATTGAGCTATTCGGAAGCCGCAAGATGGCTGCTTTATGTAAACAATTATGATGATACTTCTTCAAAGCCTAAAGGGAAAAATCTGCCGTCCCCCGGCGCAGGGTGGCTCGGAAAACTCGGTTTAATCACAATTCGGGGGAACAACCTGTTCGAAACGCTTGTGTATAATCTTATTTTGCTGAATCACAAGCGCAATTTTTCGGAGGTTTGGGGTCCGGAAAGCCCGGCGTGGGAGCCGGATGTTCCGAATACTGCGGAACGTGCTGAAATTCCAATGCCGGATAACCTCTCGGAGCTCTACACTCTTCAGTCTCGTAGGCTGTGGCTTAACCGCGATGATAACGAAAAAGTTATCGGTTACAACCTTTTGGGCGGAGATTTCTTCGAAAAAATGGATGCGTTTATTGAGCCGATGACCGTTTGGAGCAAGGTCAAGGGAAATGAACGCGCAGGCGAGAAATTTCAACCTCGCAGACACGATTCGTCCGTTCAGATGTGGAGAGAGTTTTCGTATGCATTTGAAACGGCAGAAGGCAGTCATATTCCCGGCGTTGTACTTTGGACGAAATATATTAAACAGATGCTTCCGGAAAGTCGAAAGCTGATAAGCTTTAGCATAGCATCAGTGCAATACGGAGATAAAGATTTCTTTGTAAATGATGTTTTCTCTGATTCGTTAACTTTTCACACGGATCTTATCACCGAAATCGGAGAACATTGGCGGGCAAAGATTACGGAGGAGATAGAAAAATGCAAAAAATCGGCCGCTGCACTGCGAGACCTTGCAAAGGATATAGAGCTTGCGGCAGGCTCGTCGGAGGATACGGTTCTGAAACGCGCCGTTGTCGAACGCGCCCGTGAACAGTACTATTACGAGATCGACTTACCCTTCCGAAACTGGCTGGAAAGGATCGATCCGAATTGGGAGATCGTATCCGAGCAGGAGGAACAGGCGCTTCGCGAATGGCACGAAACAGCAAAACGAATCGCATTGCGCATCGGTCAAGAGCTTGTTGAATCGGCGGGCACGGCGGCAATTGTCGGCCGTGCGGTAAAGGATAAGAATGATAAAGAAAGGTATTATTCCGCTCCCGACGCCTATCGTTACTTTAAGGTCAAATTGAATGAAATTTATCCGAAGGAGGAGAACAATGACTGAAAAAGAAATAAGAATCACCGCTTTTATGAAGCGAAAACTCGAGCGGCTCAGAACGCTGCCCGAGAATCAGTGCCGAGCGGAGCTTGCCGAACTGCGGCACGGAATCGGACACGCCCCCGGGGAGCTTCCCGCAATTTGGGGAGCATTCCTGACCGATCTTCCGGAGGAGTTTTATCGGAACGACGGTAACGCTTCGCCCGCGGAATGGGCGGTTTACACCGCATTGACCATGTTTGCGCTGCATCAGCAGGGGCATGATTTCAGATCCGAATGGATGAATGAGGATGGAATGAAGTTCGGGGCTTCGGTGCGAAAACTTGCCAAGGACGAGGATGAGTTGAAGCGCATACGCGCCAGATTCAACAAGATCGCAACGGCATCGGATCTGCCCGAGCTCAACCACCATCTGCGCGGCGTGATAAATCTTCTCAGCGGCAACGGTATAAAACTCGACTATGCGGATCTTGCCGTTGACCTGTATTATTACAGCTATGCGGAAGGAAGAACAAAAGTAAGGCTCAAATGGGGACAGGATTTCTGCCGCCAAATAAAAAATGATGAAAACTAATGTGGAAAGGAACCAAAACTATGAAAAACAGATGCTATCTTGATGTACACGTACTCCAAACCGTTCCGCCGAGCTGCGTTAACCGCGACGACACCGGCAGCCCGAAAACGGCGATCTACGGCGGCACGACCCGTGCGCGCGTTTCCTCGCAGGCGTGGAAACATGCAATGCGCGAAATGTTCCGCGAAGAACTCATTGAACCGGATATGCTCGGGTTGAGAACAAAGAACGTTATAAGCATGGTTGCAGAGGAGATTCTGAAACTGAACCCCGATGCGAAAGCGGCGGAACTTGCGGAAAAAGTGCTTACAAGCGCCGGCGTGAAATTTAAAGACGATAAGAAAGGTGAAACAAAGGATAAAAAGGCGGAAGCACTCTTTTTCATGAGTGCGGCACAGGCAAAAGCACTTGCCGAGATCGCAGTTTCCGAAGGTACGGCTGATAAGGAGGCCTGCAAAAAAGCCCTCAAGGACAACCCCTCCGTTGATATTGCGCTTTTCGGGCGAATGGTTGCTTCCGAAGCAACGCTGAATTGCGATGCCTCCGCGCAGGTTGCGCACAGCATTTCAACCCACACCGTGCAGAACGAATACGATTATTTCACCGCCGTTGACGATCTTGCTCCGGAGGATAATACCGGCGCGGGTCACCTCGGAACGGTGGAGTTCAACTCCTCAACGCTCTATCGCTATGCAACGGTCAACCTTGTTGAGCTTTCGAACGCCCTCGGGAAACAGGTCGCGGCGGAGACAGCGGCAAAATTTGTTGAAGCGTTTGTTCGCTCAATGCCCACGGGCAAACAGAATACCTTTGCAAACCGCACCCTTCCGAGCATGGTCTATGTCACAATTCGGCGCGATCAGCCCGTTAACCTTTGCGGTGCGTTTGAAAAGCCCGTTTCGGCAAAGAACGGCGGTTATTCGGAGGAATCCGAAGAAAAGTTTGTTGAATACGCAAACAAGGTTTACGGCAAGTATGCCTCTAAGCCCGATCGTGCATTTGCAGTCGGTGAAGCCGTCGGAAAACTTGAGGAATGCAAATGCATGAGCCTCGACAGACTGCTTGAGTCGGTTGCGGAGTGCGTTAAGGAATATCTCGGCGAGAGCGAGGGCATGTAATGGCTGTTTTGCTTCTTCGGCTTTCCGCTCCGCTGCAGGCGTGGGGAACCGAAAATTCAAAATTTGAGATCCGAAAAACGGGAAGGGAACCGTCAAAAAGCGGCATTGTGGGCTTGCTTGCAGCGGCACTCGGCATTCGGCGAAACGAGCCGGAAAAGCTCCGCGAGCTGAATGCGCTGCGAATCGGCGTCCGCATTGACCGCGCGGGAAAGCTCCTTCGGGATTTCCATATGGCGCATGCAGAAAAGACTTCATATCTTACCGAACGTTATTATCTTTCGGATGCCGTCTTCCTTGTCGGATTGGAGGGAGAACGGGAACTTTTGGAGCGCATTGAATTCGCGTTGTCGCATCCGGTGTTTCCGCTGTTTTTGGGCAGGCGTTCCTGCCCTCCGACGCTGCCGATCGTTCTTGACGACATTAAGGAGGACGGGCTGATTAAAGTGCTGCGGACGTATCCGACGCTTGACGATTCCTTCAAAAAGAAGTACAATATGACAGCGCACATATATGCGGATTATTCGGAAGATGATGAGCAGAATTCGGATGCGGACGAACCGAGAGTGATCGGACGTGAAGCGCGGCGTGACCTTGCGGTCTCGTTTGACCCGCGCTGCCGTAAACATACCTATCGCACTGTTGCGGCGTATGAATCCGTTAACAAGGCGGAGAATGATACGGACGCAGCGGAGCATGACGCGTTTGCAGAATTGGAGGACGCAGATGTATCTTTCGAGAATCAAGCTTAACACACAGAAACGCGAAACAATGAAAGCACTTGTCAATCCGCAGCAGATTCACGGTGCGATTGAAGTTTTGAACGGAGAACCGTCCGAAGCTTCCGATGCCGCGGATGAAAAAAATCGTGCGCGCAGTCTTTGGCGCATAGACACGCTCGGCGGGGAGATGTATCTGCTCGTTTTGACGCAGGACAGGCCAAAGCTGTCCCGTGCGGCGGAGCAGCTTGGTTACGGCGGAATTAACGTTGAAACAAAATCATACGATCCCCTGCTTGCACGAATTGCGGAAGGCAGCCGCTGGAGGTTTCGCCTGACAGCCAATCCCACAAAGAGCATCAAGCGCGAAGACGATCCGCAGGCTCGCGGAAAGGTAACAGCCCTTATTTCGGTCGGACAGCAGGAGGAGTGGCTTGCTTCTCATGCGCAAAGTTACGGATTTGAACTCGCGCCCGATGAATTCCGTGTTGTTCATTCAAACAGGTATTCTTTCAAAAAACGCGGAAAGAACAAGGAAGTAAAACTGCTTTCCGTAACTTTTGAAGGCATTTTGACAGTTACGGATGCAGCCCGCTTTCGGGAGACTTTGACTCAGGGTCTCGGCAGGGGCAAGGCTTACGGAAACGGACTTATGACAGTTGTGGGCATCGGGGAAGGCGTCAATGGCTGAAATTCCGGGGATGATTCGCCCTTCCGTTCAGTCTCTGCCGCAGATTGGCGACAGAATGACCTTTCTTTACTTTGAGCACTGTAAATTGAGCCGTGCGGACAGCGCGATAACCGTTACGGATGAAAAAGGGATTATTCATGTTCCTGCCGCTGCAATTTCGGTGCTCATGCTCGGCCCGGGAACGGATGTGACTCACCGTGCAATGGAGCTTATCGGTGATGCAGGTGTGAGTGTAATCTGGGTCGGGGAACATGGTGTTCGGTACTACACCGGGGGCTGTGCTTTGACGGGAAGTTCACGTCTGCTTGTGAAACAGGCTGCTCTTGTGACGAACCAGCGGGGGCATCTCAACGTTGTTCGAAAGATGTACAGTCTGCGCTTCTCCGGAGAGGATGTGGCTCACCTGACTTTGCAGCAGCTGCGCGGGCGCGAGGGAAGCCGTATGCGTTCCGTTTATCGGCATTGGTCAAAGGAAACAGGCGTTCCGTGGCATGGGCGAGACTATGATCCGGAGGATTTTTCATCCGGAGATCCGGTAAATCAGGCATTGTCCGCAGGGAATGCCTGTCTGTACGGCCTTGCTCACGCCGTGATTTGCGCACTCGGCTGTTCCCCCGGCCTCGGTTTTGTGCATATCGGCCATTCGCTTTCATTCGTTTATGATATTGCTGATTTGTACAAGGCGGAAATCACGATTCCGATCGCATTTCGGCTTGCGGCAGAGTCTCCGGAGGATATCCCGTCCCAAACAAGGCGCAGTGTGCGTAATGCGCTTGCAGAAAGCCATATTTTGGAGCGAATGGTGAAGGATATCAAATACCTTCTTTCCGATGAATCCGATTTCGGCGAAGAAGGCTGCAGACCGCTTTATCTTTGGGATGACCGCAGCGGCAGTGCAGAATACGGTAAATCCTATCGGGAGGATTGACGTTGACAGTGATTACTTTGAGCGACTGCCCGCCGAAAGTTCGGGGGGATCTGTCCAAGTGGTTATGTGAAATCAGCCCCGGAGTGTATGCCGGCAATATTAATGCGCGCGTTCGCACGGAGCTTTGGGCGCGGGTATGCGAAAACCTGAAAAGCGGGCGCGCAACCATGGTTTACAGTGCGCGTTGCGAACAGCAGATGAAATTCGAAGTTCATAATGCTCACTGGGAGCCTGTTGATCTTGACGGAATACTGCTTATGCGCCGCCCGCTTCCGAAGCCGCATAAGGCAGAAGACAATTCGACAGGGGCTCCGCAAAGCAGAGCCGGAAAAATGCTGCTCGCGCGTCGTGCGGAAAAAGCGCGCAGGCGGGCTGACTATGTTGTTATTGACGTTGAAACAACGGGGCTTTCGCCCGAGAGGGACGGCATTATTGAAATCGGTGCACTGCTGATAAGAAACGGAGAAGAGGCAGAAGAATTTCAAACACTCGTTATGCGGGATTCACCGCTGAGTGCGGATGTTGTCCGCCTTACGGGAATTACGGATGAAATGCTTGCAGCTGAAGGCATTCCTCTGAGCGAGGCAATCAACGGGCTTGTTGCATTCGTTGCGAACCGCCCGATTGTTTGCCATAATGCGGATTTTGACTGCGGGTTTCTGATTTCGGAGGCAAAACGCTGCGGCGTGAAGTTGTTTCGCAGTTCCTGCACAGATACTCTTGCCTTGGCGCGCAGGCGCGTGAACGGAGTTAAACAGTATTCGCTTGGGCATCTTTGCGAATACTTTGGAATTGATGTCGGAGAACGTCACCGTGCGCTTCCAGATTGCAAACTTACATTCAGGCTGTTTGAGAAGTTAAATGAAATTTGAACTGCTCAGGAACAAAAAGGCTGATTCCTAAAGGATCTTTTTAGTGTTTTCCCCGCACCTGCGGGGGTGATCCTTGGCGTTTTCGTCCTGATACTGGCGAAAAGACGTTTTCCCCGCACCTGCGGGGGTGATCCTTATAGATAACTGCAATAGCAATAAGAGCAGAAGTTTTCCCCGCACCTGCGGGGGTGATCCTAGAGTTATCCCCGATAGATGAGGGATAAGAAAGTTTTCCCCGCACCTGCGGGGGTGATCCGGAAAAACCGGTTCATCGGGAAAATCGCCGAAAGTTTTCCCCGCACCTGCGGGGGTGATCCCGGAAAAAATTTGAAGAACAACCCACGATAAGGGTTTTCCCCGCACCTGCGGGGGTGATCCTAGCTGACTTTTTCGGTGAGATGTCTGTTTCTTGTTTTCCCCGCACCTGCGGGGGTGATCCTCACGCTGAATCCGAACCTGCCGACGAACAGCCGTTTTCCCCGCACCTGCGGGGGTGATCCTCGTATACCAGATATTGGACTTTTCGTGTAATTGTTTTCCCCGCACCTGCGGGGGTGATCCTGGGGAGGATTTACCGAGGTCACAGGCGATGACGTTTTCCCCGCACCTGCGGGGGTGATCCTCACGATAAGCAGCCGCTTAACGTGCCTGTCGTGTTTTCCCCGCACCTGCGGGGGTGATCCCCATAAAGGACGGCGGAACCTCCGTTAACGTACGTTTTCCCCGCACCTGCGGGGGTGATCCTTCCCACGCATTGTATGAGACAAGGTTGCCGTAGTTTTCCCCGCACCTGCGGGGGTGATCCCATGGGTTCAGCCAGCATACAGCGTCTATTGTGGTTTTCCCCGCACCTGCGGGGGTGATCCTGCGCTCCTTCGGGATTTGTTATTTCAATTCGCGTTTTCCCCGCACCTGCGGGGGTGATCCCGGCGAGTGCAACATCAACGCCGTTGGTATAGTGTTTTCCCCGCACCTGCGGGGGTGATCCTACGGCGTCGGGAAGCATTGAAGTGTGGGGGGTGTTTTCCCCGCACCTGCGGGGGTGATCCTGCGCTCGCGCTGCTTTGCGGGAATGTCGTCAAGTTTTCCCCGCACCTGCGGGGGTGATCCTCAGTATCCGCCTGTCGGACAGCGCAGATGCTGGTTTTCCCCGCACCTGCGGGGGTGATCCCGGCTTCGGGCAGGACGGTTGGTGGATTATCTTGTTTTCCCCGCACCTGCGGGGGTGATCCTAGTTCACCCTGCGGCCTTGACCGAACAAACATGTTTTCCCCGCACCTGCGGGGGTGATCCCATCGCGCCTGTCAGCGCGGCTTCGATTTTTGCGTTTTCCCCGCACCTGCGGGGGTGATCCCAGCGTTTCGACGCCGCCGACGAGCTGCTCATAGTTTTCCCCGCACCTGCGGGGGTGATCCCTACACCGATTGGTGTACGGACAAAGGCGCAATGTTTTCCCCGCACCTGCGGGGGTGATCCTTCGACTTTGATGCTGAATGGACGGACTTAAACGTTTTCCCCGCACCTGCGGGGGTGATCCTCAAGCCGTGTCCGGTATTGGTATTTTGGGGCTGTTTTCCCCGCACCTGCGGGGGTGATCCCGCCAGCCTTTCGAGCGCGGTCTCGGGAGAGGGGTTTTCCCCGCACCTGCGGGGGTGATCCTAGACTTTGTAGTTATATCAGCAGGAACAAAAAGTTTTCCCCGCACCTGCGGGGGTGATCCTATTTGTTTAGAGGTTATAATAAAGACATCAAAGTTTTCCCCGCACCTGCGGGGGTGATCCTTCTGCTTTGGCTTCGGCGTTTTTGTCAAGATAGTTTTCCCCGCACCTGCGGGGGTGATCCTGGGCGGCTGTCCTCCGAATCGGAAGATTAAAAGTTTTCCCCGCACCTGCGGGGGTGATCCTAATCACCAGACACTAAAGCACGGAGAGCGGTTGTTTTCCCCGCACCTGCGGGGGTGATCCCTTCAAACTTTGTCATATTTTTGTCACCTTTGCGTTTTCCCCGCACCTGCGGGGGTGATCCCGCAAGGGCAAAATCAACCTCGGGCCCGAAGGCGTTTTCCCCGCACCTGCGGGGGTGATCCCTCCCTTCTTTTTCGTACGCCGTCCCCGTAGCAGTTTTCCCCGCACCTGCGGGGGTGATCCTCACGCGGCGGCGGTTTTGGGCGGTTTATTCTTGTTTTCCCCGCACCTGCGGGGGTGATCCTAATACACGGCGCAGGGCACATTTTTTTAGTCGGTTTTCCCCGCACCTGCGGGGGTGATCCGATTCTCAAAAATCTTTTGGTTAATTTCTTTCGGTTTTCCCCGCACCTGCGGGGGTGATCCTCCTGTCAATGCGGGGTCTTCGTCTTTATGGTCGTTTTCCCCGCACCTGCGGGGGTGATCCCGTAGGCGCAGCTTCCGCAATCGCGGTTATAATGTTTTCCCCGCACCTGCGGGGGTGATCCGGAGTTGTATAAATATTTTAAGAATATTTCAAGTGAAAACGAAGGGCAATCCGGTTTGGTTCGAACGCCGGCAATACAGGCAAAATTAATATATTATCGCAGCGGAACATAAAAATGTACAGCAGCGTTTTAT
>ULQS01066833.1_pt1 | contig 11963 bp, 10 predicted proteins | sample 1954751 | NCBI WGS metagenome assembly ULQS01 (sample SAMEA4835662, study PRJEB28245) | human gut metagenome | biome: gut microbiome; material: fecal sample | place: Denmark | collected 2008 | reverse complement strand
ATTAGAGATATATAATAATATGCAGGTGCCTGACTGGGGTCCGTCTATTGATGGACTCAATATGGATAATATTGCTACTTATGTTCGTGCCAATACGAATATGAAGGGCGACTGGAAGGATGTACCAGAAGAGATTAAGGATACATTTGACAGATTAGGTATTCCTAAGGCGGAGAGAGAGTCGTTAGCCGGAGTTGGAGCACAGTATGACTCAGAGCTTGTATACCATAATGTCCGTAAGGAGGTTGCTGATCAGGGTGTTGTATACACTGATATGGAAAGTGCACTTACAGGTGAATATGCAGATATGGTACACGAGCATTTTATGAAGCTTATTACACCACAGGATCATAAGTTCGCAGCACTTCACGGAGCTGTATGGTCTGGTGGTTCATTTGTGTATGTACCAAAGGGAGTTAATCTTGAGATTCCTCTGCAGTCATATTTCAGACTTAATGCTGCAGGAGCAGGTCAGTTTGAGCATACACTTATTATTGTTGATGAGGGTGCAAGTCTTCACTTTATTGAAGGATGTTCAGCACCTAAATATAATGTTGCCAATCTTCATGCAGGTGCGGTTGAGCTTTTTGTGGCTAAGAATGCAAAGCTTCGTTACTCAACAATTGAGAACTGGAGCAAGAATATGTATAATCTTAACACTAAGAGAGCAACTGTTGCTGAAGGTGGTAAGATTGAATGGGTTTCAGGCTCATTTGGTTCGCATGTATCATATCTGTATCCTATGAGTATCCTTAATGGAGAACGCTCAAGCTGTGAATTCACAGGAATTACATTTGCAGGAGCAGGACAGAACCTTGATACAGGTATGAAGGTAGTTCATAATGCACCAGGTACAACATCAGTTGTAAGTACTAAGTCAATATCTAAGGGTGGCGGAATCAGTACTTTCAGAAGTGCGGTAACAATGACTACCAAGGCTAAGAAGAGTAAATCATCAGTTTCATGTCAGTCACTTATGATAGATGATATTTCAAGATCTGATACAATTCCGGCTATGGATATCCGTGTTAATGATGCGGATGTAGGACATGAGGCAACAATTGGACGAATCAGTGATGATGCTGTATTTTATCTTATGTCAAGAGGAATTCCGGAAGATGATGCGAGAGCAATGATTGTTTCAGGATTTGCTGATAATGTATCTAAGGAGCTTCCACTTGAGTATGCAATGGAGATGAATAATCTTATCCGTCTTGAGATGAAGGGCAGCATTGGTTAAGTTAATCAGAGTGAGGAATATGATATGATAGGTATCGAAGAAAAGGACATGATAATAAACCGTATTCCAGCCAAGACATGGAATCATCTTCATATGAACCAGAGCAGGGTTGGAGAGGTTGTGATTAATCGTACAGGTGAGTTAAATGCTTCTGTTAATGATGTAAGTCTCATTGATGATGGAAAGCTTAATAATGGTGAGCTTGACAATATCATTGGTGGATGTGGTCAGGAGATTACAGAGGCAGCTAGGAAATCACAGACTGAACCTGTATATTATATAACAGATAAGAAGAATGCAGGCTTCGTAAGACTTGATTTCAATTATGGCAGGAACAATGCAGACATTAATGTTGTTGGTATTGAGACTAAAGAGAATGCCAGCATTGATGTTTACATGGATTTTAATGGAGATAAAGATGGAGAAGGCTTTGCAGCAGTACAGACAAGATTATATGCTGCCAAGGATTCAGTTATCCGTCTTATCCAGATTCAGAGGGTAGGCAGTGAGACAACATTTATTAATGATATCGGTGGTTACTGTGAAGATGGTGCAAGAATTGAACTTGTGCAGCTTTATTTAAGCGGAAAGAACAGATACGAAGGCTGTGAGATTAAGCTTGCAGGTGATGGAAGTTCTATGTCTGCAGAGATTGGATATGTTGCAGCAGGTAAAGAAAGACTTGATATGAACTACTGCGTAAGACATATCGGCAAGAAGACAGAATGTGCAATCAATGCGGCAGGTGCATTGAGAGATACAGCATTTAAGCTGTTCAGAGGAACTATTGATTTCGTTAAGGGTTCAGCAGGTTCTGTAGGTAATGAGAAGGAAGAAGTTCTTCTTATTGATGAAAAATGTGTCAACCAGACTATTCCTATTATTCTATGTGCAGAAGAAGATGTTGTCGGTAATCACGGTGCAACTATAGGAAAGCCTGATGAGGAACTATTATTCTATCTTGAATCAAGAGGAATACCAGCACAAGAATGTTATAATATGCTGGCAGCAGCTAAGCTTTTAGCCGTATGCGGCAAAATCCCTGATGATGGTATCAGGAACGAGATACATGACTACATTAAAGAGGTTTATTAATGAGTGAGTTAAGTAAGACGATTGAGTCTATAAGAAAAGATTTCCCACTTATTTCGGGAAGCAATATTGCATATCTTGATAATGCAGCGACTACACAGAAGCCACAGGCTGTTCTTGATGCAGTTAATAAGTATTATCAGGAGATGAATGCCAATCCGTTCAGAGGTGTATACGAATTAAGTGAGATTGCTACAGAAAGTTATGAGAATGCAAGAAAGGCAGTAGCTCAGTTTATTGGTGCTAAAGATGCAAGCCAGATAGTATTTACAAGAAATGCTACAGAGAGTCTTAACTTAATTGCATACAGTTATGGAATGAATTTCATTAAAGAGGGTGATGAGATTGTTGTTAGTGTTATGGAACACCACAGCAATTTCCTTCCATGGAAGCAGGTTGCAGAAAAATGTGGAGCGGTATTAAAGCAGCTTACACCTGATGAGAATGGAGAGATTACAGACAAGTCTTTAGAGGTTATCACAGATAAGACTAGGCTTGTAGCAGTTACCCAGGTTTCTAATGTATTAGGAAGAGTTAATGATATAAAGCATATTGCAGAGGTTGCACATGCACATGGTGCGGTTATTGTGGCTGACGGAGCACAGAGTGTTCCTCATATGCCGGTTAATGTAACAGACCTTGATGTTGACTTCCTTGTATTTTCTGGACATAAGATGTTAGCACCTATGGGAATCGGAGCATTATATGGCAAGAAAGAGCTTCTTGACAAGATGCCACCATTCTTAAGCGGTGGTGAGATGATTGAGATTGTTCACTGGGACAGAGTTAAATATGCAGAGGTTCCACATAAGTTTGAGGCAGGAACTGTTAATACTGGCGGTGCAGTCGGACTTCATGCGGCAATTGATTATATTAACAATGTTGGATTTGACACAATTATGGCACAGGAGCGAAAGCTTACTAAGATTGCTGTTGATGCCATTAATGACATGAAGGGAGTCAACTTAATAGGTTCTTCGAAGGCAGAAGACCATGAGGGTATAGTCACATTTACAATTGACGGAGTACACCCACATGATGTTGCTTCTATACTTGATTCACAGCATATTGCAGTAAGAGCAGGACATCACTGCGCACAGCCATTAATGGATTTCCTTAAGGTTAATTCAACAACGAGAGCAAGCTTTGCTTTCTATAACACAGAAGAAGAAGTACAGCATTTTATAGAAGAACTATCTAAGATCAGGGGGCTTATGGGATATGGAGACTAAAACTTTTTATAATGAGGTTCTTACGGACCATAACATGCATCCATATCATAAGCATGATATAGACAATGCAGACTTAGAGCTTGAGGGTGTTAATCCAAGCTGTGGAGACGACATTATCTTAAAGCTTAAGTTTGATGATGCTAAGAAAACTATTGTTGATGGGGCATTTACAGGAGATGGTTGCGCAATATCGCAGGCATCAGCAGATATAATGCTTGAGCTTATCATTGGAAAGCCTATTGATGAGGCTGTACATCTTTCAGAACTTTTCCTTAAGATGATTAAGGATGAGGCAACTGAGGAAGAGATTGATGAGCTTGATGAAGCCGGAGCATTAAGAGATATCTCTCATATGCCAGCAAGAGTTAAATGTGCAGTACTTGGCTGGCACACAATGGAAGAGATGGTAGAGAACCTTAAGAATGTTTAGAATGTAACCCAATCACTTATAATATGGTGATTGGGTTTTAATGTTTGTAGATAAGAATGGAGTAAATATGGAAAAGAAATTAGTTAAGCAGCAGCTTCTTACAGGAGAACGTGCTCTTTTTGCAAGCAAAGACCTTCGTATTGAAGATTCTATATTTGATGATGGTGAGTCTCCATTAAAGGAGAGCAGTAATATAGAGCTTGTAAACAGCAGCTTTAAGTGGAAATATCCACTCTGGTACTGCAACAATGTCAATGTAAAGGACTGTTATTTCTTTGAGATGGGAAGAGCAGGAGTATGGTACACTAACGATATTAATGTTGAGGATACAATTATTGAAGCACCTAAGAATTTCAGAAGATGTAACAGACTAGGTCTTAAGAATGTGGAATTTGTCAATGCAGAGGAAACTCTCTGGAGCTGTGATAATGTTACTATGACAAATGTAGTGGCAAAGGGTAATTATTTTGCAATGAACAGCAACGATATGAAGATTGATGGTCTTAAGCTTGTTGGCAATTATCCATTTGACGGAAGTAAGAATCTTGAGATAAGAAATTCAAGACTTATGAGCAAGGATGCTTTCTGGAATGCTGAAAATATAACAGTGTATGATTCATACATTTCAGGTGAGTACCTTGGCTGGAATTCAAAGAATCTTACGTTTATTAACTGTACAATAGAGAGTCTTCAGGGATTATGCTACATTGACAATCTTGTTATGAAGAACTGCAAGCTTATTAATACAACACTTGCTTTCGAGTATTCAACAGTAGATGCTGATATCACAAGCAGGGTTGACAGCGTGTTAAATCCAACTTCCGGAACGATAACAGCAGACAGTATAGATAAGCTTATAATTGAGAAGGATAAGGTTGATCCTTCGCTTACTAAGATAGTATGCAGGAATTAATAAGTAGAATTAAGAAGGGAAATCCGAGAATGAAATATGATTTTGATACAGTAGTGAACCGCCGTAATACGGATTCTTTAAAATGGAATGTGGCAGAGAATGAGCTTCCTATGTGGGTTGCTGACATGGATTTTAAGACAGCACCTGAGATAACGGAGGCTATTAAGGCAAAGGCAGACATCGGTGTATACGGTTATACTGAGATATCAAAGGACTGGTATGATGCATACACAGGCTGGTGGGAAAGACGCCACAATTTCAGGATGGAAGACGACTGGCTTATGTTCGTAACAGGCGTTATACCTGCAATATCAAGCTCTGTAAGAAAGCTTACGACACCAGCAGAGAATGTTGTAATCATGACACCTGTATACAACATTTTCTTTAACAGTATTCTTAATAATGGCAGAAATGTGTTACAGAGCCAGCTTGCATATGAGAATGGCAGGTATGTAATAGATTTTGAAGACCTTGAAGTTAAGCTCAAGAACCCACAGACAACACTTCTTATTCTGTGCAACCCACAGAATCCGGGTGGAAATGTATGGAGAAAGGAAGAACTTGCACGTATCGGAGAGCTTGCTTACAAGTATGGAGTCGTTGTTATATCCGATGAGATTCACTGCGAGCTTACAGACCCGGGCATTGATTATGTGCCATTTGCAAGTGTTTCGGAGGTGTGTAAGAATATATCTGTAACATGCATAGCACCTACGAAAACATTTAACATGGCAGGCTTACAGACAGCAGCAATATGTGTGCCGGATGAGCGACTCCGTCACAAGGTTTGGCGTGCAATCAATACCGATGAGGTAGCTGAGCCAAATGTTTTCGCAGTTGATGCGGCTATAGCTGCATTTACAAAGGGTGAGGAATGGCTTGAGCAGTTAAGAGAATATATCTACGAGAATAAACAGATTACCGAAAAGTTCATAAAAGACAATATTCCGAGAGTGTCAATGGTGGAATCACATGCAACTTATCTTTGTTGGCTTGATGTGTCTGATATCACAGACAATTCAACAAGGCTTGCGGCATATATAAGAAAGAATACAGGACTTTTCCTGTCAGCGGGAGAAGGCTTTGGCGGAGATGGAAAACATTTCTTAAGACTGAATGTTGCATGTCCTAAGACAACTTTAATGGATGGGCTTGAAAGACTTAGAAATGGCATATTGAGTTTTGACAGGTAGTGGGTTACAATAATATAAGTGAAATAACACATGAGATACGAGTGTATCTAAGAATAATAAGCGAGGAGATAATGATATGAATATTGTATGTTTAGACCTTGAGGGCGTTCTTGTACCAGAGATATGGATTGCATTTGCAGAGGCAAGCGGAATCCCAGAGCTTAAGAGAACAACAAGAGACGAACCAGATTATGATAAGCTTATGAACTGGAGACTTGGTATTCTTAAGGAGCATGGTCTTGGACTTAAAGAAATTCAGGATACTATTGCTAAGATTGACCCAATTCCGGGAGCAAAGGAATTCCTTGATGAATTAAGAAGTATAACACAGGTTATCATTATTTCAGATACATTTACACAGTTTGCTACTCCGCTTATGAAGAAGCTGGGCTGGCCAACTATTTTCTGTAATTCACTTGAGGTCGCTGACAATGGTGAGATTACAGGTTTCAAGATGCGTTGTGAGCAGTCAAAGCTTACAACAGTTAAGGCTTTACAGTCTATTGGTTATGATACTATTGCATCAGGAGACAGCCACAATGACTTAGGAATGATTAAGGCAAGCAAGGCAGGCTTCCTCTTTAAGAGTACAGAGCAGATTAAGGCTGATAATCCTGAATTAGAGGCATTTGATACATATGATGAGCTTTTAGCTGCTATTAAGAAGGCACTTTAAGATGCATCAAAGGTAAAAGGGGTTACTATGTTATTAGAAGAGATACTCAAGCAGGAACAGGAAAGATTCATTAAAGAGAATCTCCTTTCTGATGAAATGATTGAGTTATTAAAAGAAAATATTATGCCGTTTAACACACTGATGGCTTATTACAGATGCGCCATTATGGAGGTTGAGACTAAGTTCAAGGTGCTTAATGAGGAGTTCTCATTACAGTATGACAGAAATCCTATTGAGAGTATCAAGAGCAGAATTAAGTCTATGGATGGCATATTTAAGAAGGCGAAGAAGAAAAATATTCCTATAACAATGGAAGGCATTGAGGAAGGTATAAGAGATATTGCGGGGGTAAGAGTAATATGCTCTTTCCCGGAAGATATCTATATGCTTGCCGACTGCCTGTTAAAGCAGGACGATGTAGTGCTTGTCGAGAGAAAGGATTATATCAAGAATCCTAAGCCAAGCGGTTACAGAAGTCTTCACCTTATAATTGAGATACCGATATTCCTTCAGAATGAAAAGAAGATGATGAAGGTTGAGGTTCAGTTCCGTACAATTGCCATGGATTTCTGGGCGAGCGTGGAGCATAAGGTTCGTTATAAGAAGAATATTCCAGATTCTGAAGCAGAACAGCTGGCTGCAGAATTGTCTTCATGTGCAGATCAGATTGCTGCAATGGATAACAAGATGGAAGAGATTCGCCGCAGAATTGCAGAAGCGGAGGAAAGAGAAGCTGAAAATAGTCCGGCTAAGCAGCCTCAGACGATAGGTGGGGTGATGCTTAAGAAGAGGCTGGAATCGGGGAGGTTTCCCTTTAAGAAGTAGGTAAAAAATGGCTCCCCGGAGAGGGGGCTGGGTGTGGTTGTATGGTTTAATTGAAAACGCGCTCCCGCTCGGGCGAAGACGCAGCGGGTACTAAGTTTGTGGGGATTTGCCGCCTTTCGGCGGCTCTCCCCACGCACTAAGTACCGGCGTCTTCTTACGGTTTTCAATTAAACCATACAACCACACCCAGCCCACCACCCCGGGGAGTTTTTACCTGTCAGCGTTGGTCGCTTTGGCTCCCTCGCTTTTGTGGTGGGGGGGGGGGGAGATGCGTGGTTCAGCGTTGGTCGCATTGCTCCCTTGCTGGTGTGGTGGCGGGATTGAGCTATGGTCGTGTAGAGCAACTGTGTTTGTGATGGGGAGGATGTGACTGGGTTGGATAAAGGACTTTCTTGAAGGTTCAAGTGGAGTTTAGAGGCTGTAGGATTTTATAAAATGTGTAGCAATTTTCGCACACGATGTGAGAAAAAGGCGCATTCGAGCCATGGATGGCGAGTATGCGCCGGTTGCGGACGGTGACTGTAACGCGGATAAAATCCGTACAGCGTCTTAATGACACGTTCCACCTTTAAGAAAGTCCTTTATCCAACCCAGTCACACCTTGCTGGACATAAAAGAAGGAGGACATTATGAAGGTTATATCTATTGTTGATGATAATTATGGAATTATGTTTAATAACAGACGTGTTTCTAAGGACAGTGTTCTTAATAAGCATATTATTAAGATGCTTGATGGCAGGAAGTTATGGCTTTCTTTATATAGCAAGCAGCTTTTTGGTGATTATGAGAATCTTGAGGTTAATCAGGAGTTTGGTTTTGCCGGAAAGGATGATTTCTGTTTTGTTGAGGACTCTGAGATTGTTTCTTATGAGGATATTGTGGATGAGGTTTATCTGTATAAGTGGAACAGGAAGTATCCTTCTGATGTGAAGTTTCCTAAGGACATGCTTAATGATTTTAAGCTGGAGGGTTCTACTGATTTTGAGGGTAATTCTCATGAGAAAATTACTGAAGAAAGATATGTAAGAAAGAAATAAGGAGTATGATAAATGCGTAATATCAGGTTAGAAGTATTGAGAAGAGTAACCGCATTTTTACTGGTAGGCTTCATTGTGTGGAGCGGGCTTTGGGTAAACGGATGCTCTTCTAAGAATACTGCCAATGCAGGTGAGGCGTTGTCAGCATCATGGCAGGCAGATATGGTAACTCTTTCATATGATGGGAAGCCATATGTTGTAATTAATGACAATAATCCTGATTTTACTGAAGCAGATATGACGACTGCTTCATTTGAAAGCTATGGTGAGCTTGACGGTCTGGGAAGATGTACCACAGCATTTGCGAATATTGGTAAAGATCTTATGCCTGCGGAAAAGCGCGGCTCTATTGGGGAGGTGAAGCCGACAGGCTGGCAGACGGCTAAGTATGATAATGTTGATGGCAAATATCTGTATAACAGGTGCCATCTTATAGGTTATCAGCTTACTGGTGAGAATGCCAATGAAAAGAATCTGATTACAGGAACAAGATATCTTAATGTTGATGGTATGCTGCCTTTTGAAAATATGGTGGCGGATTACATAAAGGAAACTAATAATCATGTTTTGTACCGCGTAACACCTGTATTTTCTGGCGATAATCTTGTTGCCAGCGGTGTGCAGATGGAGGCTGAGTCAGTTGAGGATAATGGCGATGGAATTCTTTTCAATGTGTATTGTTTTAATGCACAGCCGGGAATTGCTATTGATTATGCAACAGGTGACAGCCATCAGGACGATTCAATAGTTGCAGATGCTTCAAAGTCAACAACTGCAGCCGAAGCAAATGTGCAGACATATGTACTTAATACGAATACTAAGAAGTTCCACAAAGAATCCTGCAACAGTGCAAAGAGCATGGATGCTTCCAATAAAAAGATTTATACAGGAAGCAGGCAGGAGATTATTGATATGGGGTATGAGGCTTGTGGTGTGTGCAAGCCGTAAAATAGTTATTTGAATTGAATTAAATTTAATAATATGGTAAGATTCTGACAGAGAAACCGGATAATATAATAGTTAGCTTGTTTATACATGGAAAGGAATTTTTATGAGAAAAATCAAACTAATACTGTTATTTTGCGCTGTTTTTCTGTCAATTTTGTTATTAACAGGTGATAAAGACAGGATACAGGCAGATGATGATGACAGTAATTTTACTAATTTAGTTGTATTTGCCAGATTTGCAGGTGAAACCGAATTTATAAATGATGTATATGAAGGCAGTTCTGTCAGAAAAATAACAGATAATTCATATAATGCAGGTTCATATAGTGTAGGCGATTATTACAGATGTGTATCAGATAACAAATTAAGAATGAGAAGTGTATATTTATATGATAATGGCGGCTCAATTGTACTTTCACATCCTCGTGGGTATTATGCAGAGTACAGCGATATTAATATTATTGGTTATAAAGATGCTTCGGAGCGTGCAAGCAGAATGTATGAGCTTAGGCAGGAGTGGTCAGAAGCTGTTAATAATGCCATATCATCGGGTAATAAAATTTCTGATTATAATGATACTGTATACTATGATTATGGTGTGCTTGATAAAGATAACAATGGAACAATTGATTCAATTACAATTATTTATAAGAATAATGAGTCAGGTAATATATCAGTAAGCTGGTCTTCACCATTGTGGAATTATACAGATTATGTTAATAATATTTCTGTTAATACCGGCAAAAAAACTATTAATAGTTACAAATATGTCCAGATAACCAATTCGTATTGTAAGCCTGATGGTGATACTAACGGATATTTATTTAAGGATGGGGATGACCAGGTATTTGTATCAATTGCAACAGCAGTACATGAAATGGGACATATTATGGGGCTGAAGGATTTATATAACTCAAAGAATGCGTCACCGGTGTATTTCATGTCAGTTATGGCAAAGCATATATCTCCAGTTCCGCAGTTTATGTCTCTTAAGGAGAAAGAAGTATTAGGCTGGGCTGATGAGAATGATATTAAGACGATTTTGTCCGAAGGAGAATATAGTCTTAAAGCATTAGGAACTTCAGGTACGGATAATATTACAGGATATAAGATGGATATTCCGGAAAAGGGTAAGACATTGTATCTTGAGTACAGAAATTTTGAGGATAATGGTAACAAATATGATTCTCAATATAAGCATATGTTCAAGATTAATGGAAACAGAGTGGATAAAATTCCATTAAAATCAGGGCTGGTATGTTATCTTATAGACAGTGACACTAAGTTTCCAAGTAATATGTATTTTTCATCACCTAAATGGAATTATGAAGTTCTTGGTGGACAGTATAACACAAAGGCAGATGCAGCATTAGGAATAGGTGAAGATATATGGATTTACGGAGATATTTATATCAGTGTCAATTCAATCGAGAATAATATACTCACATTTGAAATAAAGGGTGGCATTCCAGAGCATATTCATAGTGGTGGAGTGGCAACATGCGTCAATCGTGCAGTGTGTGAAGTATGTCATGAGGAATATGGTGAATTAAATAAGGATAATCATAAGTTACAGCATGTAGAAGCTAAAGCAGCTACAGTGACTCAGGAAGGTAATATTGAATATTATTACTGCTATTTATGTTTAAAATACTTTGCAGATTCAAATGCATCAAAGCAGATAGACAAAGATAGTGTTGTTACATCGAAACTGGCACCAGAAATAATTGCTGGTGATAAATGTATAATTGATAAGAATTCCGATAAGGCAATTACATTTAAGTCTAATGCAGCATTTTCAGATTTTGTAAAAGTAGAACTTGATGGCAGAGAGCTTGTAAAAGACAAGGATTATATGGTAAAAGCAGGAAGTATTATTGTAACACTTAATCCAGATTTAATAAAAAAATTATCGACGGGAGAGCATGTTATAGGTATTGCTTCATCGAGTGGAACAGCGAGTGCGCATTTTACTGTTAAAGAACCTGAGACAGAGAGCATTAAAGAGACAGAAGCGGAGACAGAGAGTATTAAAGAATCCGAAACAGTGATGGAAAGTACTAAAGGAACAGAACTGGAGACAGAGAGTATTAAAGAATCTGAAACAGAGATCATCAGTCAGATAGAATCAGAAACAACAAGCCAGTATACATTTGATGAGAATGAAACAAATGCATCATCAATTAACACTGGGGACAGAAATCATGGGAAATTATGGCTTGTAATAGCAATTATTGCGTTAGCTGGATGTATTGCAGCAACAGTTATGTATGTTGTTTCAAAGCGAAAGTAATAAAAACTGAATAGCAACTGATAATACAAAACAGGAGTAGGTCAATGATATGCCCCCTGTCAAGTAGACAGGTTAAATATCTAA
>ULQS01057303.1_pt1 | contig 12059 bp, 11 predicted proteins | sample 1954751 | NCBI WGS metagenome assembly ULQS01 (sample SAMEA4835662, study PRJEB28245) | human gut metagenome | biome: gut microbiome; material: fecal sample | place: Denmark | collected 2008 | reverse complement strand
ATTTTCATATAATTTGAATTTATTGGTTAGTAAATGTTTTTAATGAATGTCCGCAAATATCCAATTAGTAAATTCGATGTTTAAACTCAGCTCTATAAGTGCAAGCACAGAGTTCCAACCTCTCAAAGAGCCTAAAACCGAAATACCTTCGGTTGAACTTGTAGCAGAATTCGTTAAGGTAGAGTTGCAGGAATTCCGCCTTTATGTCATGGTAGGTGTCAAGGATGCTCCTCTTGGCGTTGCTGATGGCGATATGTACCCAAGGTAGAACCTTTCCGACTTTTTTCTTGTCATCCATGACAACGGCCTTGTGGGAAGCCACTGCCCCGTCCTTTTCAAGGGATGCGTATGTGCTGGAACCGTCCGTAGTGGCATTTGCCTTCCCGTCTGTCGCCTGTTTTATCCTGGGAGTTTCGGTGGAAGCCTTCAAATCGTCTATTACCTCCATCTTTATGTGTCCCACGATTTTAGGGGTACTCCGCTTCTTATCGGAAGGAGTGTCCGGGAAACTGCTTTCAGCCATGACAAGGACGGATGTCTTGCGCTGGCTTCCACGTCCACGTTTGAGCGGGCAGTTTTTCTGAGCCTCAGGCGTCTCGGTGGAGAAGACCCCTTCGTCTATCTCCACATCTCCATGAAGATTATAGCGTGCGTCACGCTTGCCCATCACGTCACGAAGCTTGTGCACCATTTCCCATACGGGCTGGTAACGCTTGCGCCCCAGTTGGCGTTGGATTTCCTTGGAGGATATGGCACGTCTGGTCGCCGTCAGAAGGTACATGGCGGCGAACCAGTCGCGGATGGGCAGGTTGCTTCCCTGCATCACAGTACCGGAACGCAAGGTCATCTCATGCTTACAGTCCATGCAGGTCCAAGAACGGTGGCTCGGATTCCAACTCAAACGCAAACCGCCGCAGCGGCTACAGAAAAGACCGTGGCGTTCACGGAAACGACGGAGAGCCTCCTCGCAGGAGCTTTCGTCAGGATATTGACGGTAGAAGTCAAGCAGATTCATTGTGTTTCCTTTCAATTGTTTTACAAGGAGTGCCTGCAAATTCTGTTCCTATGCCTGCATTGGCATCTCATAGCCTGTTTAAACTTTGCTAATTTGGACGTTTGTGGACATTCATATTTTATATTTCATAAATCTAAAGTTCGCTGTGAACCTGTATAGATATTTGCTATCTTTTGAGCAATTATTTTTTTTCTTTGAATATCAATTTCTTTTCTACCAACCATTGCATAATGGTGTTCAGTAACTTCTTTTATAGCATCAGCATATGGGGCTTTTCCTTCAATATATGCTTTTAACAAGAATGCGCTAGACAATGGTTGATCAATATTGTCTATATTGTCGTTAATACTATTATCTATTATTACAATTCTTTTCATAGGGGATTGTTCTCGTAAGTATTCCACTATATTGTATACTTTATTTTCAAGCATCCAACAATAAAGAGGTATAAATATTTTTCGGCGTGCCTCTGTATATGTCCAATATTCATTTATATATAATCCTTTCCTAAACATAATGTCTTTATGTTGCGTATTATTCAAATTACCACATCTATTCACACACAACTTTTGCCAAACTTCATTTACACTGCTTAGACATAAATTAGGGGTATTAGGTATTGGTATTCCTCCATGAGGATAATACGGGGAAAGTCTATTGAAAATATTCACTTTACCTATTATTGTTAAATCAACAATAATTGTATTCTGATATTTATGTAAATTTTCTCTTATATCGATTTCCATTACAACACTTTTAACTTTTAATCTATATTCCAATAAGCATCTGGGTCGCCATCAAATATCGTATCAATATCTTCATCACTATACCCCATTACATCTTGAGCATAAGAACCTGCATATTCTGAATAATGATGTAATTCTTCAAGCATATCAAAAGAATCATCATCTTGAGAAGTTATTGCATTGTTATATTTAACTTCCTTTTCTGTTTTATCCTTAGTAACTAACGCCGACCAAGGTGTAACATGTTGAATATTGTCATAGATACATGGAAGTAGAATCTTCTTCCTATCATTTAATAATCCTATTTTACCCTCTTTGTAAATTAAATAATAACAAATTCCATATTCAGAAACTTCAATCGGGTTTATTTCATCAAAAGTTTCCAAACTAATGACAATCCCATCTTCATTAACATACCCTTCTTTCCCGTTTTTCTTAAAACGCACATAAGGATATTCTTTTCTAAATTCAGACTCGTTTCCTATAAATTCCATTTCCTCACAATCTGAAACGATTAGTTTAGCCTCTTGTGATCTTGTCAAAGACGTAATACTATATAGTTTATATAGATTATATTTGTTCTCTTTTAGTCCAATTAAAAATTTTTCTGAAATAGGCTTGTTTAAGTATCGATTCCCAGCAGCAAATATACCAAATATTGGAGTCATAGGACTTTCAGGAAAAAACATATCATCCAATGGCGGTATACCCACATCACAGCATTGATGGTTTAATAATCCATATTTTCCTTGAAACTTTGTTATGTAATAGTTATCAAGGATTTTATCACCTATTCGTATGCAAGAGTCATATTTGTCAACAGGTACTTTATTATAGAATTTATTGTTTTCTATATAAAAGCCGTATTTATGGTTATGAAAAATTTCTTGGAAATAGGCATGACCTTGTTCAATTCTATCTCGTTCTCCGAAACTAATTTTGTATAAATCAAATTTCGCCTTAATTACCACATTTCCTTCTGGTGAAAGTATGCCAAATTTTCCATGCTCTTCATAAACCAAATAATTTCTATAACACCCAGATACATATGAGTCATCATGGTATGCTAATGAATCAAATACTCGGGTTTGCAAACCCGTTTCTGCATTATAAAGAAATTGACCTTTTTTACAAGTCACCACAAATAACGGGATTCCTTTTAACTGAGAAAAATGTACTAAACGAATATCTTTGTATGAAATATCTAATATCGTATGAAATTCATCATCCATTAAGCCATATTTCTTCCCTTTTATTACTATATAAAAATTCTTTATTGCATGAATAACTACATCATATTTCCTGCAATCAAATAAATTATAAAAATATCCATACATATTGATTGGCAGACGGATACTTTTAGGCGAATAGTATAAATAGTGCATGTAAACTTCTCCTGTTCTATTATCAGTTATTAATTCTCCGTTTCCTCCCCATTTGCCTTTTACAATTTTATTAGCATCTATAATATACGAAAGACATCTATTGGGCACTGGCACACTTTTTAATTTCAATTCTGCATTCGTCAGATATATGTTTTGAGTATATTTATCAATATCATAATTGAACTGATTACATAAATCTTCCACAGTCTCGAAAGTAGGCTCTACAGATTCCTCCAACGAATCAGCATCTATAAATCCATATTTCCCATTATTGCATACAATAAACCGAAGCAATGGTTGGATTGGAGTATAAATATAATCATACTCTCTACTTTTTTTATGTTGTCCTCCCGATACATGAATCAATGAATATTTGCCACCTTTCTTTGATTTGACAATATCACTACCAGTAAAAAAATTACTAGTTAAAAAATCCAATTCATCAAATATGCAATTAATTGTTCTATCATCATTAGAGTTTGCGTTGATTAGACCATATTTCCCATTTTTTGTAGCCTTATAAATTTGAGAAAAAGGTGTTATTTCACATACAATATCATATTCTTTATATGAAAACTTATCAAAAAATAGCCCTGAAGAACTATTAATGTATGAATATTCATTTTTATCGGTCATAAAACGAATAATCATATCATCTTCAGAAAGGAAACATTCATCTGCATCATGAATGTTTTCAATAATAATTTTTTCATTATCGTCTATAATGACATATTTGTCACTAATCTGATGTAATCTAACAATTGTATTCATAATAGCGATATATTTTAAGATGAAACAACTTATTTGTTGCCCGCAAAGTTATAAAAAACACAGACTTTCAACAAATTAAATACAAAATTGCATAGGTTGGTTTCCAAAACTTGCTTCTTACATTAGGAGTTTTTTAAATTACCGAATAGACTGAAATATTTTTAGTAGTCGTTAATACTCCACTAAAGCTTACATGCATCATGTATATTTTTACGTTCTTGAATAATATTCCGCTATTATTTTGTTCCTCGGCAAATTGATAATTACAGTAGGGGATGCCGAAATGGCCACCCCTATTAGAAAGACAAAACTCTCGATCGAAAAGTTGAATAAAGAACATAGGGAGGGGGTTACCAAAATGGCAACCCCCTCTCGATATAAGCACTTTAGCTATTATTTTAGATTTTTCCCCTTACTTCCAAGCCCTGAACATCCTATCCCCAATGTTCTGCGACACATATTGCATGGGTAGCTTCGCATAGATTTCAGTTGTTTTTATGGAAGTATGCCCCATCATTATTTGCAGGACTTCTTTGGATATTCCTTGCCCGAGAGCCACCGTACAGGCGAATGTATGCCTCGCAAGATGTGTGGTTAAGGGAAAAGAACAGCCGAGAGCTAAGCCTATGCCTTTGAGGAATTGGTTGTATTTTTGATTGGAGGTTATCTCCATCTTGAAGTTGTTGCGCTCCAATATTTTCCGAGTGATGGGCAAGATTGGCGTGACAAACTCATTCCCTGTCTTTATGCGGTGACCGTCAATGTAGTCTTTGCCGTCAATGGTTACAACGTGCTGCTCGTAATCAAACGATTTGGCATCGCTGTATGCCATGCCTGTAAAAGTCTGGAAGAGGAAGAAATCAAGATACTTGTTCATTACTGCATCCGTGCTCTCCTCTCGCATACGGATTAGCTTTTTCAGTTGAGCTTCGGTAAGGTGAGGACGGTCACTTTTCTCCCCACGCTTGTCTTGGAACCGCTCGTATGGGTTCTCTTTGATGAGCCCAAGGCGGAAAGCTTCGGACACATACGACTTGAACCGCTTGTGGTAGTTGTGGATGGCTGCCTGACTTCTGACGATTGGTTTGCCTTTGGTGGTATAGGTCTGTTCTTCCCTGATGAAAAGATCAAACTGATAGATATGTTGCAGGGTTACATCATCAAAAGTCTTGAACTTGCCGAAACGTTCAAGTGCTTTGTAGGTGGTCAGATGTCCCTTTCGAGTACCTTCACGGAGCGGACGATTATTAATACGCTCCCTAAGCCACGCCATAAAGTTACGGCGGTTGCCGCCGTCCGCACTCAGGTAGGTCTTGAATTGGGCAATAGTCATATCATCCTTGTTCACCTGCATAGCGATAAGGATATGCTCGAACTCGGTTACTTTCTTCTGGATTTCCTCGTTGATGACAACGGCACGCGGATGATTCACCACCAATCCATTCTCCCATTGACCGAGAGTGACACTATGACCTGAATGGAAATAACAGCGTTCACGCTGAAGGCAAACAACGATTTCGATAGCTCCTGCCACTGTTGCCGTGGCTTTCTTCTTCCGGTTGAAGAATAATCTGACGTACTTACTCATAATGGTAACACATTTGTGAGATTGGTAACACAGCTATGGTAACACAAAACCCGTCCAAAAGGGGCTTTTAGCGTCCAAGTGTGTCGCTTTTTCTCGTTTTTTTTGATGGTGTCACCACCTTATATACTGCCTCAAAGAAGAACGCAACTTATTGAATGTCAGCAGCATTTTGCGAGTTAAAAAGAAGAGGTCTTCATTGCTGAAGACCTCTCTTTGGTGATCCGCTTGGGGCTCGAACCCAAGACCCCAACATTAAAAGTGTTGTGCTCTACCTGCTGAGCTAGCGAATCAAACCTGTTTGCTATCATTTCCTAATTGCGAGTGCAAAGGTAGGGACTTTTTTTGAATCTACAAGGGTTTTGATGATTTTTTTTCGTCTTCTATATCACTTTTTTTAAATGTCTCCTGATTATCAGTGATTTCCACCTTACTAATTTTTTCCCGGTTAATGATGAAACGTTGGTAATAAGAGAGCATCAGGGTAGTAAGGGGAAGGGCAATGATCATACCCAGCATCCCCATCAGCGAACCCCATACCGACAGAGATAGCAGAATGATGGCCGGATTGAGCCCTGTGATCTTTCCCATCACACGCGGCACGATGAAGCCGTCCTGGATAATCTGTACGACAACAAAGACGGCAAGTGCGGCAGCCAGAATAAGCCAGAAATTGCCTCCGGTGTCGGCTGCTTTCAGGATAGCCAGTATGATGGTAGGGATAAAGCCGATGATTTGCAGGTATGGAACCAGGTTTAAAGCTCCGATGAATAGTCCCAGACCAATGGCCATCGGGAAGTCGATGATGAGGAAACCGATGCTGAACAGAATGCCTACGCACAAGGCAACGAAGGCCTGTCCGCGGAAGTAACGGTTCATGCCGTTTTTAACGTCGTTCAGTAAGTCGGTCACGAACTTGCGATATTTTACGGGTACAAGATAGGGCCATCCTTCAGAAATGCTTTCATAGTCGAGCAGGATGAACACTATATATAATAGGATAATAAAGAAGGTGAACACGCTGAACAGCAGGTTGACAGACTCGGAAAGTATGGTCCATACGCCAGGTAAAGTTTCTTTTAGTGCAGCCAGCAGGTCCTTTTCGTTGAATATCTGTATCAGTAAGCGAGTATCAATGTTTTCGCGCAGGAAGTCGGACAACGACTTGGGGACGTTGCCGCCTGTAGTAGTGCTCGAAAAGTATTCGATTAGCAGATCCTTCACTCGCCCGAATTCTTCTATCATGGGCGGTACCAGCAGGAAAAAAGCGGCTACACCTACCAGCACAATACTGAGCAATGCGCAGAAGATGGAGACAACCCTGTTCTTAAGCCGAAGCTTATACTGAAAGAAGGTGACCAGCGGATATATCAGATAGGCTATCAGCCAGGCAATGAAGAAGGGAAGAAGCACGCCGCTCAGGCGTTCGAGCAGCATAAGAATACCGATGATGATAGCGCCGATGATGACGCCGCGGATGAAGCTGTCGAAAGTGATTTTCTTGCGTTCCATATTCTGACGTTTTTTTAGGAGTGGGGCAGGGGATTGTCGTTGTGCTTACGGTCTTCGGCTATGGCTTGCTGGTAGCACGAGCGGCACAGTGGCTCGTATTCTTCGGTTTCGCCAAGCAGCACCTGTTTGTCGTTCTTTACGGTACGGTGCGAGAAGGCGGCCAGTTGTCCGCATTTCACGCAGATGGCATGAACTTTCGAAACTTCGTCGGCAATGGCACACAGTCCCGGCATCGGTCCGAACGGACGGCCACGGAAGTCCATGTCAAGTCCTGCCACGATGACACGGATGCCATTGTTGGCCAGCTGGTTACAGACGTCAATCAGTCCGTCGTCGAAGAACTGGGCTTCGTCGATACCTACCACGTCTACTTCCGAGGTGAACAGCAGGATGCTGGCCGACGAGTCGATGGGAGTCGAGGAGATAGAGTGGCCTTCGTGCGACACTACGTCTTCTTCCGAGTAGCGTGTATCAATGGCGGGCTTGTAGATTTCGACCCGCTGTTTGGCAAACTTGGCGCGCTTGAGGCGGCGTATCAGTTCTTCAGTCTTTCCGGAGAACATGGAGCCGCAAATGACTTCGATTCTGCCCCGGCGCTTGGTTTCCTGTATATGATCTTCCGAGAATAGTACCATGTCTTTATACTGTTATGTTGGCCACAAAAGTAATACTTTTGTTGGCTTTAAGATATTATTTCATTATTTATTTCTACATTTGTGGCATTAACATGGATGGACATTGAAAGGTTATGCAGACTTTATTGACAGACATTGAACTGGATATTCAGGAATTGAAATGTGTGATGCAAGCCGTTGAGCAAGGAAATAATCCGGCTTTGCGCGAAGTAGCCAGACGGAATATCCGTCAGATGCAGGCTCGTTTGAGCGAATTGGAGCGCCTGCTTGACGAGACGACTGCAACTACTTCGGTCGAAACGGTAGCTGTGGCAGAAGCTGTTCCGGCAGCTGAGCCGGTAACACATGAAACTCCGGTTGAGGCCGATCTGGAAGAACCTGTGCCGACTCCGGTTGTTGTTCCGGTGTTTCAGGAAGAACCGGCAGAACCGGCACCTGCCGAAGAGCAGGTACGTGTCCCTGTCGAAGAAGTAGTTCCTACCGTACAGCCTACTTCCATCCTGGCCGAGCGTATCAGACCCGCTACCGACTTGCGCCACGCCATTAGCCTGAACGACGCGTTCCGTTTCACGCGCGAACTGTTTAAAGGCGACGGGGCGCGGATGAATGAAGTGGTGGAGCAACTGGGCAATGCAGCTACGCTGGACGAAGCGTTGCGCATATTCTATTCGACCGTGGTGCCCGATGAGGAAAACGAGGCAACCGCTGATTTTATCGAACTTCTTAAGAAATACTTCAGTTAAAGCAGACTATAAAGATATGGGAAAACTGTATGTAGTGCCTACCCCTGTAGGAAATCTGGAGGACATGACCTTCCGCGCCATCCGCATATTGAAAGAAGCCGATCTGGTGCTGGCCGAGGACACTCGGACCTCAGGCATTTTGCTGAAACACTTCGAAATTAAGAACGCCATGCAATCTCACCACAAGTTCAATGAACATAAAACGGTGGAAAGTGTTGTTAATAGAATAAGGGGGGGCGAAACTGTAGCCTTGATATCCGATGCAGGTACGCCGGGCATTTCCGATCCGGGCTTCCTGCTGGTACGCGAATGCGTGCGTGCAGGTATCGAGGTGCAATGCCTGCCTGGGGCGACGGCTTTCGTGCCGGCTCTGGTGGCTTCGGGATTACCCAATGAGAAGTTCTGCTTCGAGGGTTTCTTGCCACAGAAGAAGGGACGGATGACCCGCTTGAAAGCATTGGCCGAGGAACCACGCACGATGGTGTTCTACGAGTCGCCCTATCGTTTGCTGAAGGCTTTGACCCAGTTTGCCGAGTTCTTTGGAACCGAGCGGCAGGCATCCGTGTCGAGAGAAATATCGAAGGTGCACGAAGAAACCGTGCGGGGCACTTTGGGCGAACTGATAGAACACTTCACGGCCAATGAACCCCGTGGAGAAATAGTAATTGTAGTAGCAGGAATAGACGATAAATAAACACTTTTATTAATTCAAACGTAAGGAAAGGAAAAACGTATGAAAAAGTTTGCAGTATTAGTGGCATGCACGGCTGCGTTGGTATCGTGCAACAATTTTTCGGGAGGGAACAACGACCGTTTGCAGGCCGAAAACGATTCGCTCTTGATGGAGCTGAACCAGCGCAATACCGAGCTGGACGAGATGATGGGAACATTCAACGAAATTTCGGAAGGATTCCGTCAGATCAATGCGGCTGAAAACCGGGTGGACTTGCAGCGTGGAGCCGTTGCCGAAGGCTCGCTGAACGCTAAGGAACAGATTGCTTCCGACATCGAATTCATCCGCAAGCAGATGGAAGAAAACAAGGAGCAGATTGCCAAATTGCAGGCAATGCTGAAGAACAGTAAGAACAACTCGGCTCAGTTGAAGAAAGCTGTTGAATCGCTGACTCAGGAGCTGGTTGTAAAAACGCAACGCATCGAAGAATTGCAGGCCGAACTGGCTTCGAAGAACATCCGCATACAGGAACTGGATGCCGCCGTATCCGATCTGACGGCTGCCAAGGAAGAGCTGACCACTGAGAACGAAGCCAAGGCGAAGACCGTGGCCGAACAAGACAAGGCTCTGAACACTGCTTGGTTTGTTTTCGGAACGAAGAAAGAGCTGAAGGACCAGAAGATTCTGTCCAACACAGGTCTGTTTAAGAAAGGTGAGGTAATGCAGGATGCCGATGTCAACAAGGACTACTTCACTCAGGTAGACATCCGTACGACGAAGGAAATCAAGCTTTATTCGAAAGATGCCGAAATTCTGACTACGCATCCTGCTGGCTCGTATGCGCTCGACAAGGACAACAAAGGCCAGCTGATTCTGAAGATTACCAATCCGAAAGATTTCTGGAGCGTATCCAAGTACCTCGTTATTCAGGTAAAATAAGTCTAATTTTATTCTATTAATTTCGGGTACGGGCTGTACGGATTGCAGCGGAACACTTCGACTGTTCCGTCTGCACTGTGTGCAGCCCGTTTTTTTGAGACGTACAGGCTTTAACCCTCTTATGACTGAACTCTTCAGCCTGAACCTTTTCCTGTTTCAATCCATATACGCATGGCATATAAGAATCTGTTCTTCGACCTTGATGATACGTTGTGGGCTTTCACGCAGAATGCCCGCGATACGTTCGAGGAATTGTACGACAAGTATCGTTACGACCGTTTTTTCCATTCCTTCCAACATTACTATACGCTCTACCAGCAGCACAACCTGGAGCTGTGGGCTGCATACGGGCGCGGGCAGCTGACCAAGGACGAACTGAACCGTCAGCGCTTTCTTTATCCGCTCGAAGCTGTCGGTGCGGGCGATGCCGAGTTGGCAAAAGCCTTTACGGACGATTTCTTTACGCTGATACCTGCCAAGAGTGGACTGATGCCGCATGCGCGCGAGGTGCTCGAATACCTGCATCCACGCTACAACCTGTACATCCTGTCCAATGGTTTTCAGGAGTTGCAATGCCGCAAGATGCGTTCGGCCGGTATCGACCGTTACTTCAAAAAGGTAGTCCTGTCCGATGATATCGGCGTGCTGAAACCCCGTGCTGCCATCTTCCATTTTGCTCTTTCGGCCACCCAGTCGCAGTTGGGCGAGTCGCTGATGATAGGCGACAGTTGGGAGAACGACGTGGCTGGAGCTGCCGGTGTGGGCATGCATCAGGTGTTCTACGACGTCTCAGGCAACAGCCCTCTTCCTTTTAGGCCTACTTATCGGATAACCGATTTGAAAGATTTGCTCGGAATCTTGTAGCACATGTCAGATTTAGTCGTATTTTTGTGTATTCAATACTATACTTAAAATTCTGTATTATGGAAACCCTTATTCCTTTTGCATTACTTTGCTTTACGTCTTTTTTCACACTGACCAATCCGCTCGGCACCATGCCTGTGTTTCTGACCATGACTCAGGGTATGACGGAGCGTGAACGCCGTTCAGTTGTTTCGCGTGCTACGCTGGTGGCATTCATCACCATCATGGTATTTACTTTCGCGGGCCAGTTTCTCTTCAAGTTCTTCGGTATTTCGACCAACGGTTTCCGTATAGCCGGCGGAGTCATCATTTTCAAGATAGGTTACGACATGCTGCAGGCACGCTATACGCCGATGAAGCTGAAGGACGAGGAAATCAAAACCTATGCCGACGACATCTCCATTACGCCGCTTGGCATCCCCATGCTTTGCGGACCGGGTGCCATTGCCAATGCCATTGTGCTGATGCAGGATGCCAACACCTTTGCCATGAAGGGAGTGTTGATAGGTATGATTGCCTTCATCTATCTGCTTACATTCTTTATCCTGCGCGCTTCTACCCGCTTGGTAAATGTGCTGGGCGAGACGGGCAACAACGTGATGATGCGTCTGATGGGTCTGATTCTGATGGTAATCGCCGTAGAGTGTTTCGTGGGTGGTGCCAAACCGATTCTGGTCGAGATACTGAAGGAAGGTATACCGGGTATTACTCAGTAAGGTACTTGTTTGTCTCGTGTGAGATACAGGTGTTTATAGCTTATTCCACCGTTTTTACCCAATACCCGTTCCCATACTTCGTATGTACCCTGCGCCCCAACTGCGCCAACAGCCGTGCGAACGACGTACACGAACAGTCCTTTAGTGCAGCAGGGTTCTTCTTCTTTACTGTAGCATAAATTTCGGCAGCAGACATCAGACGGGCGCCCTGTTCACCCGGCTCGGCGAAGCGGAAACACGTGCTGACCAACTCTTCGGCGGGCGTAACGCGGTAGAACGGGCGGTTGGCTTGCTGAATCTCGTTTTCCTCTTCCTTGCTGAACCAGCAGCGTTCGCCGTTCTCCAACTCGTGCAGCAGCTGGGCGTAGAGTTGTTCATAATCCACCGGCGTGGTGCAATCAATGGGGCGTTCCACCTCCACACAGATAAAGCGACGGCTGCCCGAAAGGTCGGTCAGCAGGTCGCGGCGGTTGCT
>ULQS01026120.1_pt1 | contig 12099 bp, 10 predicted proteins | sample 1954751 | NCBI WGS metagenome assembly ULQS01 (sample SAMEA4835662, study PRJEB28245) | human gut metagenome | biome: gut microbiome; material: fecal sample | place: Denmark | collected 2008 | reverse complement strand
CCGAAGGCCTCACCCTCTGCCTTGGTCATGGTGCTCATGGAGCCGATATCAGCGCCTGCAACGAAGCTCTTGTCGCCTTCGCCGGTCAGGACGATGCAGCGGATGGTCTCCTGATCGACAGCCTCAAAAGCTGCCTTCAGGTCGGCCAGACCTCAGGGTTCAGGGCATTCAGTGCCTTGGGACGGTCGATGGTGATGATCTCGACAGCGCCCTGCACCTCGGTTTTTACAAAAGCCATTGTGAAAACCTCCAATTCAGATTCTCAGTGTTTCAAAACAGCTCCCGCGCCCCGGCAGAGTCTCCGGTCTGAGCCGGGGCGCGGGCTGTCATTCAATTCAATTTCAAAGGGGGAGCTTACATCTCAACGATGGTAGCGCAGCCCATGCCGCCGCCGATGCACAGGGTAGCCAGACCCTTGTGAGCACCACGGTGCTTCATAGCGTACAGCAGAGTGACCAGGATACGAGCGCCGGAAGCGCCGACCGGGTGGCCCAGAGCGATGGCGCCGCCGTTGACGTTCACCTTGCTCATATCGAAGTTCAGAGCCTGGCTGACAGCCACAGACTGTGCAGCAAATGCCTCGTTGGCCTCGATCAGATCCATATCAGCAACAGTCAGGCCAGTCTTTGCCATGACCTTCTTGGTTGCTGCGATGGGGCCCAGACCCATGACCTCAGGCTCAACACCGGCCAGAGCGCCAGCGACCCAGGTTGCCAGAGGCTCAACGCCCAGCTCCTTGGCCTTTTCCTCGCTCATAATGACCAGAGCAGCAGCGCCGTCGTTGATGGCGGAAGAGTTGCCTGCGGTCACGATGCCGTCCTTGGTGAAAGCGGGCTTCAGGGTTGCCAGCTTCTCGACCGGGGTCAGACGGGGGCCTTCATCGGTATCGAACACGGTGTCGCCCTTCTTGCCCTTGATGACAACAGGAACGATCTCGTCCTTGAAAGCGCCATCCTTGATGGCCTTGTCGGCCTTGACCTGGCTGTTGTAGGAGAACTCATCCAGCATCTCGCGGGTGATAGGGCTGTAGCCGTACTTCTTCTGGAAGGTCTCGTTGGTGCAGACATTCTCAGCGGTCATGCCCATGTGCTTGTTGAAGCCGGTGGCATCCCACAGAGCATCGTTGACCATGGTATCGACCAGCTCGCTCTTGCCCATGGGAGAGCCCATGCGGTAGCCGTAACGGCCCTTCATCATTGCAAAGGGAGCCATGTCCATGTTCTCCATGCCGCCTGCGACCACGATATCAGCATCGCCTGCCTCGATCATCTGAGCAGCCATGTTCACGCAGTTCAGACCGGAACCGCAGACCACGTTGACGGTGACAGCGGGGGTCTCGATGGGCAGGCCAGCCTTCAGGGAAGCCTGACGGGCAACGTTCTGGCCCAGACCAGCCTGGATCACACAGCCCATGTAAACATGATCGACCTGCTCAGGCTTGACGTTTGCGCGGTTCAGAGCCTCCTTGATGACGATGGAGCCCAGCTCAGCAGCGGGGACGTTGGCAAGGGTGCCACCGAACTTACCAATGGCGGTACGGCATGCAGATGCGATAACGATCTTTTTCATGTGAATAGCCTCCTGATTGTGTATGTTGTGATTTAAGAAAGACTGTTTTATCAAAACGCCGAAGCGTTTCTTGCATAAGGAATGGGGGTCAGACGTTCTTTCCCCTGCTGCGCAGCTCGGCCATCTTCTGCTCCACGGCGGCTTCCACATTCGGAGTAACGAACTTGGAGATGCTGCTGCCGTAGCGGGCGGCTTCCTTTACAATGGTAGAGGAAAGATAGCTCCACTTGATGCTGGTTGCAAGGAACATGGTCTCGATGCCGGGCATCAGCGCATGATTGGTCTGCGCCAGCTGGATCTCGTTTTCAAAATCCGTTACCGCCCGCAGGCCCCGCACCATGACCGAAGCGTGGCGCTTCTTGGCGAACTCCACGGTCAGGCCGTCGAAGCTCTCCACCGTGACATTGGGGATACCCTTGCAGCATTCCTGCAGCAGGGCCACCCGCTCCTCCACGGTGAACAACGGGTGCTTTGCACTGTTGATGAGCACGGCCACGATCAGGTGATCATTGATCTTTGCCGCGCGCTTGATGATATCGAGATGACCTCGTGTGACCGGATCGAACGACCCGGGGTAAACTGCAGTTGCCATCGGTTTTGTCCTCCTTGCGCGCCTTTGAAAAGCGCATTGGTTCTGACATGATAGCACTTTCCAGTTTGCTGTGCAAGATGTTCTTTTCTTCTGCTACGGTGTATCGTTAATTTTTAAACAATCCCACCTGCAGTGCCACACTGCATCCTGCTACGCTATAAGTAAAGCACATCGTCAAAATTTTATCAAGTATTTTTTGCGTAAAATTTATTTTTTGTGCACCAAAGAATCTCTACAAAAAGCTAAGATTTTTAGTTATATTGCATTCAGCCCTGTTTTTTGCCGGGAAAGTATTGATTCTCCCGTTTGTTAATGATATAACTAAGTTGGAATTTACAATTCCTTTATGTTATTGTAAGAGAGGATGGTTTATAATGGATTTTACGGAATTGTATGCGCAGAAGAAAATGACAGCTGACCAGGCTGCCGCGTTGGTCAAAAGCGGCGACTGGGTGGATTACGGCTGGGCCGTGAACACCCCCGTAGCGGTGGACGCTGCCATTGCAAAGCGTCTGCCTGAGCTGGAGGATGTCAACTTCCGCGGCGGCATCCTGATGTGGGTGCCCGCCATCTTCCAGATCGAGGATCCCGCTGCCCACATGACCTGGAACAGCTGGCACATGGGCGGCATTGAGCGCAAGGCCATTGCCCAGGGCTTCTCCTTCTACTCCCCCATCCGCTACTCTGAACTGCCCCGCTACTATCGCGACAGCTCTGACCCCGTGGATGTGGCGGTGTTCCAGGTGACCCCCATGGACGAGCATGGCTATTTCAACTTTGGCCCCTGTGCTTCCCACCTGGGTGCCGTCTGCGATAAGGCCAAGAAGATCATCGTTGAGGTCAACCGGAACATGCCCAAATGCCTGGGCGGCACCGAGAACTGGGTGCACATCTCCCAGGTTGCCGGTGTTGTGGAGGGCAGCAACCCGCCCATCGGCCAGATGGCCGCTGCCGGTGCCGCCACCGAGGTCGACCTGAAGGTGGCAAACCTCATCGTCCCGCAGATCCCCGACGGTGCCTGCCTGCAGCTGGGCATCGGCGGTATGCCCAACGCCATCGGCAACCTGATCGCGCAGAGCGACCTGAAGGATCTGGGCGTGCACACCGAGATGTATGTGGATGCCTTTGTGGATATTGCAAAGGCAGGCAAGATCACCGGCCGCCACAAGAATCTGGACAAGGGCCGTCAGGTCTATGCCTTTGGTGCAGGCACCCAGAAGATGTACGATTACCTGAACAACAACCCGGAGTGCATGGCCGCTCCTGTGGAGTACACCAACGACATCCGCAGCATCTCCGCCATCGACAACTTCATCTCCATCAACAACGCGGTGGACATTGACCTGTTCGGTCAGGTGAACGCGGAGAGTGCAGGCATCAAGCACATTTCCGGTGCAGGCGGTCAGCTGGACTTTGTTCTGGGCGCATACCTTTCCAACGGCGGCAAGAGCTTCATCTGCCTGTCCTCTACCTTTATGAATAAAAAGACCGGCAAGCTGGAGAGCCGCATCCGTCCTACCCTGGAAAACGGCAGCATCGTCACCGACACCCGCGCAAACGTGCACTACCTGTGCACCGAGTACGGCTGTGTGAACCTGAAGGGCCTGACCAGCTGGGAAAAGGCAGAAGCACTGATCAGTGTGGCACACCCCGATTTCCGGGACGAGCTGATCGCCGAAGCCGAAAAACTGCACATCTGGCGCAGGAGCAACAAGCGCTGACATTGCCGCAGGGAATCCTGCTGTCTGCGGCAGGAATGGAGTTTCTATGACATGATGGACAAAAAACCGCATATCAAACCCTATCTCTACGGAATGTTCGCAGGCTTTGGCGCGATCAGCCTGAGCATCCTCTTCTTTTTCCTGATCTACCGCTTTCAGGGCTTCGGCAACGCCGTTTCAACCCTGACCGGCATCCTGATGCCCTTTATCTACGGCAGTGTCATTGCCTATCTGCTCAAGCCGGTGTGCAACTGGATTGAAGCATTTCTCCACAAGCTGTTCCCGGAAAGGATGCACCGCTTTGCCAACATGCTGGCCGTTGCTCTGACCATCCTGTTTGGTCTGCTGCTGATCTACGCGCTGATCATGATGATCGTGCCGCAGCTCATCAACAGTGTGACCGCCCTGTACTTCACGGCGCGGGACAACATCGGCGACTTTGTGGAGTGGATCTCCAAGCAGGAGTTCATTGCCAACAACAAAAAGCTGCTGGACTTCATCGAGAACTCTTACGACAGCCTGGATGCCAACCTGGATGCCTGGATCAAGAACACCCTGCTCCCCTCCATGCAGAACATCCTCAGCGGTGCCGCTGTTGGCGTGGTGAACGTGGTGACCTGGATCAAGAATTTCGTCATCGGCCTCATCGTTTCGGTGTATCTGCTGGCCAGCCGGAAGAAGTTCGGGCAGCAGGGCAAGCTCATCCTTTATAGTTTGGTCAAGCCCCGCTGGGCCGACCTCATCATGGAGGAAGTCCGTTACGCTGACCGGATGTTCGGCGGCTTCATCAACGGCAAGATCCTGGATTCTGCCATCATCGGCGTGCTGTGCTATATTGCCTGCCTGATCTTCAAGTTCCCCAGCGCCCTGCTGGTGTCGGTCATCATCGGCGTGACCAATGTTATCCCCTTCTTCGGCCCCTTCATCGGTGCCATTCCCGCCACCCTGCTCATCCTGATCCAGAACCCCATCAAGGCGCTCTGGTTCGTGCTGTTCGTTCTGGTGCTGCAGCAGGTGGACGGCAACATCATCGGACCCAAGATCCTGGGCAACACCACCGGCCTTTCCAGCTTCTGGGTGCTGTTCGCCATCCTGCTGTTCGGCGGCCTGTGGGGCTTTGTGGGCATGATCATCGGCGTTCCGCTCTTCGCGGTCATCTATGATGTCATCAAAAAGCTGGTGTTCCACGGCCTGAATCGCAACGACGAATCCGGCATGGTAAACCTCTATCACGATGCCTTCGGTGACCCCGACAACGAGTGATCCCAAACGCAATAGAATCGCAAAACCGGCTCTGTCTCCTGCATGGGAGGCGGGGCCGGTTTTTGTATTCCTACCGCATGATTTTCTCAGAGCAGCCGAGAAACGCAAAGCTCCCCCTTCCCGGCGCTGTCTCGGCGCTTGGGGAAGGGGGAGCTTCGGCTTTCAGGGCAGATATACCAAAAGGGGGGATTTCAGGGGGAGTACCTGCAATTACTGCTGATTGGGCTTCCAATCCTTATAGTTCTCGTAACGGCTCTCGCGGATCTTGGTATGGGACCAGATCTCGTCGGCGGTCGGTTGCCAGTTGGCGGCATAGGACTTGCACTTGTCGCACAGGTGCTCCACGCTTTCCGGGCTCTGGAGGTCGGTGCTGTGAGCACCGGTCTCGTGAACCATCTTGCGCAGCAGCTCGGGGTTTTCCAGCATCGGGCAGGGGCGCAGATGGTTCTTGTTGAAGGGCTGGCCGTTGTGGTAGGCCATGAACAGCGGACTCTGCAGGATCTCCAGAATGCTACTGTCGTGGATGTTGGCATTGGAGTAGTGGATGAACACGCAGGGCTCTGCGTCACCGGCGGAGTTGATGTGGAAGTAGTTGCGGCCGCCGGCAATGCAGCCGCCCACGAACTCGCCGTCGTTCTGGAAGTCCATGGGGTAGAACGGGATATCGCAGGCTTCACTGCGCAGATAGCGAATGCGCTGGATCATGTACTTGCGCTGCTCGGGAGATGGCATCAGTTCAGGCGCTGCCTCGTTGCCCACGGGCATGTAGTGGAAGTAGAAGCCGAAGTGTGCACCTTTCTCGCAGAGGAAACGCATGAACTCATCGCTGGTAACGGCTTCGATGTTGTCGCGGGTGTAACAGATGGAGGTACCGAACAGGATGCCGTGCTCCTTGAGCAGATCCATCGCGCGCATAACGGCAGCATAGTGGCCCTCGCCGCGGCGGGCATCGTTGGTCTCCGGGGTGCCCTCAATGGACAGCATAAACGCAATATTGCCCAGGCGGACGATCTCTTTGCAGAACGGCTCATCGATCAGGGTGGAGTTGGTATAGATGGCAAACTGCACATCGTTGTGCTTCTCTGCCAGCTTGAGGATATCAGCCTTGCGCACCAACGGCTCACCGCCGGTGAGCATATACAGATAAACGCCCAGCTCCTTACCCTCGGTGACGATCTTATCCATATCATCGAAGCTCAGGTTGTTCTTGTGGCCGTACTCACCGGCCCAGCAGCCCACGCAGTGCATATTGCAGGCAGAGGTGGGGTCGAACAGGATCAGCCAGGGGATGTTGCACTGATATTTGACACGATTCTCGCGGATGGTCTTGGTACCGCGGAAGAAGGCCTCATAGCCCAGGTTCAGGGCCGTGGTGCGGGCCACGTTGGGGTCCAGCTGGTTCAGCATACAGTTGATGAGCTTCGACCACTTGCTGTTGGGGTCGGTCAGGGTCTGCTTGGCATGTGCATAGGTCTCCTCGCTGAAGGAATTGCCGTAGAACTGCTTTGAAAGATCTACGATCTGTCCAACCGTCTTGGCGGGGTCCTTCTCGGCATGAGAAAGCACGAGATCCACAGTCTTGCCCAGTGCAGCACGCTGCATTTTGTGCGTCAGAGAATCAAATGCGGTATTCATTTTTATTTCCTCCAGATTCAATAGAATTTTACAGGGCTCTCTTCCCTGCCTGCCGGGCTGAATTCCCGGCGCTCAGATGATCTTATACTCCAGCAGCAGACGGCCCAGGTCGGTGTCCTGTACCTTTTCTACCGCTTTTCCCAGTGCGAATTTTTTGATCCAGTTCATTTTCAGATCACTCAGGGGTTTGCCATCCCGCAGCTGAACAGCGGCGTTCAGCAGGTCGCGGACATCGTAGGTGCTGCCCCAGACCTCCGGCACGCCCCGGTCGATATCCAGCAGGGTGTACACGGCTTCCATGCCGGTGCGCATGGAATACTCGGTGGTGAAGATGGTATCCCGCTTCGTCTCGGCAAATTGGCCGATGAAGGCAAAGTTCACTGCGCCCTCCGGCACCACCGCCGGACGGTCGCCTGCCGCGCGGGGCATGAAGAAAGCTGTGATATAGGGCATCATTACGGGCACGGTGTTGGCACTGTGCTCCGCCAGGTCCTCGATCTGGTTTTCGGGGACTCCCAAATGATACAGCCACTCCATGCAGATCTCCTTGCCGGTGCAATCCCGCATGGGCTTTTTGATGTAGTCACCGGGCGTGTTGCTGAACAGACCGTAGATCCAGCCCACGAGCTGGCCCTTGGGCTGATCCCGGAACTGGGGCTGACGGTTGAACGTCCAGCTGAGCAGCCAGCCGGAATCCCGCGCCGTGACGATGCCGCCCGTGACAGTCCTGCCGCTGAACGGGTCACGCTGGCAGATGTTCTGGATGTAGGGCACGATGCGTTCGTCCAGCGTGGTGACCGTGGCGCTCATCCAGTTGGTCTGCTCCGGATCGGAGCAGAACTTCTCCGGGCGGCCAAAGGCCTCATCCTGCGCGGCGATCTTCTTCCACAGATCCCAGCCGTTGCCGGGCCGGAGGGTGGGGTTGAACACTGCAGGCTGATCCTGAGAACCGATGGAAGTGCTTTCCACGCAGCCGCCGTTGGTGATGAACACCAGATCATTCTCGGTCAGGTCCACCCGTTCCGCTTCATCGTCCACCAGCAGGCAGATGGTCCTGGCCTGCTTTTTGCCCTCGGTCAGCTCAAACTCAATGTTAGTGACCTTGGTGTTGTAGTGGAAGCGCACGCCGTGCCCTTCCAGATAGCGGATCATGGGCAGGATCATACTCTCATACTGGTTGTACCGGGTAAAGCGCAGCGCCCGCAGATCAGGCAGACCACCTACATGGTGGATGTAGCGCTTCAGATAGAGCTTCATTTCCAGTGCGCTGTGCCAGTTCTCAAAGGCGAACATGGTGCGCCAATAGAGCCAGAAGTTGGAAGAGAACACCTCCGCGTCAAAGACATCGGTGATGCGCTTATCATAGAGCTGCTCATCCGGGGTAAAAAAGAGCTTGATGAGTTCCATGCAGCCCTGATCCGAAAGGCCGAACTTCCCATCGGTGTGGGCGTTCTGCCCCCGGTTTTCCGTGGCGCGGCAGAGCGAGTAGTTGGGGTCTGCCTTGTTCAGCCAATAGTACTCATCCAGCACGCTTGCGCCCTCGGTCTCAAGCGACGGGATGGAACGGAACAGATCCCACATGACTTCAAAATGGTCATCCATCTCCCGGCCGCCCCGCATCACATAACCGATGCCGGGGTACTGGCAGCCATCACAGGCACCGCCGGGGATGGCCCCCTTTTCAAAGAGATGGATATGCTCCCCTTTCATCTGACCGTCACGGACCAGGTAGCAGGCAGCTGTCAGCGCCGCCAGACCGGTGCCCACGAGATAGGCCGATTTCCGATCCACTCCCACAGGCTTTTTCGGGCGCACAAAGGCCTCATAGTTCCCGCTGGAATAATACATTTTATTCCCTCCGTTTGCTGTGGTTTCCAGGTTTTCACCTTTCATTTTGCGCTGATCATACTGTAACATTTTGTCAAACGGAAAGCCATAAACAGAAAAAGCACCGTGATGGAAAACCCATCACGGTGCCCGGATTGATAAAATATTGTCAGTCGTCAAGATCTGCGGGGCTGCGGTCGGTGCGGAAGCGGCGGAGCGCCCGCTCAAGCTCGCCATGAAGCAGAACATTCAGCCGCTCGGTCATCCGGACGGGGTCCTCCTTCATATCCCTGCGGATCCATTCCAGTGCCATGCCCACCAGCGCGTATTTGTAAAAGTCGATGATGAACTGCTTGTCGGAATCCTGCACGGTAAAGCCCTGCGCACTGCGGTCCACAAAGTCCCGCAGCATGGAGTCCAGCAGTTTATATAAGTACTGTTCCAACTGCTCACGGCTCACGGAGCGGTAAACATTCATCACCAGAACCTTGTTGTCCTGCACCTGATGCAGGATATCCAGAAAGGCATCTGTCCAGTTCTCAAAGCTCTGTCTGCCCTCCAGCGCCTTGGCGGCATCCTCGACCATGATCCAGTCCACGAGGTCGTAGATGTCCTTGAAGTGGTAGTAGAAGGTCATACGGTTCACGCCGCAGTCCTCGGTGATATCATTGATGGTGATCTTATTCAGCGGCTTTTGAAGCAGCAGCTTTTTCAGCGATGCCTCCAACGCCCTTTTTGTAGTTTGCGACACGAGATCCATCCTTTCCCAGCGGCACACACTGTGCCGCCGACCGTGGTAGCCGCCCTATGGGGCCAGAGAAGTAAGAATACTTCCTTTATACTATAACGCAAATGCCCCCCGTTTTGCAAGTTCAAAATCTCTCATTTTGATATTTTTTTCACGTTCTTCTCCATTTTGCAGCCGTCCCGCCGCCTTTTTGCCGGGTTTCCGGGAGGTTCCTCTTGATTTTCTGGCTCCGGATGCTTACAATGGATGGAGTGGAACGAATGTGCGTTCCATTTATTTATTTCTTTCTGAGTGAGAAAGGAAGGGAAAGCAAGTATGATCAAGACCATCGGATTTTTAGGCTGTGGGAACATGGGCGGTGCCATTGCGCGGGCCGTCTGCAAGGCTGCCGACCCACAAAATGTTTATCTTGCCAACCGCACTGCCGCCAAGGCAGAGGCGCTGGCCGCAGAGCTGGGCTGCAACACCACCACGAACGCCGAAGTGGCGGGCCGCTCCGACCTGATTTTTCTGGCGGTCAAGCCCCAGATGATGGAGGCTCTGCTGGCTCCGCTTAAGTTCACCCTGAACGAGCGGCCGAGCCGCTTCATCCTTTGCAGCATGGCGGCAGGGCTTTCCATCGCGCGCATCCAGGAGATGGCGGGGGAAGATTACCCCGTGATCCGCATCATGCCCAACACCCCGGCTTCGGTGGGGGCAGGCATGATCCAATATTGCTCCGCCAATGTGACAGCGGAGGAGGAGCAGGAGTTTCTGAAGCTGATGGCACCCGCCGGGCGGCTGGACGCTGTGCCCGAGGCCCTGATCGATGCGGCAAGCAGCGTTTCCGGCTGCGGCCCGGCCTGGGTGTATCAGTTCATTGAAGCGCTGGCCGACGGCGGCGTGGCCTGCGGCCTGCCCCGGGCCAAGGCACAGGAATACGCAGCCCAGATGGTATTGGGCAGCGCCAAGCTGGTGCTGGAGAGCGGAAAACACCCCGGTGAGCTCAAGGACGCGGTGTGCAGCCCCGGCGGCAGCACCATTCAGGGCGTGCGCGTGCTGGAAGAGCACGGTTTCCGCGGCGCGGTGACCGATGCGGTGATCGCCGCCTACGACAAGACAAAGGAAATGGGAAAGGGTTAAGTTTATGCGCATCGTCGTCAAAGTGGGCACCTCCACGCTGGCACACTCCACCGGGCGGCTGAACATCCGCCACACAGAGGATCTGGTCAAGGTGCTGAGCGACCTGAAGAACGCAGGGCACGAGGTCATCCTCGTCTCGTCCGGTGCCATCGGCATGGGAGTGGGCAAGCTGTCCCTGCCCTCCCGCCCCGGTGATATGGCCACCAAGCAGGCCTGCGCCGCTGTGGGCCAATGTGAGCTGATGTACACCTACGACCGCCTGTTCACCGCCTACAACCACAACGTGGCGCAGATCCTGCTCACCGGCGTGGATGTGGAGCACGAAGGACGGCGGCTGAATTTCCAGAACACCCTGACCCGGCTGCTGGAGCTGGGTGCGCTGCCCATCATCAACGAGAACGACACCGTTGCCACTGATGAGATCACCTCTATCGGCGACAATGACACGCTGGCCGCCATCGTCACCTGCTGCATCCATGCGGATCTGCTGGTGCTGCTGAGCGACATCGACGGCCTGTACACCGCCAATCCCCACACCCACCCGGACGCAAAGCTCATCCCGGTGGTAGAGCGCATCACCCCTGAGGTGCTGGCGCTGGCAGACGGGGCAGGCTCCGCATTGGGCACCGGCGGCATGTCCACCAAGCTCCGTGCCGCCCAGATGGTAACGGCAGAGGGCGCGGACATGGTGATCGCCAACGGTTCCCACCCGGAGCTGCTCTACGACATTGCAGACGGCAGACCCGCAGGCACCCGCTTTGCGGGCAGAAAGGAGGGCTGACCCATGACGACGCAGGAGATCCTGGAAGCCGCCCGCGCGGCAAGAAGCGCGCTGGGCCTTTCTTCGGGCGAGGTGCGCCGCGCCGCCCTGCTGGGCATGGCGGAGGCGCTCTGCTCCCCTGCCCGCCAGCAGGCCATTCTGGATGCCAATGCCGCCGATCTGGAAGCAGCCAGGGGGCACATCTCAGAGGTCATGCTGGACCGGCTGGCCCTGACACCGGAGCGCATCAACGCCATGGCAAAGGGCATCCGGGAAGTGGCCGACCTGCCCGACCCGGTGGGCAAAGTTCTGCGCCGGGTGGAGCGCCCCAACGGGCTGGTCATTGAAAAGACCGCCGTGCCCATGGGCGTGATCGCCATCATCTACGAGAGCCGCCCCAACGTGACCAGCGATGCCGCCGCCCTTGCCATCAAGAGCGGCAATGCCTGCATCCTGCGGTGCGGCAGGGAGGCATGGCGCAGTGCCAACGCCATTGTAACGGCTCTGCGGGAGGGTCTGCGGGCAAACGACCTGCCCGAAACAGCGGTTTGCCTGATCGAGGACACCACCCACGCTTCGGCCAACGCCCTGATGACGGCGGTGGGCTATGTGGATCTGCTCATCCCGCGCGGCGGGGCCGGGCTCATCCGCGCCTGTGTGGAAAATGCAAAAGTCCCCTGCATCCAGACCGGTACCGGCATCTGCCACATCTTCGTGGATGCTTCTGCCGAGCAGGACAAGGCGCTGGACATCATCGAAAACGCCAAGGCCAGCCGCCCCAGCGTCTGCAACGCGGAGGAGGTGTGCCTGGTGCACCGTGACATTGCGGCAGAGTTCCTGCCCAAGCTGGCCCGGCGGCTGG
>ULQS01013372.1_pt1 | contig 12114 bp, 5 predicted proteins | sample 1954751 | NCBI WGS metagenome assembly ULQS01 (sample SAMEA4835662, study PRJEB28245) | human gut metagenome | biome: gut microbiome; material: fecal sample | place: Denmark | collected 2008 | reverse complement strand
GGAGCCATACGGTCTGCCATATGCCGGAGACCGGAGTATACCATATGCTGCCGTTTCCGTCGGCGTACTTACGCTGTTTTCCCACCGGCTGGGTGTTCTCGTCGGTGTTGTCTATCACCTTGACCGTAAGTACGTTCGTACCGCTTTCTGACAGGAAGTCGGTGATGTCCGCACTGAACGAAGTGCTTCCGCCGGTATGCGAAACGACACTCTCGCCGTTGACATATACGCTTGCGTTGTAGTCGCACGCCCCGAAGTTGATGATGACGCGCTTTCCCGACCATGCCTCAGGCACCGTGAACTCACGTCTGTACCACAAAGCGTTGTTCTCGACCATAGGACGCATCACGCCCGAAAGGCTCGACTCGATGGCAAACGGAACGAGAATATGACCGTCGTACATTTCCGGCTCGCTCGCCGAGCTTGCCGAATTGAATCCGAACTTCCACAGTCCGTTGAGGTTCATCCATTCGGAACGCTCCATGAGAGGACGCGGATATTCGGGCAGAACGTTGTCAGGCGTAACCTCATCAGCCCATTTTGTCTTTATCTTTTCGCCCGCCGGAGCCCACTCGTTTACCGGTGGCTGCAACGTGCCAACCTTATCCATAAGCACCTTCATCCAGTGTCCGCCGATGACGGAACGTGCCCTGAAGCCGCGCATATCGCCCGAGTTGGTCCAGTACCAGTCGCTTATGGGCACGCGGGACTTTGTCTCGTTGACATACTTATACACAAGGTCGGAGAACTTGAGGAACGTCTCCGTGTCGGGAGACATCGATGCCGTCCAAAGAATCCAGTCGCTCTTGGTGTAAGCCTCACGGCTGTCGAGCGGCAGACCGTATGTGTTCTGTTTTGTGAGATAATACTGTATCTCGCGCTCGGCAGCCTTGTTGGGGAAGATATGTATGTTCCACAGCTTGTCCCACACCATATTATACTTCTGGCTCCAGGTGTTGCTGCGGTCGAAGGCGAGGCGGTAGTGGTCGCCCTCTCTTGCCATCGTCTCCCATATGCGAGCCATGTCCTTTGCCTTGCTCATGTATTTGTCCGCCGTCTCCGTGTCGCCCTTGATGCGCGCCATCTCCGAGAATCCGGCTACACCCATTATGGCTTTGATGGAGAGATTGGCGTTGTGAGCCCAGTGTCCGGCGAAGTCGTCGGTGCAGAGCTGGTTCTCCGGGTCCTGTCCGTTCTCCACAAGATAGTCTGCCCAGAGCTTTATGATGTCCCAGTATTTGTCCACATATGCCGTGCTGTTCTCGAGCTTGCATATCATCGCGGCAAGAGTAATCATGTTGCCCGACTCCTCCAGAGGCATGTCTCCTCCGTAGACCTGTCCGTTGGCGATGGGATATGTGCCGAGATCGTGCGCCGCGAACGGCTTTGTCCAGCGTCCGGTGTAACTGTACTCGAATATACTTGTCATCATGCCTTTAAGCAATTCGGGGTTGTAAAGCAGGAAAAGGGGAGCCGACGGATAGGTAAGGTCGACGGTGTTGACGCATCCGTTGGAGTTGTTCTCCTTGGAGAAGAAGAGCAGGTTGCCGTCTTTGTCCTCGAAAAGCTTGTGCGCCGCGATGACATGACGGTATGAGCCGGAAAGCAGCTCGGCGTATTTGTCGTTGCCGGCAGCGAGTCCGTCGTCGTAAATACGCTTGTCGAGGGCGCGGCAGCGGGTCATTATGTCAGTGTAGTTGTCGCGCATCTCGGCGATTGCCTGCTGTATTGTCTTGCCGTTGCGCGCCCAGTAGCCCTTGTATTTCTGTCCCATGTAAACGATGTCGTACACCTCGTCGTATGCCAGCATGGTGAAGCTTGACGCGGTGTTGACGCTGCCGAAGTCGTGCACATAGGCAAGTGTGGGCATCGTGGACTCGCTTGTGCTTGTGGCACTGACAAGAGTTCTGCCAAGCTCTCCGGTGGAGGCGAAGTTGCTTTCAGCCGTGTATCCGGTGGAAAGAGCCACATCTCCGTTGATGCCGGGCATATAGAAGAAGCCCCAGTCTATGCATATGAGGTCGCCGGCTTTCTCGAGCTGCGGCTGTTCGGTGGTACCGGCCTTGAGGAACTTGTAGCCTTCTGACGACACGTTGTATGTTGAGGACGTCGCCTGCGTGTTCTGGTTGACGGCGAGCTCTGGCGTCGTGGCGAGATAGAACTGCACGTCGTGGTCGGCTCCGTCGTTGGAACGCACCTGATAGGACACGTAGTTCACCGGTGTGGACAGCAGTTCGAGGTCGTCGATGAGCATCGGAGCGGTGAACACAAGGTCGAGATCGACCGGTCCGCACTTGAACGTGTAGTAGGTGTTTGTGGCAAGCACGTCCACCGAAGTCTGCTCAGCCGTCTCAATGTCAGCCCCTTCGGTCTTCACGTTACGGTAGAGTCCGTAGTCGATGAGCGCGCCTCCGGTAGTGTTGTGACAATGGGCTGCGATGACGTTCTCGCCCTCCTTGAGCAGTGCCTTGTGCGCGGCGGTGAGATGGAGCGTCTCGCCCTGCAGCCACGTCTCGCCCGTCGAGATGACCTGCGTGCCGTTGATGTAAAGCTCGAAAACGTCGTCGTGCGAATAAACTATGTAAAGGTCGTCGGCTATGTCGTCCGCCGTAAGGTTCACCGTGCGCCTCGCATACACGTCGGTATTCTCAACATCCCAGTTTGTGTGTACGTTGGGATATTCGTCGGCAGAGCCTATCGCGCCCTTCTCCGTGCCCCATGAGGAGTCGTCGAAAGCAGGGTCAGCCCATCCGTCTCCGGGATATGTGCGGCTCGTCTTTGCCGTCCACGCGCCCTCATCCGCCATAGGAAGGATGGACTTGAGCACATACGGCTTCTCCACACCCATGAAGCGGTAGGTCTTTCCGTCCACGCGCAGCAGTCCGTCGATGGCTTTCTGCGCGTCGGTCCAATGACGTGTGGTTCCGTCGGTAAGCCTGTCATAAGGCGACCAGATAGAGAAATAAGGGTCGTTAACCACAAGAGGTACTGACGGCAGACGCAAATCCACTTCCTTGTATGGCTCAAAGAACTCCGCATTCTGCGCACCGACAGTCATTGCCGCGACCGCGGCAACAAGAGACGTAAACATTCTTTTCATTCGGTTTAAGTGTTAGTTATAATCTTATATATATTTGGCGGAAAAATAAAAAACAACCTCAATATACGTTGCAAAGATATAGGATTGAATCGACAAACCAAACAATAATTAGTTAAAAAAGCAGAATGGGGCTTTTAATGAAACTTTCCCGCATCGCGCCCCCATCTCCGCCGCGCCTCAGACAGCATGCCATATGCCGCGAGAAAAACCCGGCGCGCGCACTCATGGCGGCACTTCGGGAATGTATATTTATGCAAACAGGAAGTAAAATATTTTGACAACGCTTTTTCTCAAAACAGAAACGGAAGGATGACGATGAGCGTATGAAAACGGCATAAACATTCCGCCGCGACCCTACGACAATGCCCGAAAAGGCTCTTCCGCACTCTCATCCGGCGCGGAAAAGACCGTATCGCCGCGCGGAAAAGCCCATACGGCACTGCCGGAAAGGCTCTTCGGTGGTGCGGAAGAGGCTCTTCCGCAATGCAGAAAAGACCGTTTCGCAACGTAAGAAAAGCCGGTCTGACAGACGAAACGGCATAAACAAGTGACTATCAACACATTACCATAACGTCGCAAAACCCGCGTATTTGCGCCCGAAGAGCTTTCCCGCCGCAAATACTAAGCTCTCGCTGAGTTGACGTTGGATGAATATGCGGAAACGGAACGCATATATGCATAATTATAAACATCCGTTCAAGATCAACCGCTATTATAAGATTACTTATTTGTCGGCTATATCCTTGCCGACGTCTTGTACGTTTTTCAGCAGTGTCTTCCAACGTATCATAGGCAGCACGGCACACTACACTCACTCTTCGGAGTATGAAATGCATCTCCGGACAGCACACAATCTGACGGCAAATGATTCATAACATCCTTCCACAATGACACTGCCGCCTTACTGACACAGCCGCGCGGCACGCAGGAGGAGAAGGAAACAAAAACTCCCGGACTCTCTTCGAGCCCGGGAGAACTGATTTTGTGAGTGATAAAAAAATGGGTGGTGCCAACGGGAATCGTAATCTAACGATAAGTGGCTGAGTATCTTTGATGTACCTTTAAGCTAAAGAAGTAATCTCCCGCTATTGCTCCACCGGATTCTTGCTGTGTTTTGCTGTATTGTTATTATGGATGATTTCCGGTTGCAAAATTACAAAAAAAATCGAGATTTATTATCTATGTTTATTCCTTGATTTTTCTTGTTTTTGCACTTATTATAATCCGTAAAAGTCGTTTTTCGATTCAAAAAATAAAAAATCTATTGATAGGTAGAAAAAAACGGTTAAATTTGCAATGGATTTTATTTTAGGCGAAATGTACACAAACCGTAAATATACATACATAGATTTGTTCGCAGGAACATCCGCACTTTCAGAGGGGTTCTTGCGGTGTGGTTTTGTGCCGGTTGCTCATGTTGAAATGAATAAAGATGCTTGCTATACTATTAAAACACGTTTAGCTTATCATTACCTGAAAGAAAATAATAACTACTATAACTATATTAAATATCTTAAGCGAGAAATAACCAGAGACGAACTTTATAAATTACTTCCCAAAAATTTAATATCATCTGTAATCAATAAAGAGATTTCCGATGAGTCTATAGAATCAATATTTGCTTCTATAGATTCTGTTTTAAAACGACAGCGTAGGAAAAGAGTTGATTTTATTGTTGGTGGTCCTCCATGCCAAGCGTTTTCTATGTTAAATCGTCATAATGCGGGTATTGCAGACGATAAGCGTTGTTTTTTATATTTGCAATATGGTAAATTCTTGGCTAGATATAAGCCTATGGGATTTGTTTTTGAAAACGTATTGGGTCTTTTGAGTTCAAAGAAAAATCATTTTGAGAATATTAAAATGCATTTTAGAGAACTCGGATATAAAGTTCATTTTGCTATTTTGAACGCATCTGATTATGGTGTGATTCAAAATCGACAAAGAGTAATAATATTTGGTTGGAGAAAATCGTCAGACCGTGGATGTCCTATAATTCAAAAGGTTCAAAACGATTGGACTTGTAAGGATATATTTTCAGACCTCCCTGTAATCTGTGCTGGAGAAAGTTCGTCTGAATATAGATCTGTACCGTCTGATTATCTTCGTAGATTTGGCCTTCGTAATGATTCCGATATTCTTACATTGCATACAGCCCGTCCAATCAACCATATTGATACAGAAAAATACCGTATGGCTGTTGAAATGTGGTTGAATGATGGCATTAGAATTAAAAACTCTGATTTCCCAGACAAAATTAGGACTATAAATAATACAACATCCTTTTTAGATAGATTCAAAGTGGTAGACTTGAATGGAAAGTGTCATACTGTGGTGGCTCATATTTCTAAAGATGGACATTATTATATTTATCCTTCTAAAAGGACAATTAGATCTATTTCAATACGTGAGGCCGCAAGAATACAATCATTTCCAGATGATTTTTTCTTTGAAGGTTCACGTTCTGCTATATTTAAACAAATAGGTAATGCTGTGCCTCCACTGATGGCACATGCCATTGCCAAAGCAATAGTACAGTTATTATGAATACTGAAAGATTTCCAATAAAAGCTACTAGTCATATTATAAATCTACTTGGTGATGAACTTATCGGTAGTGATAGTTTGGCAATTTTTGAATTAGTTAAAAATTCATACGATGCTGATGCCACTAAAGTAACAATTTATTTTTTAGATTTAGATTCTTCAAAACGTAAAATTATAGTCGAAGATAACGGTAGTGGTATGACTATGGAGGTTATTCAAAATGTTTGGCTAACGATTGGAACTGATTATAAAAAGAAAAAGGCTAAAATCAGTCCGATTTTTAGACGGTCTTCTTTAGGAAATAAAGGAGTCGGGCGTCTTGCTGTGCATCGTTTAGCTGATGAAATAACTCTAGAGTCTCAAGCTAGAGGAGAACTTTTTGGTTCTAAACTTCATATTAATTGGAAAGAATTAATTCAATCGGAAGAATATATTGAGGATTTGTCAGTTGTGGTTAATGATGGCATACCTGACTTGTTTAAGTGTGGGCACGGTACACGAATAACTCTTACTGGGCTTAAGACTAAGAAATGGACTAAAACCATATTAAAGGATTTAGCGCAAAAAATAGAGAATATCAAGAATCCGTTTAAAGCTATTGATTCATTTGATATTGAAATTATTTGTAACGATGAGGAAAAGCAGAAATGGATTGATGAAGCTAAAACTCCTCTTTGGGTTTTAGAGAAAAGCTTGTATACTTTTCACTTTGTGATTGAACCATCAAATAGCGGTAAAGCTATGTTTAAGTGGAAATATAAATTTAATCCGCTTAATTTTCCTGTTTCTACCAATATAATAGTTAGAGAGTCATATCGTGAGCAGGATTTATTATTAAAACCTGATTCCTTCAGTGATAGAGCTCATAATATTTTAACGAATGAGGATCTTGCAAATATTGGCCCTATATCAGGAGTATTTCATGTGTTTAATCAGAATGGAAAGATTATTGACTATACATTTGGAGCAGGGAAAAGGATTGCGATCAAATCTTTTATAAAAGATAATTCTGGAGTAAAAATATTCCGAGATAACATACGTGTATATAATTATGGAGAACCTTCGGATGATTGGCTTGGTCTTGAGTTGGCCAAGGTCCAACGAGCAGGAGATCATTTTAGTAAAAAGGTAACAATAGGTGCAGTTTTTCTAGATTTGCTTAAAAGCGAATCAGGGCTTAAAGAAAAAACAAACAGAGAAGGTTTTACCGATAATGAAACATTTCGGTTATTTGTTTCTATTGTTCAAGAAGTGTTTAGTTCATTTGAACGAGAAGCTATTAGTGACAGAGATAAGATAGAGTCTTTTACGTCCAGTACTCCAAGTGTAAAAAGAATAGGACTATCGGATACAATTAAAGAGCTTGATAGCAAATTAACCCAAAAAGGACTAATCAATGAATTTAACCCTTTGCTGAAAAAGGTTGAGAAGGATTACAATGAGATGAGAGATTTGATGCTCAATTCAGGGATGAGTGGATTGAATTTAAGTCTTGTATTTCATGAAGTGGAACGCGAAATTCGTTTCATTAACGTATCGTTAAACGAACCTAATTATGATAAGATTCTTTTGAAGCAACGAGTAAAATCATTGATTCATTTGATCGAGAATTTCGCACCAATTGTAAAGCAGAATAAAAAGATAAGAACTTCCGCATCAAAGATAATTGAAAGAGCTGTGCAAATACACAAATCTCGTTTTCATTATCATAATATAGTCTGTTCTACACCTATTTTAACTAAGGAATCTGATGATTTTGAGATCAAGGGACCTGGTAACCTTCTTCTCAGTACGATTTCTAATATAATTGACAACGCTATATATTGGGTATGCATAGAGCATGAAAAAAAATCGGAATCTAATGTTCCTAAAGCGATCTATATTAATTCCGATACAAAATCGTTTGATGGTCCAGCAATAATCATTGCAGATAATGGTGAAGGTTTTAAAATGGATATTGACGAATTAATTCAACCATATAGGACTCTCAAACCTGGTGGAATGGGATTGGGACTTTACTTTTCAAATCTTGTAATGGAGACTATAGGGGGAAAACTCCTATTTCCATCCAATGATGATTGTACGGTTCCTTATATATATTCAGGCGCAATAGTAGCAATAATATTTCCAAAAGATTAATATGATTGAAAATAACCGAATTATAATAGTTGATGATAATGAGGAGCATCTGAATCAGCTTCGTCAAGTTTTTTACGACCATGGAATTGGGTGTAAAGCTTTTTTGTATAATGGCTTTGACTTTCCTAAAGAGCCGTTGAAAGGCGTGCGCTTTGCTTTTTTTGATATTCACCTCAATCAGGCTGGTGACATAAACTCCACATTAAAGGATGCAATTGCCAACTATATTAGTATTGATAACGGACCATATGTTTTGACATTTTGGTCTAGTCATGTTGATAATATTGCTAATTTTATTGACTTTGTCAATCGAGAAAATGATGATTTTAGGAACAAACTCAAACCAATATGTTTGACTTCAATTGACAAATCTGAGTTCTTAGATCCTCAAAAAGATTTATCAGGAAAAGTCGATTCAATTTTGTCTACAGACTTAGTGAAATGTATTATAAAGTTTGATGAATCAGTATTGACAGCCGCTCAACAAACATTAAATCGTATTCTTGATATAATCCCATTCACAGATGATTGGGGTACATCAGCTCAATTCAATACAATATGTAAAAATATATTTTCAAAGATAGCCGAAACAGCATGCGGATTGACTCATGCCAAAAACACTCCAGATATGGCTGTAAAAGAGGCAATTGTGCCTATATTCAAACATCTACTTTTACATAATGAGGATGATTATTGGAACGAATATTTAACGCCACTTCAAGATGCGCGCAAGTCAAGTGATATAAAATTTCCAGATAATTTTTCAATAGAGAAATTAAATTCTATTTTACATATTGATGATTATAATCTTGAGAAAAAAACGATTTTTGATCGAGGTGCAGTATGCTCGTTCTTAAAAGAGAAATTTGAAGATAATTTCGAAAGACTATTTGGTATTTCTTATACAAACTGGTTTTCACTTACATTTCCTGGTGTTAATAAAGAAATTCGCCAAAAGTCTATACCTATAGCTGTAGAATTTAGTGCGGCGTGTGATTATAGCCAAAATAAAAAGCGAACAAATAAATATATATTAGGAGTATTATATCCTATGGAATTGAAAAGACAGCTTAAAGAAGAGTATAAAGGAGAATATGCTTTTTTATTGCCGTTCAATTTTGAATTTCAATCTGAGATATGGTCAATTGGATTAAATTTCAATTACACATTTACTATTGTTCAAACAGAAAGTCCATTAGAAAACTCTCCACTTTTTTTATTGACAAAAGAACTAATGGATACTATAGGTCATAAGTACGCTTCACATGTGTCTAGAATAGGTTTTACCTCTTTTGATTAATGGCAGATATAATGACACAAGAACAACGAAGTCGTTGCATGGCGGCTATTAGAAGTAGAGATACTAAACCGGATATGGTGGTAAGACGATTTCTGCTTTTGAAAGGCTTACGTTATCGTGTCAACAACCACAAATTGCCAGGTTTACCGGGTGTTGTTAAAAAAAATACAAAACTGTTATTTTTATTGATGGATGTTTTTGGCATGGTCATGATGGATATAAATATTATCGGTTGCCTAAAACAAATGTAGATTTTTGGCGACACAAGATAACCATGAATGTTGCTCGCAATTACTCCAATAATGTGGATTTAAAGCTCGCTGGTTGGCTTGTAATCCGTATTTGGAAATGCGAAATTTAAACAAAGGCTAAAAGAAAAACTACATTAGAGGCATTATATTTTAATATTATTAGTAAAACAACTGAATACAACCAATAATATGCAAGTGTCAATATTGCATAGAAGAGCTAATTGTATCTTGTGGAAATCTGATTAAGTTAAGTTTTATTGCCATAGTAATATGGATAGTAGTTCAAGCTAAAATGTAGTAATTAGGGATATTTACTGAATATTCTCAATTAGAATTGATAAAGAATCTTCATTATAGCTTTGACTTTTGGAAAAGTATATTTCGTACGTATAGCTGATTTTTTTCGTTTATATGAAATAAGTTGCAGAGTTGTTCATCTATGTCATTTTCGAAATTAATCAATGCATTACTATCAGAATAATCTAATAGGTCAGGAACCTTTTTGGCTAACGATGTTAAAGATTCATCTGTAAGCAAAAATGCAAAGCGAATAATTTCACTTGTAGCATATCTGAAAAAATTTCGAGCTTCTTTTTCTGTCTCGAAAGTTTTTAATGCCACACGTGAACGTCCAAATGCGCTATGATTATCAACAATGGCTATTTGGTTGCTACGCTTTTGTCCTCCAGCATTAGCACTGGAAACAATTACTTTCCACTTATTCAAATATTCACTTCCCGATGTTATAACATTTTTATCAGCAATATACCAACGAGCTCTTCCGCTTTTACCAGCTTTATCATTAGTAAAAAGTTTTATCTCTGTCTCCGGATTATAATAATTACCATCATTGTATTCTTTTACGAGAGAAGGATTTTTCTCAACAAAATCACTTTCAATAGAGAATAAATTACGAGGAAGGATGGAGTCATGTAAACATCCGAATGATTTGATTGCATTATCTAATCTTTTTATAATTTCATTATCTTGTGGATTAAGAGAAAACATATCATTTCCTGGATTGTTAGCTTGGATAGTAATTACTTTACCATCTACAGAATATTTATATGTAAATCCACATTTCTTCTTTTCCATGTTTTTTAGTACAATGGAAAGTCCATCAGCAATAGCTACATCTTTAAATATATCTTTAGAACAAGGGAAAAATTCAAGTAGAGCTAAATGAGGATCATTCATTTGGGCCAAACCAAATTTTTCAAGTCCTTTTCCTGAACGATGAATCCACCTAGAACCTGGATATATTAAAGCTGTATATTTCCCTATCTTTTCACTGATAGTTTGGAAATATTGAAAGATACTTATGCTGACCTTTTGTCCGTTTGTACTTTCTTTCTGATCAACAACCTCTTGATATGGTGGATTTCCCACTATCGCATTAAATTTCATATTGTCATTATCTATGGCTTTCCAGTAAGAACGACCTTTGGCAACTTTGGCTATAAAGTTTTCCGGCTTGTTCTTAATCTGGTTGATTAAATCTTCAAAATATCTTGTATTTACTTTTGCTTTACGGAATCCGGCAAGCGTACGTTTGGTAATACTCTTCGCCATTGGAGTCTTACAGATGACAAAGATGTTCTCAGCTATGACCTTGTCCCATACAGCCTGCTGCTCTTCTACAGTTTCTACAGCGAAAAGAGAAGCCTTTGCCCTTGCCCGGTAAATGCCGTATGCCATATAAAGCGGATACAGTCCGGATTTGGAGTTGATCTCCAGAATACGGGATTCAGGGGAGAATACTTCTGCGGTAACCTCTCCTTTGTCTATAAACCGTGGTTCAGAAATCACATTCTGATACTCTGTGTCATAAAAGTTATAGCCTCCAAGACAGTCTCCGAGGTGCATGTTTACCACGCGCCACGGAGTAAGCACCGTTTCCTTATCCGGATTACGGAAAGTACTGAAGATGTCCGTAATCCGTTCGATTCGTTCCTCAATACTCAGTTTGTCCGCGGCACGGGCCATCGCGCGGATTCGTTTTCCGGCTGCACAGAATATTTCCGGATCATAGTATTTTTTGAAGCTGTTGAATTTCTGCTTGGTCACTCCCTTGGGCATGAACTCTTCCCATGACTGCGGGTCAATGAGTGAGGCAAAATTATCAATCGTGATTTCCTGATTCTCATCACTCAGTTCCGCACCATAAATCAACAGGGGCATACGGATGGATATGCCACGGAGTATGGAAATGGCCGCTTCTCTGTTCTTGGTTTTCTTTTTCAGTTCTTCCAGCCGCTTCCGATCTTCCTCTGTAAGTTCCTTCTTGGGTTTCTTCTCCAGCTTCTCCTTTTCCTCGTATTCCTCATTGTTTAGTCCCTGACTGTTGATGTCCACCTGGTTGGTCTTGGGCATAGCCTTGGTCTGGCCGATAATCTTTTTCAGGTCATCGAACTCCTGCAGTTCCAGGTCATCCAGCTTCATCAGTTCATCGTTATACAGGCTGTTGTCCTCAAACCCATTACGGACGACACGTTCCACATATACCCGTTTCAACTGTTCCAGCATGTGAGGTACGTCAAAACGACTCATCTGGGAACCTTTAACGGATATGATAGGGCAAAAATTAATGAACTCACCCATGGCCTTACGGTCACTTTGTGAAGTCTTTCCGGCTTTGGCCGATATTTTGGCGGTTTCGGCTATCACTTTCAAGGTACGATCCGGAGCAAAATCAAAAACATAACATTGCTCCTTCATGCGTCCGTTGATGGTGGCCGGTGTCTGCACGCGGAAGATGGTCTGCATATAACTGGATGC
>ULQS01035371.1_pt1 | contig 12259 bp, 10 predicted proteins | sample 1954751 | NCBI WGS metagenome assembly ULQS01 (sample SAMEA4835662, study PRJEB28245) | human gut metagenome | biome: gut microbiome; material: fecal sample | place: Denmark | collected 2008 | reverse complement strand
ATATCCGTTTACAGTTTAAGTTGTCTTTTCTTTTTCTTCTTTTTTTCCAAGCACTAAGGAAACTGAAAAAACAGAAAGAATGAACGGATATGCTCCGGAAACAAAGATATACGCGGACGATTCTATGCACGGTTGAACGGATATACTCCGGAATAATTGAAAACTTACGCTTAAAGTGAACGGGTATGCTCCGGAAAAAAGGTGCTGCAACCTGCAATTTTCGAAGGTGAACGGATATGCTCCGGAAAAATTGAGATTTTAATGTCTGATTATCCATTTTTTCATCCTTTTAGGGGATGAACGGATATAATATTGCGCTTTTAAGACTGATTTTATGCCTTAATATGCTGCCAGAAAGTGAACGGGTATGCCCCGGAATATGCACTTAACCATGAAATTTCAATACGGGATGTGTATGTGCATTGGCGGAAGAGTTGCCGATAATATCGGGAAAAATAAAATAATAGACCAATAGATAGCCCTTCATTTCTATCTATTGGTCTATTATTTTATTGTCGGTCTACTGTTTTCCTCCTTTTTGTCTTGCGTCATATATTTGTTTCTCCTTATAAAGCTCAGTTCCAGGAGTGATGATTTCAGCTCTATAATTTTTGTAGTAAGCCAGCACCTTACGTAAAGAGATATTATCAGTTAGTTCTTCAATATTATTAAAATCATTATTAAAAATTATAGGGTATAATTCTTTTCGCTCTTCTGTTGACAGTTTTGCCATATCATCACGCCAACGCTGAGTATAGCCTAAATCCCTAAAGAAAAAACGGTAAAGCAAAAAAGTTTCAGGCATCATGAGTAATTCTTGAAATTCATTTTCATCTTTACCAAATGCTTCTTCAAAGAAAGATTGGCCACGTCCAACTTTACCTTTTGTTGCATTCAAGATAGCTTGAATAGCCCGTATATATTTTCTATTCCAATGCTCACCTATAAAATCCCTGTCATGGCTGTGTTCACCTTTTACCGGATGATATTTCATAGGAAAAGAATATATACTAACGCCAAGCTCTTCACATTTATCTACATTTAGTTTAAGACGATTGTATAAGTCAATCGGTTTATCTTTAAAGTTGTAGAGCAAATAATTCGAAAAGTCTTTAATTCCATGATTTACACTCATAGTCACCGCTTTTACATATACGTCTTTATCTCTGATGTTGTCAAAGGCTATTCTCAATGGGCGTATCGCAATCTCTGACAGTAGAGATACGATTTTGTCGTTGAATAACCGGGCATCAACCCCTTGGTTGAAATCCACGAAACGTTGTTTCCCTTTTTGCTTATCATATTTACGCTGAAAATATGGTGCGAACTCTCTGTATGTACTGATAAGAGCTTCGCGAGTGCATGTTTCCAAATGTAAGAAACCATATTTCTCTCGAAGTCCGTAAATGATTGTTCGTTGTGTGAGTGTAAAACTCTTCATTTCGTTAAGTTCTTTAAGCAACTTAAAACATTTACGGATATACGCCCTGTCATTGATGTGTAGTCGCAAGTTTCGGATGGCTATATCGTATTGATTTGGTTCTATGAATTTTGCCCCTTTTGCAAAGCCGCAAGCCTTTATGTCGGCAATGATTTTACTTAGCTCACCGGACGCTAATACATTGTTGTCCATTAAAAGCAAATTGCGTTGGTCACCAAAAAGCCTGCGTGTACGTTTTATCCTTTCTTGAAGAGGTAAATATTGCTGATATTTGGGCTCAATTATTGGGACTGCGCAAAATGGGCATTGACGAATGCAACCGCGTGTCGCGTAGCTATAAAACGCACCACTATCAGGATATTCGTATTCTATTTCATCAAGGATGGAATAATCTAATGGCAATCCGTCTATAATTCGATTGTCATCTTTATCTATTTCTCCGGGAGTATGTAATGTGCCGCAATGTGGTTTTATGCCTGTTGCTGCTTCAATCTCGTTAGGTTGGATAGAAGCTAATACACCCCCTACCATTAAGTTCTTGACATCTTTGACCATAGTCTTTGCAAACTCAATGGTTTCAATCGTTATATCCCAATAAAAGGTGAACATAGTCGTAACTCCAACCCAATCCCAACGCGGATGCTTGCGATATTCACCACTATAATAAAATTTCTTATAATATTCAAGCCATGTATAAACAAGAATCGCATATTCAGAATCATCAATGTTTATACTATTTAGGTAATCCTTTTTTCTATACTTTATGTATAGAGTTATTTTGTCAGCCCGCAACTTCCAATTGATACTATTGTCAATTTGGTATAATTTTGTTAAGCATTCTTCTACAATTTGTTGAATAACAAAATCACGTAAATCACCTTTATAGAAAACAACTTCATCACCACGAGTTCGAAAGTACGTCGATAATTTCATTAACCCTATTGGAGGAAATTTATTCTTATAATTAGGCTCTATTAGCAATACACGACGCTTCATCTTGTCAAATCCTCCTCTATTTTCTGTATCAAAGGTTCACTCATTCCTTCAGGCAAATAGTTCTTGATGGATTCATAAATTCGGCTGATAAGTTTTTTCGATTTTTTATCGTAACTTGAATACTTTGGTCCATCTGTGCGATACTTCGTTTTAGTTGAAGGTTGAGTTTGGGCATCAATTGCTTGTTTGGATTCTTTTACAACAGGTGCGTCAGTCAATTGTGACAAGTGCTGTAGCAATGGAGAATTAGACTCTTCCATTTTCTTGTGAATACGTTCCAACTGTTTACGCGCTTCAACATCTTTTTTCTGATGCTCCTCTAATTTCTTTTGCAGAGTTTCCTTTTCTGTTGCACTGGTATACCCCTCTTCCTCTTTCTTTTGGATTTCTTGACGTATCTCTTCGGTCTTGGCAATTGCGTTTTGAGCATTTCTATATTTTGATGCATCATAACAGAGGTCTTTCAGTTTACAAAAATCCTCTCTTATCAATCGCTCAAATTTCTTTAATGTATCAGATTCACCGAAATAATCTCTTCGTGAGTTTGGAATCAATCCTTTAGATACAGCATGTATTTCACCAAAGAAGTAGAAAGAAAATCTTTGGTCTTCCGTTTTTGCAAAGAATTTCTTGCATATTTCCTCGTCACCAATTTGTATATTTTCTTTTCTAAGGCGTATGCCACGAGCTAAGTTCTTGGATTTCATCTGGCCTCGAAGCCCAGATATTGTATACCATCCCCAATAAATTAACTCATCGCTTTGTTCATCCTTACAACTTAGAAATTCAATATCACATATCTCGTCCGTTTTCTTTTTTCCTCCCTTATTGTCCTCATATATGTATGATGTATAGGGCTTGAAAATTTGGTCGCCATTGATATAGATATTGTAAATATCAAGTGAAAGGCCATTTTCTTTCATGTATTTAGTGATTTTCGGGCGAAAAATGAACTTGGCTTCAATATCCACTGGTGCCACCATTGATAAGTAATCTCTTATGTATTTCACATCCAGCAATTCATCTGTGGTGACATCTTCCAAAGTAACATTAAAATAATGAGATTCGGGGTTCTCAACTTCATATTTAAAGTTCGTAACCTCCTGTAAAACATCTACTGCTTCTTGGTGAGTATCACGGTCATTGATGATATTCTTCAATAATTCTGCATCCCAAGTCATTATTGACTTCTCGGCTTCCCCCAAATATGATGTCTCAAAAATCAATGTTGAGCAATAACCAAGGCCACCTAAGCGGCCAATTCCCCTGAAACCTTTGTCTACTCCTCTTTGTTTTGTGGAATGGGCTATGTTTAGGAGAATGTTTGCGACATTCTTTCTCGATATGCCAGTACCATTGTCTTCAATGACAATACGGCGTTTTTCTGCATCAATAGAAACCATAATCTGGTTGTGGCTTTTCTCCATCAACCCTTCAGATACAGCTTTATCAATTGCATCAGCCGCATTTTGTATATATTCACGGTAAATAAATCGGCAATCCTCATACATTCCGAGGGTCAACGATTCAATAACATCTTTGCCTATTTGTGGCTTTCCGCTCATGTCATTCATAATATTTGTAAATTGGTAAAGGGAATTTTATATTAAGCATTGAACGAAAAACAGGATTCTGTATAATATAATTGCCCTGTTGTAACCGGGTAAGCATATTTTTATAAACAGAAGGAACAAAACGAAAGTCCTCTTTTGCTATTTCAATGGCGTTAGTCCGACCGAAAGCCTGTGTTGCGCAATTACCTTTTATTCGTTTGTGTATATCGCTAACAAACTGCTCTGCGCCAAACAGAACAATGCCAAGTGAACGTCCGCGCTCTGTTATATCCAATAATTGATGGAGAATCGGTGATGACTTGGGAACGTCATTTGAAGCGTATTTGTTAAGTTCATCAATGAAGACAATCACCCTATCAGGAAAGTCCTCGTCCTGTCTGTCACTACTTAATTTTAAGTTATATACGGCGCGGACGACATCGCCAAAAACGAAACCTTGTGTTTCTTCGTCAAGCTTGGCTATATCAATGACCATTACGTCATTTTTCTTTATTTGAGCAATCTTATCACGCAAACGAACACATTTCCCTGAATTTCCCAAACTATCAGTAAACATTTGCTTGTTTTTTTGATATGCCTTATTGAAAAGACGGTAAAATTTTCTCCAACTCAGCACAGAAATCTCCTTACCTTGAGTTGTCTTTTGCGGCTGAGTTTGTTCTGACAAGACTTCCCTAAAGTCACTCCAATTTTCAATGCCATTGAATTTTCCACTTTCAGAAATGATGTCATTAATGATTGATTCGATAGTTTCATTAGGGTCATCAACATTCGCAAACAGCAAATCAAGGCATTCTTTATCTTCTGTATTCTCAAAAAGATACTTATACTGGTATGCTTTACCCATTTCCAACCTTTCTTTGATTACACTTTCTTTTTCATACGTGTATAAAGTGTAATCAGCAGAATGAGGATAGTAATAGGTGACATTCTTGAATGGCTCCAAATCCATTTCAAGAATATCATAGATTCCCTTTATTTTTTCTAACTCATCTTCTCTTTCATTCTTTTGGTCGATTGAAAGCAAATCTCTTCCTTTTACATTCATCATTATGATAGCAACAGATTCTTCTTTTCTTTTTATACAAGTATCTTGGATTGCCTTAAGCAAGAACATTGCATACGAAGTTTTTGAAGCTAGACCTGATATTCCTGAAATATTCAGGTGGGCACCTTCAGGCCCAAGTAGATAATGCGAATTGAAAAATACAGGCAAAGTCTGTTTGTTTGCACCGTCATACATTTCTATATATCCAGCAGGCAACGGATTTTTCATTTTGTCAAGGCCAAGTGCTTCCCGTATTTCTTGAACATCAGCAATATATACTTTTTTGCCTTCTTGCACGGGGATAAAAATGTCATGGTCGTTACCAACGACTCTGCATTGGACGAAATTCATACCTATACGGTCTGTGTAAGAGGTAGATTGTACTTCTCCGAAATCACTTGATATGAAGCCGGCTAAAGCACTTGGAGAATCCGTCATGTGCGATATAGCTTCCACAACACCGTAAGTTTTACTTCCTTGTACGTGTTCTACAACGACAACATCGAAAGGGCGTAGCTTAAAATCTTTTTTAGTCCAAAAGGTAAACTCTTCGATTGTTGAAGGTTGTTTCTCAGTTGCTATTATCTTACCTATTGCTTCCATATCGATTAGAATAAATTTATAAAAGTATAGTCATTCATAAAACAGCTTTTACAATAGCTTTCTGTCATATAAACTGGATATAAGTGATTTGCCCACCTTGCATCATTGCCATAGCAAACGGGATTACGCTCATTTATTAGGTTTGCTGAAATATTGTCTATTTCTTCAGTATCAATGCCGTAATGCTCTTCTTGGTCTGTCATCAACATTTTCTCCACTTTTAATATTCCGGAGTAAGGCGTACTTGTATGTCTATATGGACGTATTCTAACATACCAAATAGCAAATTTCATGTTTCCCCATTGTTCACCCGGCCACCATAAAAATGCAGGAGTGCGGTGGTATGGAGGTAGTTTTGCTATGGCTGCTGCATTGCTTTGTCCCTTATTATCTTTCATTATATTGGGATTAAATGTCTTAGAAACGCCAACTACATGTCTGTAATTACTTTGAATACGAGCAATTTCTTTGGAATCACCGCTCTTCATTGGTTTATATTGAATAGAGCCATCCTTGATGAGATAATGGTCTTGATCAAGAAGATGCTTGGCAACCATACGAGCTACGATGCGTTTTTCGCATTCTATCATCTCATCTTGGATTTTAGCAATACCTTTGTTTTCCAATGTCTCTTTTCCCTCAATTTTTGTCAGATAATACAGCAATTTTTGTAATTGCGCCTTTGATTGGGATTTAGATGATAGTTGGTCGTTTATTTTTTTAAGCAAACGATTAAAAAACACACTATTCTCAATCCACTCACTATTGGCAGAAACCGGAAGACAAACTACAGAATAGCATTCTGAATCCACTCTCCTAAATGATGAGAACTTGATATCATCAGACATTGTCCGACCACAGCAGGCAACAGAAATTTGACCACTCAATATGGGATAAACTTTCTTATCATACTGAATATCGTCAATTTTGTAAACCTTGCGAGAACCGTCTAAGAAGAAAGCAAATAATGGAGAATCCCCTTTCTTCATTTCCGCCAATCTACGTAAATCCCTCATATTGGGGTCGTGAACATCTTCTGCATAATCTTTTAGATTGACATAGGAATCTTCGGAAGAATCATATTCTATGTGGGGCTGGTTAGACCAATCATAGCAATACTTATAAGAAGTAAAAGTATCGCCATGTGTTTCTTTAGCTATATAATGCAAAATGTTCCCCATATATTGCTTTTGCTCATATCCTCATCATCAGACTCCCTATGATGATATTTTGATGCTAAATTAATTCCCTCTACAAAACGAAAAGCGTGGGAATCTTGCTACTGCCCGTTCCACGATACCGAGGCTCTCGCATTGCCCAAACAGTCAGAACGGACAACGCAGAAAGCCCACGCATGGTATATAAATCCCATACGTGAGCCTTATGAACATATATAATTATACGACAAAACCCACGGCATGGTATAACATACCTACCGTGAACATCTACAGTTGCCATGTCCTCTGACTGTCTTAGTAATTTGCGAGATTACGGTACGTCAAAGACAAAGCGTATAGTAAACGCTCTTCATTATGTAAAGTGACAACCAACCTGCTTCTTCCCTTTTTTCGGGCTTTTTGCAATGGAATGTCGTTGCAAAGTTAATTAATTTATCCGAAAGGAGAGAGGAACATCGGCAAAAGTTGGTTTAATTCCTGATTTATAGGAATTGAATAGGGCTTAATCTCATTTAGAATGTGGTCCACTAAGTGTGGACGGGAACAAAACGGGAACAACGAGTATAAAACAAAATCGGCTAAGTATTGACATTCAACCACTTAGCCAATTTGCTCGTACCCAGACCCGGGGTCGAACCGGGATGGAAGTGAATCCACTGGTGTTTGAGACCAGCGCGTCTACCGATTCCGCCATCTGGGCATTGCATTGATTTCTCAATTGCGGTGCAAAGATACGGCTTTTTTCTAAACCTGCAAGCGATTCATAAAAAAAACAAGGGAAAAACAAGAAAAAAATAATAAAACACACCGTAAGCATTCCGCATTTACAGAAAATACTGTACTTTAGCAGAAACTTTAAACAAAAAACAAAATGATGACAAATAAGGACAACTTCTGTGTAATCATGGGTGGAGGAATCGGAAGCCGATTCTGGCCATTCAGCCGCAAGACGCTCCCTAAACAATTCCTGGATTTCTTCGGAACAGGACGCTCGTTGTTACAACAGACTTTTGACCGGTTTAAAAAGATTATACCGACTGAGAACATTTTTATTGTGACCAATGATATGTATGCCGCCCTTGTAAAAGAGCAACTGCCTGAGCTAACCAGCGAACAGATTTTGCTGGAGCCTACACGCAGAAATACAGCGCCTTGTATTGCATGGGCATCTTACCATATCCGAGCCGTCAATCCAAATGCCAACATTGTAGTAGCCCCCTCCGACCACCTGATACTGAAAGAAAATGAGTTTCTTGACATCATCACAAAAGGATTGGAATTCGTTGCCAAATCGGAAATTCTGCTTACACTGGGTATCAAGCCCAACAGACCGGAAACAGGATATGGCTATATACAAATCGCCGAACAGAAGGGTGACAATTTCTATAAAGTAAAAACATTCACCGAAAAGCCGGAATTAGAGCTCGCAAAAGTCTTTGTAGAAAGCGGAGAATTCTATTGGAATTCAGGACTTTTTGTTTGGAATGTCAATACTATCATCAAAGCCGGAGAATTACTGCTCCCCGAACTGGCCGCTAAACTGGAACCTGGTAAAGACGTCTATGGTACGCCGGACGAAAAGAAGTTTATCGATGAGAACTTCCCCGCATGCCCCAACGTATCGATCGACTTCGGCATTATGGAGAAAGCCGACAATGTATATGTTTCATTAGGCGACTTTGGATGGTCCGACCTTGGAACCTGGGGTTCGCTCTACGATTTGTCACCTAAAGACGAAAACAATAACGTAACTTTAAAGTGTCAGTCGATGTTCTACGGCAGCAAAGACAACATCGTTGTATTGCCCAAAGACAAACTTGCGGTTATTGAAGGCTTAGAAGGGTATCTGATTGCCGAATCGGACAATGTACTGCTAATCTGTAAGAAAGACGAAGAACATGCCATCCGGAAATACGTCAACGATGCGCAAATCAAATTAGGTGAAGATTACATCTGATATAAGCTTAACAGATTATGACCGACGGAAGTATGCAGAATGCTTAGCTTTTCAGCCCAAAGCAACTAATTTCAAAAGATAAGAGGGTGCATTTCTAAACAATGCATCCTCTTCTTGTTTCCAGAAAATCAGTTATGCGGTCAACAATATCAATACCCCCATAACCAGCCGTTTATTCGGAAAACAAAAAGTAAAGAGCAACAAGCGTCTACTGTACGCTAAAAGCGAACACGTGTCCGATTCCGAACAGCCTTATAAATTTATTGTAAACTGATAATCAGATATTTGATTCATTGGCACATCTTTTGAATTATCATAGGCGGATGCAAGTCCAATGAGAAAAGAAATAGAAATAATAACTTAAAAGAATATCGATTATGAAAGCAACAAATTTATTCAAAGCATTGGCATTTTCAGTATTGACATTAGTGAGCGCTCTTAACACTGAAGCAAAGGCCCAGGACAACTTTATAACAAACGATGAAGTAAAGAACAATCTGGTCGTTTCTCGTACCATCTATAAATTAGACGGCAATTATCTGCATAATCACATACGCTACGAGTTTGCTTACGATGAACAGAATCGCCTTATCTGTAAGACAGCCAACAAATGGGATGGCACATCGGACAAATGGGAACCTTATTTCCAAATGACTTATCGCTACGAAGCTGGTGAAATCATCATGAATTATGCCCGTTGGAACGAATCGAACCATAGTTATAGCAAGGACATGCAACAGAGTGTTTACGCACTGAATGAAGACAATACTCCCGTTGTGTGCCAAACGGTGGACAAAACAGTCTCAATGGCCGGGCATAAATGACAAAAAGAACAATGGCCTGTTCAGTATTACCAATCGAAAGCAACCGTTTTATGAAATTGCCTACCAGAGCGCGAAACTTAAGACAATAATATAATAAAAAGAGGGTATGTCAATCGGCATACCCTCTTGCTGTTTCTTTTATGTATAAAGAAGGAGAATTTGGCTTTTTCAGAACGCAGAACGGATAGCTTCGGCCACAGCACGGAACTCTTCGTCTGTCAGCTTCAATTTAGGATTGGAAAAAAGCATATCTTTCTCGCTTTGCATAGGAATCAGATGAATGTGCGCATGAGGTACTTCCAGTCCCAACACAGCCATTCCCACCTTCTTGCAAGGGAAAGCCTTACCGATAGCAAGTGCCACTTTCTTGGCAAAAACCTGCATACCAGCCAAATCTTCATCGTTCAAGTCGAAAATGTAGTCCACTTCCTGTTTAGGAACTACCAGCGTATGACCTTTCACCAGCGGATTGATGTCGAGAAAAGCAAAATACTTGCCATCCTCCGCTACTTTGTAACAGGGTATCTCACCTGCAATGATTCTACTGAATATTGTTGCCATAACTATAAAGATAAAATAAGGCAAGCCCCATACAGGGACCTGCCTTCCGTTTAAAATGAGATGTTTACTACTTCCAGATTGATGATACCTTGGGGTACTTTGATTTCGGCAACATCGCCCACTTTCTTGCCAAGCAATCCTTGGGCAATCGGTGTATTGACCGAGATCTTTCCTTCCTTCAGGTTGGCTTCGCTTTCCGAAACGATGGTATAAGTCATCTTCATACCATTCTTCACATTCTTCAGTTCTACCTTATTCAATATCTGCACCGTATCGGTTTTCAGTTTGGACTCATCAATGATTTTTGCATCGGCAATCACCATTTTCAGTTTGTTGATTTTGCTTTCGAGCAAACCCTGTGCCTCTTTTGCGGCATCATATTCGGCATTTTCCGACAAGTCACCCTTATCACGGGCTTCCGCAATAGCGGCCACAATCTTAGGACGCTCCACCGATTCCAGTTGTTTCAATTCGGCTAACAATTTGTTGTAGCCTTCTTCTGACATGTAAGCCATACTTTTTTCCTCCTTATTATTTTAATTTATTAATGTTCTTATAAACAAAAAAGAATTCCAACATGGTCATCATGCTGGAACCCTCTTTCCGTATTGTTGGGCAAAGATAATCTTTTAAATCATGCGTGTCAAGCAAAAAGGAGTGCTTTGTAACATATTTAAATGAAATATTCTAATTTATAACAAGTTACAGCAATGCTTTTACTGCCGCCTCCAAGTCTTTTATTGTTTCGCCACGCGCGCTCAACTCATTATTTTTATTGATCAGGAACAGTGTCGGCACCGTTTTTACATTGTACGAAGCTGCCACTGAAGAGTAAATGCCATTGGCATCGCGTACGCAAATCCACGGCAAATTATCGGCTGTCGTCTTCCAGTAATGCTCGTCGGCATCCAAAGAAACCTGATAGATTTCCAACCCCTGGTCAGCATACTTCTTATACAAGTCAAGCAACAGATAGTTGTGCGTAGCCGATACGGCAGTCTGATAAATCGTAAAATCCAGAATCACAGCCTTTCCTTTCAGATCGGTCAGTTTGCGCATGTCGCCCTTCATGTCGCGCAGGCTGATATCAATTACACCCGTTTCTTGAATCACCTCCTGAGGAATATCCAAAACCTTCGGTTGTGATGCATGGGTATTCTTCATACCCTTTATAACGATGTTATACAGATTCTTCGAACGGTCGGCATGAGGATAGAAGTTGTTCAGACTTGTGGCTACAGCAGCAAAACACTTCACATCGTCCTTGTTGTTCAACGGGTCGAAAATCAGGTAATTGTTCAACTTTTGAAATAAAGCAAAATAAGCCGCTGCCGTATTGGGAGCTGCAAAGATATAATTGATCTTCACATCATCCTTATAGTTCTTCAGCAACACGCCCAGACTGTCTTCAAACACATCGACTCCAATCTGATGAGAGCGCATAGCCTGTGCCAAAGCATCTACATCACTCTGCAATTTTGCCTGCTTCAACGTCAGTTCCTTTATTTTCTGGCTGTTGGCCGATCCCTTCACTTCGTAAGTAGTGGCAAAATCGGTAAAAGGTGCATCAATCTGAACCGTCTCGGTCGAATCAATTGAGAAGTTGATCACCTTGTCTTCTACCCGCAGACGATAGAATTCGGGAGACTCGGGACGGGGTTGCTTGAAAGAATAAGTTCCGCTTTCGCCCAACTTTACCGAATCCAGCGGTGTGATACCCTCCAAGGCCGATGCTTCCAGATACAGCATTTTGCCTGCCGCATCAGCAATCTTTCCTTCCACCTCAAATTTCGGTTCCGAATTACATGCCCCCAAACCAGCCGCCACGAGTACGGCTAAAAAGATTTTCTTCATATGCTTCATTCTAATTTTTATTTTTTAAATCCTTGTTTCTGCTGCCGGATAACAGGCACCGCAACACCAGAACGGTCGTAGAAACCGTGCAAATATACTTCTTTTCGAGTTTAGTCAAAGCATTTTCAACACTTCTTCCGCTTCGAAAAGCAAAAAAACGGCAAAACCCAAACTTTTTATCTCATTCACACCATATTAGAAGAATAAAATATGTATCTTTGCG
>ULQS01030794.1_pt1 | contig 12318 bp, 9 predicted proteins | sample 1954751 | NCBI WGS metagenome assembly ULQS01 (sample SAMEA4835662, study PRJEB28245) | human gut metagenome | biome: gut microbiome; material: fecal sample | place: Denmark | collected 2008 | reverse complement strand
CGCCCAAACTGGCGGCTACATGTACGGCGCTCAAATCGTTCTCATCCACCTCGTAGGGAATGAGTTCATAGGCTATCTTGGCTTTGTCGAGCAGCCGCGCTGCATTCGTCTTATTAATTTTCACCATAACAAGTTACAAAATTAGTAATTATCCCCCAGCTCTTCACGCAGGAATTTCGGAGTATAGCCTTTCTCGCTCTTCGCCACCTCTTCGGGTGTTCCGCAGGAGAGGAGTTCCCCTCCCCCCTTGCCACCTTCGGGACCCATATCAATGATGTAGTCCGCCATCTTGATGACATCGAGATTATGCTCTATGACGATGACGGTGTTTCCTTTGTCAACAAGTTTGTTCAGTACATTCATCAGTACGCGGATATCTTCAAAATGAAGTCCGGTGGTAGGTTCGTCGAGGATATAGAGTGTCTTGCCCGTATCACGCTTAGAGAGTTCCGTAGCCAACTTTACGCGCTGGCTCTCACCTCCGGAGAGCGTGGTGGAGGACTGTCCCAGCTTGATATAGCCCAATCCCACTTCCTGGATAACCTTAATCTTATTCAATATCTGGGGCACATTCTCGAAGAACTCCACCGCACGGTTGATGGTCATATCCAGCACATCGGCAATGGACTTGCCTTTAAAGCGCACTTCCAGCGTCTCGCGGTTATAGCGTTTGCCGTGGCACACCTCGCAAGGCACATACACATCTGGCAGGAAATTCATCTCAATACATTTGTAGCCGTTGCCCTGGCAAGCCTCGCAGCGTCCGCCACTGACGTTGAAGGAGAAGCGTCCCGGCTTGTACCCGCGTATCTTCGCTTCGGGCAGGCCGACAAACAGATTGCGGATATCCGAGAACACACCCGTATAGGTGGCAGGATTGGAGCGCGGCGTACGTCCCAAGGGAGACTGGTCCACATTTACCACCTTGTCTATATGCTCCAACCCTTCAATGCTGTCATACTCCAAAGGGTCTTGAAGGGAGCGGTAGAACTTCTGCGAAAGAATAGGCTGCAACGTCTCGTTGATAAGCGTGGACTTGCCACTGCCGGAAACACCGGTAACGCAAATCAGCTTGCCCAGCGGGAACTCTACATCCACATTCTTCAGATTATTACCCTTGGCGCCACGCAGCCACAGACTGTGTCCATTGCCCTCGCGACGCTTGGCAGGCACCTCAATGGCACACTCACCATTCAAGTATTGGGAAGTCAGCGTATGCGTCCGGAGCATTTCACGGGGAGTACCGGCAAAGACAACATCCCCTCCCAGCCTACCGGCTTTCGGCCCCATATCAATGACATAATCGGCGGCGAGCATCATATCCTTGTCATGCTCCACCACAATGACGGAGTTGCCAATGTCACGCAGTTCCTTCAAAGAGTGTATCAAGCGCTGGTTGTCGCGTTGGTGCAGGCCGATACTCGGCTCATCCAATATATACAGCACATTCACCAGCTGTGAACCTATCTGCGTAGCCAGGCGGATACGCTGGCTTTCACCACCGGAAAGGCTGACGGAACTACGGTTCAGCGAAAGATAATCCAAACCTACATCGAGCAGAAATTTGAGCCGTGTACGGATTTCCTTCAGGATTTCACCGGCAATCTGCTGTTGCTTGCTACTGAGATACGGGTCTACGTTTACCAGCCAGTCATACAGCTCATTGATGTCCATCGTAGACAATTCGTAGATGTTCTTGTCGTGAATGCGGAATGAAAGCGCTTCCTTATTCAACTTGGCGCCATGACATTCCGGGCAAACGGCAGTCTTGGCAAACTGGTCCGCCCACTTCTGTGCCGTGGCAGAAGCATCCTTCTCCTGCAGCATCTGGATATACTTTACAACCCCCTCAAACGTCACAAAATAATCGGAAGAGGTGCCTATCAGTGAACTCTTTATCTTGATACGCTCGTCCGAGCCGTAGAGAATCTCGTCAATGGCATCCTCCGGCAAGTCTTTGACCGGTGTTTTCAGCGTCGCTTCATATTTCTCCAGCAAGGCGGTAATCTGCCAGAAAATCATGCTGTTCTTGGCTTTCCCCAACGGTGCGATGGCACCTCCGGCAATGGAGAGCTCACGGTCGGGAATCACCTTGTCAATATCAATCTGGCTGACCACCCCCAACCCTTTGCACTTAGGACATGCCCCTTGCGGCGAATTGAAGGAAAAGTTGTGCGGCGCCGGTTCCCGATAGGACAACCCCGTCACGGGACACATCAGCCGTTTGCTGTAATGGCGCACGCTATCCGTCTGCGCATCGAGTATCATCAGCAATCCGTCACCTTGACGCATGGCAGTGGCCACGCTGTTCTTCAGGCGTGTGTCATCCTTGTCCGTCACCACCAGCTTGTCTATCACCACCTCCACATCGTGGTTCTTATAGCGGTCCAGCTTCATGCCGGGCAAGACTTCGCGTACCTCACCGTCCACACGTACGTAGAGATAGCCTTTCTTGCGCACCTGCTCGAAGAGCTCCTTGTAATGCCCCTTACGGCTGCGCACCAGCGGAGCAAGGATATAAATGCGTTTTCCTTTGTAATCCTTCAGGATAAGGTCGAGTATCTGTTCCTCGGTATACTTCACCATCTTCTCGCCGGAGAGATAAGAATAAGCTTCTCCTGCACGGGCATACAACAAACGAAGGTAATCATAAACCTCTGTCGTTGTACCCACCGTGGAACGTGGATTCTTATTCGTGGTTTTCTGCTCGATGGAGATAACCGGGCTCAGTCCCGTTATCTTATCCACGTCCGGACGTTCCAGATTTCCCAGGAAATTACGGGCATAGGCTGAAAAGGTCTCGATATAGCGGCGCTGCCCTTCGGCAAAAATAGTATCGAATGCCAAAGAGGACTTGCCGCTTCCGCTCAGGCCTGTAATCACAGTCAGGCTGTTACGGGGAATCTCGGCATCGATATTCTTGAGGTTGTGCACGCGCGCACCATATACATTGATATATTCTGTTTCTTCTTGCATGTTGATTTATCCTATCGTTTTAACTGCAAAAATAACTGTTTCCCCCCGAATATCAGCCGAAAAGCGCTATTTTTCAGTTTTGAAATGCACAATATTATTTCTTAACGCAATCCTTTGGTTTGAATGCCACAATATTCGTACCTTTGCAGCTACTTTGGGAAATTGTAAACATAAACCAACGATTACTGAATGAAAACGATTAACCGCATTATCTGCTCCCTGCTGCTTGCCAGTGCATGCAGTATCGGTGCAATAGCACAAGAGAATCAATCTTATTTTCTGCATACTATCGAAAAAGGACAAAGTCTCTACTCCATCGCCAGCATGTACGGCGTCAGCCAGTCGGACATCATCAAACTGAACCCCGGCAGTGACGAGAAAATATTCATCGGACGCACATTGCTTATTCCACGCAGCGCTGCCAACATACAAAAAGAAACATACCATACCATCGAAACCGGTGAGACCCTCTACCGGCTGACCGTGAAATACAATGTATCTGCCAAAGCCATCTGTGACGCCAACCCGGGACTGAGCGCCGAGAATTTCCGTATCGGACAAGTAATCCGTATCCCTTCCACAACCGAGACCCAAACCATGGTCCCGGCTGAGACACAAAGCAGCACTGTAGTTGCCAACAACAATATTCTCGGCCCCGTAGAGTCACGATGCCGTGACATGCATAAAGTGAAGCGGAAAGAAACCGTATTCAGCATCAGCCGTGAATACGGCATCAGCGAAGCCGAACTGATAGCCGCCAACCCGGAATTAAAAGGCGAAAACAAAATAAAGAAGGGAACCTTCCTCTGCATTCCCTATCCCAAAGCACAGACGGAGCAAAATATCCAGTCGCAGGCAATACCTACCGACAGCGAGCTGTTCCGTGAAAACCGGAAAAAGACAGAACGCTTCAGCACCATCAAGGCTGCCGTCATCCTTCCCTTCCTGGACGGGGTATCAAAGAGCGAGTCTTCCCGTATGGTGGAATACTACGAAGGCCTACTGATGGCCGTAGACAGCTTGAAACGTACTGGCACTTCCATTGACTTGTACACTTACAATTCAGGTCCCGAAAGTGCCTCGCTGAACTCCATCCTGGGCAAAAGCGAGATGAAGGACATGGACATCATCTTCGGGCCTCTGTACCAACAGCACATCAAACCGCTGGCCGAGTTTGCCAAGAAACAAGACACACGCCTGGTGATACCATTCACATCGAAAGACAACACGGTATTCCAGAATCCGGCGGTCTATCAGATAAATACCCCCCAATCCTATCTGTACTCCGAGGTGTACGACCACTTTGTGCGCCAGTTCCCCAATGCCAACGTCATCTTCATTGAAGCCAGCCAGGGCACCAAGGACAAGGCAGAATTCATCAAGGGACTGAAAGACGAACTGCGCAACCGTTCCATCCCGATGAAGAGCCTGAAAGAGGATGTCACCGTAGAATCCCTGAAAACAGTATTACGCACGGACCGTGAGAATATCTTTATCCCCACATCCGGCAGTAACCTGACATTGATTAAGATACTTCCCCAATTGACCTTATTGGTGCGCGAACAACCCGAAAGCCGTATCCATCTGTTCGGCTATCCGGAATGGCAGACCTACACCAAAGACCACTTGGAAGCCTTCTTTGAACTGGACACCTATTTCTATTCCTCTTTTTATACCAACAATTTGCTGCCTGCCGCCATCAACTTTACCAAAAACTACCGCAGATGGTATGGCAAGGAGATGGACGAGCGCTATCCCAAATTCGGAATGTTGGGCTTCGATACCGGCTATTTCTTCCTGAAAGGACTTGCGCGCTATGGCTCTTCCTTCGAGAAGAACATGCAGGGACTGGACCTGGTGCCCATCCAGACCGGCTTCAAGTTCCAACGGGTAAACAACTGGGGAGGCTTCATCAACAAGAAGGTGTTCTTCGTGCACTTCACCAAGAACTTTGAGCTGGTGAAGTTGGACTTTGATTAGGGATTAATCATCTGATAATCCACTATATAACTATTAATTCGTAGCTTGTAACTCGTAACTTATAACTTATAGCATGAACCTGAGAACAATCATCATATTCGCCCTGCTGGTGTGTGCATGTATATTGCCCCTGCATGCGCAGGTGGGCGAGCAACGCCACAACTTCGCTGTGGGCGTCAATGGAGGCATCAATCTGAATAGCGTAAGCTTCTCTCCCTCTGTCAAGCAGAAGAATCTGATGGGCATCAACGGTGGTGTGACAGCCCGATACATTTCCGAGAAATATTTCAGTATGATTTGCGGTGCACAAATCGAGCTGAACTTCTCACAGCACGGTTGGGACGAGTATTACGAGGACTATCCCACACTGAGCTACACCCGCACCATGAACTATGTGGAAATACCGTTCCTGGCACATCTGGCATTCGGCAAGGACCGCGGTCTGCAATTCTTCATCCATGCCGGTCCGCAGATAGGTTTCCTGCTTGGCGACAGCGAAAAGATAGACGGCGACTGGGACGGCACTGTAGCAGAATCCTACACCAACATCACCGTGGAACAGCACGGCAAGGCCATAGACAACAAATTCGACTACGGCATTGCAGGCGGAGCAGGCATAGAGCTGCGCACCAAGGCAGGCAATTTCATCGTAGAAGGAAGATACTACTATGCTTTGTCCGATTTCTATGGCAGCACCAAGAAGGACTTTTTCTCACGCTCCGCACACGGAGTCATTACGGCCAAGATAACTTATCTCTTCGACTTGAAGAAGTAATGCTTATAGGAAACACCCGTTTCCACACGTAGGGACGACAATTTCCTCTAATGGGAACAGTATAATGGAACGACTGTAACCTCAAGCGGAAACGATAAAAAAGCAGACCACGTATTTCATTCGGAATACGTGGTCTGCTTTTTGTTATTATCAAGTAGATAAACCTTCTTATCTTCTTAAACGGTCTGCCGCCTTCACCATCACCTCATCTTTGTAGATGGCACGGAAGGCCAGATAGTTGAGGATGATGGCTACCACCGGAAGGCAAAGCGCCCATCCCAACTGGAAAGTCATTGCATCCAAATCACCCTTCAAAATAAACATAAATACACAGAAGGCTATGTAGTAGCCTATCAGCAGAATGCTGCTGAAAATCGTCATGCGTATTTGCAACATACGGTTACGGAAAAGGAATATCGTACAGAAGGCAACAAGTGCACTGAGCAACAATATCCCGAACAAGCCCCAAGTAGACTGAAATCCTCCGTCGGCCAAAGCCACTCCCAGAGGTTTGAAAACATGCGCTGTCACTCCGTCCGCTCCGATGAACTGTCCTACAGGCATGCAAATTGCCACAACCAACAGGATAGTTACCAACAACAAATAAACAGATTGAATACGTTGTATCATTACTGTAATTTTTCTTTTTCCTTAGCCGGGTTACGATAGTAAATCTTACCCTCCACATATTCTTGCGTTGCAATCAATGTCGGCTTCGGCAGTTTTTCGTAATAGCGGGAAATCTCAATCTGTTCCCGGTTTTCGAACACTTCTTCCAAATTATCATTGTAAGAGGCAAACTCAGCAAGCTTTTTGGAAAGGTCATTCTTGATTTCCACACTAATCTGGTTGGCACGCTTTCCGATAATCGCTACGCTTTCGTATACATTACCAGTATCCTCACACAACTCCATCATATCACGGGTCACCGTAGTAGTAGGAGCATTTGTCTTTCTGTAATCCATAAATTTATCTATTGATTATTATATTATTGCTCTTCACTTCCTTCTCCCAGCATTTTCTGCGCTTCTTTAAATATTCGGTCGACTTCCTTCATATACTTACTTTCGGGGAACTCATTTTTAAAGGCATAACATTCATCCACAGCTTCGCGGTAACGTTCTGCCCTTTTGTCCTCCACACTGTATACAGCCAACTCATACTTGGCACGCAAGATAAGAATGGATAAATCTTCACGCAGGTTGGTATAGGGATAATCCTTCAAAGCATTCTGCGCAGTGATAACGCAAGCCTGATAGTTGTTACCCAGATAATTACCCATATTATAATAAAGTTTTGCAGACAGATACTCCTTCATCACCAGCTTGTCCTGCAAGGCAAATATCATGTTCTGCGCCTCCTCTTTCTTGGAACTTTGCGGGAAGTATTCCATAAACATCTGCAACTGCTGGATGGCGCTATACGTGCCAGATTGGTCCAAACGCGGCTCCGGAGTATCCAGATACAAAGCTTTACCGGCGTGGAAACGTGCCAGTTCTGTGAATGTACCGCGGGGATAAACGTTGTAGTATTGAATGAAAGTCTGCGCAGCAGTCTGATAATCCTTCTGGTTATAGTAACTCATGCCCAGCATATAGAGGGATTCCTCTGCCTTATCAGTACCTTTGAGAATAGCAATCAATTCATTGAGCAAAGTGGCAGCACGGTTATACTGACCTTTTGCGAAGTAATTTTTTGCCGCTTCGTACTTGTATTCGTAATCTGTGCTTTTCAGCAATTTGTTGTATTCTCCACACGAGGAGAGCAGCAATGCTGCAAGCAGAGTTATTAGGATGTTCTTCTTCATTACTTTTGTTCAAATAATGCGCAAAGATAGGGGTTCGCATCGAATAAAGCAACGATACGAGCCTTAATTTTTCAAAAACCAGACGAACGGGCAGGAAATAAGGATTAATGGTTAGGAATTAGGGATTAGCGGTTAGTGCCATGCGGAATAATAGCGCAACCACCAACCACTAATCGCTAATCACTATTTTTACATTTTACAGCTTATACAAATCGCTTGCCGCCAGCAAATCAACCTTTTTTTCTGTCAATACACGGATGCAGTTATCCATGTCGTTGGGACGAATGATGACATTGGCCGTTTCACCGTTGGCAAAGGAATACATGTACTCGATGAAGACACCTTCATCGGAGAGGAAACGGAGCACTTTCGCCAATGAGCCAGGGATATTGGGACAACTGATGCCTACCACATCCGTTACGTTCACAGCGAAGTGATTATTTTTCAAAGCCTTATATGCTTTATCCGGTTCGGAAACAATGCCACGAAGGATACCGAAATCGGCATTCTCTGCAATACATAGAGCAGAAAGGTTGACACCTTCTTTTGCAAGAACTTCAGTCACCTCTGTGAGGCGGCCGGACTTGTTCTCCAGAAAAATGGAAAGTTGTTTTGCTACCATAGGTTCATTTACTATTTGACAATTTACAATTTGGCAATTACAATTTGCGGTTGTCGATGACGCGCTTGGCTTTGCCTACGCTGCGCTCAATACTGCGTGGTTCTACCAGACGGACATCTACACCGAGACCGAGTACGCTCTGCAGGCGGGCTACGAGCTTCTTCTTCAGAGCCAGCATCTTGTTGATTTCATCGGAATAGTATTCGGGACGAACCTCAACCTGCAACTCCATGGTGTCGGTATTGTTCTTGCGGTCTACCAGCAAGAGGTAGTGAGGCTCGAACTCCGGCATTTCGAGGATAACGGACTCTATCTGCGTGGGGAACACGTTGACACCACGGATAATCAGCATGTCATCACTACGTCCCAAGATGCGGTCCATACGAACCAGTGTACGTCCGCAGGAGCACTTATCGTAGTGCAGGGCGGTGAGGTCCTTGGTACGGTAGCGCAACAGCGGCATCCCCTCTTTGGTAAGGTGAGTGAACACCAATTCGCCGGTTTCTCCAGGGGCAACCGGTTCGAGGGTCTTCGGGTCTACAATCTCGGGGAAGTAATGGTCTTCATTGAGGTGGGTACCGTGCTGGCACTCGCATTCGTAACCTACACCGGGGCCGGCAATCTCACTAAGCCCATAAATATCAAATGCCTTGATACCCAGCTTGGTTTCAATATCCCGACGCATACTTTCGGTCCACGGCTCGGCGCCGAAGGCTCCCACTTTCAACTTAAACTCTTCACGGGGAAGACCGGAGTCTTTGATGGCATCTGCCAGATAGAGGGCGTATGAGGGCGTGCAGCAAAGTACGGTAGAACCGAAATCATGCATCAGTGTAATCTGCTTCTCCGTATTGCCGCTGGACATCGGGATGACGGAAGCGCCGATATTCTCGGCACCGGCATGCGCACCCAGTCCGCCGGTAAAAAGTCCGTAACCGTAGGACACCTGGAAAATATCCGAGCTACCGGCACCATAGGCGGTAAAGGCCCGTGAAAGGCATTCGGACCATGCTGAAAGGTCTTTTCGGGTATAGCCTACCACAGTGGGTTTTCCGGTTGTGCCGGAAGAGGCATGAATACGCACAATCTGGCTCATAGGTACGGCACAGAGGCCGAAGGGATAATTGTCCCGCAAGTCGTACTTGGTAGTAAAAGGCAGTTTTACAATATCATCTATACTGTTTATGTCATCGGGAGTAACTCCCAGTTCCTGCATTTTCTTACGATAAAAAGGAGTGTCATGATACACACGCTCCACAGTCTTTTTGAGACGAATGCTCTGGATTTTACGAAGGCTTTCGCGATCCATGCATTCGATGCTTTCATTCCAAATCATGTTCTTCGTTGTATTACAATTATTAATGGTTGTTATCAATATAGCTGCAAAGTAAACAAAAAAATTTTGTTTATCTCAAAGATTTTACCGAATATTGCCGCTTCTAAGAAGAGAAAATGAACAAATTCGAACTGACATCCGCCTACCAACCTACCGGTGACCAGCCGGAAGCCATCGCACAGCTGACCGAGGGCGTGCATGAGGGACTTCCTGCACAAACATTACTCGGTGTCACCGGGTCCGGAAAGACATTCACCATAGCCAACGTCATTGCCAACATCAACAAGCCAACGCTGATATTGAGCCACAACAAGACGCTGGCTGCCCAGTTGTACAGCGAGTTCAAGGGATTCTTCCCGAACAATGCCGTAGAATACTATGTGTCCTACTACGACTACTATCAGCCCGAAGCCTACCTGCCATCATCGGACACCTATATAGAAAAAGACCTCGCCATCAACGACGAGATAGACAAGTTGCGCCTTGCCGCCACCTCCGCCCTGCTTTCGGGCAGGAAAGATGTAGTGGTGGTATCCTCCGTTTCGTGCATATACGGCATGGGGAATCCGGCAGACTTCTACAACAACGTCATCGAAGTACAGCAAGGCAAGAATTTCAGTCGCAATGTCTTCCTGCGACGCCTGGTGGACAGTCTTTACGTACGCAACGACATTGACCTGAACCGCGGCAATTTCCGCGTGAAAGGCGATACGGTGGACATTTATCTGGCTTACGCCGACAACTTGCTGCGCGTCACCTTTTGGGGAGACGAGGTAGACAGTATTGAGGAAGTGGACCCTATGAGCGGCGTTACCGTCGCCAAGTTCGATGCCTACAAGATTTATCCCGCCAACCTCTTCATGACCACCAAGGAAGCCACGTTGCGTGCCATACACGAAATAGAGGATGACCTTCACAAGCAAGTGCAATGGTTTGAAAACGAAGGCCGCCCATTCGAGGCCAAACGTTTGCAGGAACGGGTGACCTATGATATGGAAATGATACGCGAATTGGGACATTGCTCCGGCATTGAGAATTATTCTCGCTACTTTGACGGGCGTGCTGCCGGTACCCGCCCCTACTGCCTGCTGGACTTCTTCCCCGAAGATTTCCTGATAGTCATTGACGAAAGCCACGTCAGCGTCCCGCAGATACGTGCCATGTACGGAGGTGACCGCGCCCGCAAGATAAACCTAGTGGAGTACGGATTCCGCCTACCGGCTGCCATGGACAACCGCCCGCTGAAATTCGATGAATTCGAAGAGATGGCCAAACAAGTGATTTACGTCAGCGCCACACCGGCAGACTATGAGCTGATGAAATCCGAAGGCATCGTAGTAGAACAAGTCATCCGCCCGACGGGACTGTTAGACCCCATTATTGAGGTGCGTCCCAGCCACAACCAAATAGACGACCTGATGGAAGAAATCCAAGTACGCATCGAGAAGAACGAGCGTACCCTCGTCACCACCCTCACCAAACGAATGGCTGAAGAACTGACGGAATATCTGCTGAACAACAACGTGAAGTGTAATTATATCCACAGCGACGTAGACACTTTGGAACGTGTGAAGATTATGGGTGACTTGCGCGAGGGCATTTACGATGTACTTGTCGGTGTCAACCTGCTGCGTGAAGGACTCGACCTGCCTGAAGTCTCTCTCGTTGCCATTCTCGATGCAGACAAGGAAGGTTTCCTTCGTTCCCACCGCTCACTGACACAGACTGCCGGACGTGCCGCCCGTAACGTGAACGGTATGGTCATCATGTATGCCGACAAAATAACGGACAGCATGCAACTGACCATCGACGAGACCAACCGCCGTCGCGAGAAGCAGTTGAAGTACAACGAAGAGCACGGCATCACACCACAGCAAATCAAGAAAGCCAAGAACCTCAATGTGTTTGCCACCAACGAGGCTTCCGGCGAAGCCGTCCTCAGCAGCGAGAAGTTCACTTCCAGCACTCCCCGCCCCTATGTGGAACAAGAAAGTACATCTACGATGGCTGCCGACCCTATAGTACAGTACATGAGCCGCAAGCAACTGGAAAAGAGTATCGAACGTACCAAGAAGCTTATGCAGGAGGCTGCCAAGAAACTCGATTTTATCGAAGCCGCACAGTATCGGGACGAGGTGCTGAAGATGGAGGAATTGCTGAAAGAAAAAGACGAGTAAGGGATTTCACCTCTTTTTCTCAAACTATACTCCCCTCCTTTTGTTATTCTATGAAACAGAGTATTAATTCATAAAGACAAAAGCGAGATGAATAAACCAATAAAGACAATAGCTGTTGCACTGGCTGGCATAGCCTCCATGAGTGTGCAACAAACAGAAGCGTGTACCCGAGCCACCTACATCGGTCCTGACAATACAGTCATTACAGGACGTACGATGGACTGGAAAGAAGACCTTATGAGTAACATCTATGTATTCCCACGAGGCATGCAAAGGGCAGGCTACAACAAAGGGAATGCAGTGAACTGGACTTCCAAGTACGGTAGCGTCATTGCCGCCGGTTATGACATAGGTACCTGCGACGGTATGAACGAGAAAGGTCTGGTTGCCAGCCTGCTCTTCCTTCCGGAGTCCGTTTACCACCGCCCGGGAGACAACCGCCCGATTATGGGCATCAGTATCTGGACGCAATACGTACTCGACAATTTTGCAACCGTACGCGAAGCTGTGGATGAACTGAAAAAAGAATCCTTCCGCATTGATGCACCAGACCTGCCCAACGGAGCCGCTTCCACCCTGCATCTGGCCATCACAGATGAAACTGGAAACACGGCTGTCCTGGAATACATAGACGGAAACCTTGAG
>ULQS01014618.1_pt1 | contig 12354 bp, 7 predicted proteins | sample 1954751 | NCBI WGS metagenome assembly ULQS01 (sample SAMEA4835662, study PRJEB28245) | human gut metagenome | biome: gut microbiome; material: fecal sample | place: Denmark | collected 2008 | reverse complement strand
GCAATTATCCAAGACGCTAAATACACTCAAAACTTTCTCCAAATTCAACTGGGATGACTTGGACGTTTTCATGGATGAGGCCACGTTCAGCGACTATAAGAGTTGGTATCTGTCCTACTATGACGACATTGAGCGGAAACGTCGCCAAGGCTCAGTGACGACGCTGGCAGATATCGACTTTAATATCGAGCTTATCCGTACCGACAAGATAAACGTGGTTTATATCCTTAATCTCTTAAAAGACATCAACCGGAATGACAAGGCCGCAATGGAGAAATCTATCGACCTTATCCTCCGAGAAATCGAACGGTCTGATAACGAAAAGCTCCGCTATAAGAGTGACATTATGAAGGACTTTATTACCGCCCGGTTCTTCGACCTCGACCCGAACGCCGACATCTTCGAGGCCTACAGTGAATATGAGCATGAACGGCTTCAGTCCGCTGTGGAAGAGTTCGCCCAAGTTCATGGTATCGAGCCTGAAATCGTATCTGAAATTCTCCATAAGTATTTCTGTGACGAGAAATCTGTCACGAAAGAGAGCATTCGTCAACGACTTAGCAGTTTGAAACTGGGCCTTTTGAAATTGACCAAGCTCATTAATGATATTCTGTTTTTCGTATCTGATATGTACGATAAATTCACCGCCGAAGGAGTGTAATCTATGGTTGCCAATGAAACAAAGCAATCTCAGGAATTGGCGAAACGGCTCTGGGCCATCGCTAATGACCTCCGGGGCAATATGAACGCTGCAAAGTTTCAGAATTACATTCTGGGTGTCATCTTCTATCGCTATCTATCAGAGCATACTGAGAACTATATGGATGACCTCTTGAAGAATGATGGTATTTCCTACCAGGAGGCACTTGCTGACCCGGATTACACAGAGACCGTAAAGGAGTGGTCTTTGGAGCACCTGGGATATATCATGGAACCGAAAAATCTGTGGGGGGCTCTCATTGACTCCATCAAGGCAGGTCAGTTCAGTATCGAGGACTTTGAGAAAGCTATCAACGCTCTGGTGGGCAGTACCGTAGGCCAGGATTCTGAAGCTGCCTTCTATAAGTTGTTTGACGACATGAACCTCCAAGATAAAGACTTGGGCCGTGAGGTTTCTGGGCGCACTGAGCTTATCTCTAAGGTCATGTTGCGTGTCAACGATATTCCCTTCGGCGTCACTGAGGCCGAGATTGATGTTTTGGGTACTGCCTATATGTACCTCATTGCTCTCTTTGCCGATGACGCTGGGAAGAAAGGGGGAGAATACTTCACCCCCACGTGTGCATCTACATTGGTAGCTCGGCTGGCAACTGTGGGGCTGGATGAAATCGCGTCTGCCTGCGACCCTTGTGCGGGTTCTGCGTCTTTGCTGCTGGAGGTTAAGAAGCACTTGGGGAAACAGAAAGTGGGCCATTACTATGCCCAGGAGCTGAATGGTAGCACTTACAATCTTCTCCGTATGAACCTCCTTATGCACGGGGTTCCCTACAAAGAGTTCACCACATACAACGATGACACCCTGCGGGTGGATAATTTTGATAAGAAGAAAACTGAACAGTTCACAGTTCAGGTGTCTAACCCCCCGTACAGTCTCAAATGGGCTGCTCCCAAAGCTATGGAGGATGACCCTCGTTATTCTGCGGCTGGGGTATTAGCCCCTAAGAGTTATGCTGATTTGGCATTTTTGGAGCACATGGTTTATCACATGGCAGACGATGGACGTATCGCTGTTCTGTTACCGCATGGTGTCCTTTTCCGTGGTGGAGCAGAGAAGAAAATTCGGGAGTATCTGATTGGTGCTCTGAATGTCGTAGACGCTGTCATTGGCTTACCCTCCAACCTATTTCACGGCACAGAAATCCCTGTCTGCATTCTGGTACTGAAGAAAAAACGCAACGGCAACTCCGACAACATCCTATTTGTCAATGCAAGCTCATGCTTTACTCCCGAGAAGACTAAGAATATTCTCTCCGACGCAGATATCGACCGTATTGTGGACACCTATGTTGCCCGTGAGAATATTTCCAGGTTTGCTACCAAGGTTCCACTCTCTGTGGTAACGGATGACAATGATTATAATATGAACATTAACCGATATGTGGACACGTTTGACCCTGAACCTGTAGTAGACCTGGATGCTGTGCAGAGCAAGCTGGTTTTGGCAGATGAAAAGGGAACCAAGGCGCTGACCAAGGTTAATGCTATGCTGGCGGAACTGGGCTTGAAAGGGCTCAGGAGTGATGTTGTACAGAAGATTTTCTCTCAGGAAATACGGTTCCGGGCGGACGATGGAAGTGAGTTTCCGGCACCCTCTATCGTTCCTCTTTCTGAGGTGTTTGACAAAATTACCGAGAGGAACAGCCAAGAGGCTATCAAATTGGTGCTGACAAACTCAGCTGAACTTGGCATCGTCCCCCAGAGGGCGTTCTTTGATAAAGATATCGCCGTAGAAGGCAACACGCAGAATTATTATATCGTGCGCCCCGGATACTTCGTCTACAACCCGCGTAAGTCCAAAACAGCACCGCACGGCCCCTTTCAGGTATATATGGGAGAAGAACCGGGTATCATTTCTCCATTATATACGTGCCTCAAAAAGAAAACAGACGATGAATCTACTTACTTGGCGTATTACTTTAAGTCTTCCGCATGGTACAGATATATCTATGAAAATGCTTCACAAGGAGCCAGACATGACCGAGAAAGCATGACGGAGGATGTCCTCATGGGTATTCCTGTTACGCTTCCCTCTCTTCCTGAACAGCGTAAAATCGCTGCATTCCTTACAGCTATGGATGATGTGATTGCTGCCGCCAAGGAGCAGATGGAGGCGATGCAGGAGTTCAAGAAAGGCTTGTTGCAGCAGATGTTCGTATAACCTTATCGCAGTAAAAAGCCCTGACCACCGCGGTCAGGGCTTTTGCTGTGTTCAGTCATCGAAGGCATCAAAGTTGAATCGAGTGCTGCCCGTAGGCTTCTTATAGAAAACCATCTTGGTGCGGAGGTTTTGGAATGAGTAACCCCGTCCATCTCTTGCTACATTCCGAATAGCCCTGTTCAGGCTTTCGGTCTGGGCATTTGTGCGGTCATCACCAGTAAAATCAAAATAGGCAAATATTTGAGGTTCCCAGTTCCTTATCATGGTGATAAAACCGTTGTAGGCAGTTATTCCCAACTGCTCACACTCAACACACCATTCATCGAACATCTTCAACGCCTCGCTTTTGGTCTTGGCAAAAGCGTATATGTTGCGAAATGACTCTTTGAGTTGATATGGTATATCAAATTGAGGATAAGCGGCAAGAAGCACATCCAATGCTCGTTTTTGCGTAGGGGTAAGTTCCTCACTGGATTTAAGTAAAAGGAAGCGATTGTGTTTGAGGCTTACTCGTGTCTTGGTATCCTTGATGCTTTTGCAGAGGCCAGCACGGATGCTGTCGAGAGACCGGGACAGTTCTTTGATAACATGAAAATGTTCGATGATGACAGGGATGCCCGGGAAAACGCTTTGCACCGCATCGTAATAGGGTCTCCACATATCCATTGTCACATAACATAAGTTCTCTGGGTTTTCCAGACGCTTCAACACATCAATGACAGCATTCTTAGAACGTTCCTCCGACAACTCGATGATTCCGCCATTTTGCCTATCAACATTTACAAATACACCATAATAGGCATTGTTTAGATGTACTTCGTCGATGCCCAGGACACGAGGCGTTACGAAATGATATGCGGTCCACAGTTTCTCGCCCTGTTCCTCAAACAACCCTTGTACCGTAGAGACCGAGACATTATACCGCCTTGCGATTTGAGTAAAGGTCATGTCGCCAAATACGTCCCTTTGGATGCTCTCAACCATTCTCCGGGTCATTTGTCCACAGATAGATGCGTATTCTTCACGCACAGTCTCCCCACAATCCTTGCAGCGATATGACTTACCCTTGACGACGATACCCACACGATGTCCAAACTCATCTAAGTCTTTTACCTTTCGTTTGGCGTCCTTGTGAATATGCAGCTTGCCGCCACAGGCCGGACAGTCCGCTATTCTTTCCTTGGGTTCTACCGTGTACAAAATGTCCCCGGTTTCAGATTCCTTCCTACTGATTACGGTGAACTCAGGCAACCCGATATCTTTGAAAGAGTGACCATCAACTTCTGTCGCTCCCATAAATACACCTCCCGAGCCTTTGGTTGGTAAGGTTTATTATATCACAAAGCTGCCAGAATGACCACCCTTTTTTGAAAAGAAAACCACCTTTTTTCAAAAAGTTCTATATTGTATAGTAACGATACTTCAATACAAAATGCCAGTTATCGAGCAGAAAACCACCAATAAAAATAAAGTCGATTTTGATTTGAACCGACTTGACAAATCAAAAACCACCATTTTTTCTAAATACCCAAAAACAACAGCATCCGTAAGGCTGCTGATGTTCATTTACTAAGCATTGCTTTTACCGATTGATTAAAACCTAAAAAACTGCGTGGGGAACGAAAATTCACGCTTCCCACGCAGTTTTTAGATTTACAAGGAATATCTACTCAATTCTCGGTTTTAAGTGCCTGATTGAGATATTCGGCAGGAGTCATTTTGGAACTGAGGGCGCTACTTCTCCAAGTGCTTCCACTATTGTAATCTCCAAAGAACTGCACAGCCCAATAATGTCCGGATGGACTCTTGGCAACTCCGACACCAATATTATCAATCGTAGAATCAATCATAGACTGAAAATGCCCGTTTGAATTTTTCCACGAAGTAACCATCTCATTGGCTGACTCGTAAGCGGGTGACATCAATGCGTTAGTGCTTCCGCCGTAGCTAACACCAGCAAGTTCGAGACACGCGCCTTCCGCAGAGGAATCATGCTTGACTACACCATCTTTCATAGCGTACCACTCTGCCGCAGCCTGTGCCGCATTCATCACGGCGGAATCCGTAGGCAACTCAGAAAGCCCATTTTCCTTACGAACTTCATTCGTCAGGCGGACAATTTCATTACGGATATCCATATTGGCATTGAAGTCAACAGAGTTATAGTCGAACTCGCCACCCTGATTGCCAGTGCCGCCGGGGTTAGTAGAGGTGCCGCTGGGCGTCGTAATGGCGACGGAGCAGGTAGAACCACCGACGCGGATAACGACGGTGCTGAGCGTACCATTCGTTTCATCGGACTTGAACAGGCTCACAACCATAGTGCCAGCCTTGTAACCCTCGACCATGACGCTGCTGGAATCCACATCAATCCCGACAAAGCCAATGTCGGTCGTATGGTTATAAAAACCATTGCAGTCCTTGATATTGACGCCAAGGATTTTGCCGGAGCTATCGGACACCTTAAAGTAAACCTTCTGGCCAACGGGAGCATTGACCTCAAAGTAGGAGCCGAGAGCACCAACAGCCTTAGACTTGTACTCGGCAGTTACATCAGCGCCGGTATAGGTCTTGGTCGTACCGTCGGGCTTCGTGGGAATCTCGGTGGAGGGATTGGTTTCCGCGCCACCGGAAGCGAACTTATTCTCGTAGCGATAGAGCATCACGACGGCCTGTGCGCGGGTCAGGGTGGAGTCAGGGGAGAAGTGGGTCTTATCCACGCCATTGACGATGCCGTTGGCATACGCCCAGTTGATAGCGGCGCGAAGCTCAGAGGAGAGTCCCTTCACATCGCTGAAAGGAGCGGCAGAGGTGGTCTTGCGGTCAATGCTCTTATAGCCGGCGTAGTTATAAACCATCGCGCAGAACTCAGCACGGCTGATGGTCGTGTCACCGAGGAACTTATTCGAGCCAGAGACAGTAGAAATCAGGATGTTATTCTTCTGCGCCCAGCTTGCAGCGTTTGCGTAGTAGATGGAGGCCTTCACATCAGAGAAAGAGGAAGCGCCGCTCACGGCAGGCTCGCCGGCATAACGGTAGAGAATAGCAGTCATCTGGCCGCGCAGGGTTTTGTCATTCGGGCTGAAGGTCGTGGCAGACGTGCCGTTCACAACGCCCTTATCAACCGCCCAGGCAATCTCCTTGGAAGCCCAGAAGGAATCAGGGACATCGGTGAAGCGGAGATGCGCCGTGCCGATGCTGACACAGAACAGGGAAAGCACCATTGCCAGAACGAGCAGCAGCGCCTTCATACGGGAGGAACACTTAGTTTTCATAGAGATGCCTCGCTTTCTTGATTTAATATTGAGAAATGGCGGGAGATAACTCCCTTGTTTTCTATGGTGCTATTATACCACACATTAACTCGTTTGTCAATAATCACTTCCCTGGAATTTGAGAACCTGAGAACTTAGGAGTGCAAGGACTTGAAAACTGTAGGGTCTGAGGAGGAGCAACCTTGCCGGCTCTTTGCCCGGAAGATGACAGATGCGCCGTGGACATGGTAGCACACAAGCCTTGGGATTGCAACGGATTTCGCGTTTCTTCGCAGAACGTGAACAAAGAACCTGAGAATACGGGTAGACAAGTTCCACCGCAGACCGAGAGCAGCCGCATCGCGGCTGCACAGACAAATTCAAAAACCAGCAGATTTGCAGAGATGCCGCTCAGACAGAAGCAAAGAACCTAAGAGGACAGGAATCAGAGAACCGAAGAATCTGGAACAGAGAATTCAATGTTGACTTTTTCACGAGAGTGGGCTATACTGACATTAGAAACAGGGGCGCTACCGGCAAACGGTCAGTCCCCTTACAGTGTTACAGAAGTAACCGCGTGCTTGGGGGCAGGGCGGTTACTTCTTTTTATACGCCTGCAAAAACAGACCACAAATACCAATGATAACAAGACAAAGTTGCAATACTTCGGATGTACTCATTGAATAGCCCCCCTTTCTTTTAGAACAGGGGAGCAAGAAGCGCCCCTGCGGGAATACAGGGGACTAACCGCTTGCCGTTTCTCGGTAGCGCCATAGCTATTATAGCATAAAATGTCTGGAATTGCAAGGATTTCCAGCAAAATGTGAGCCGCTGAATTACTTTCTGAGACTTTACGATTCTTGAGAATATAGGTGTTTGAGAACCTCGGAACATGAGAGTTTGAGTGAGGAGCTGGACAGAGAATCAAAGAACCAAAGAACCGAAGAACTCAAGAATGCAAGAACCGAGGAACTCAAGAATACAAGAACCGAGGAACCAACCACCTGCGCCGCTGCGAGCAGAAAATGCGCCCACGAGTTTGCATTTTTGAGAAAAAGCGGATACAGCATGGCAAACGAAAAGGGGCAAATGCGAGAACCTGAGCACCGTGGAACGAAAGAACCTGAGAGCGGCAGAACTGGGGAGCCGTGGATTACGGGTTCCAAAGAACCCCAAAGATGACAAAGCCCTGCCGGAGCAACTCCATAGCAGGTACAAAACGATATGCGGGCGCGTATGGCAATGCCAGCCGCAACAAAGGATTCTCAGGAAGGAAAGAACCCAAACTCCCCGGTTCTTGAATTTTCAAGTTCTACGCAGCGCGGATAACACGGACGAAAGTATCACCATCTTGGACGAGGGCTATCTTCACGCGAGGCGGAGCGGATTTCTTGAAGTTCGGCTTCTCTGTAATCGTGAAGCGGATACTGCCGACCTTTCTCCTGTCCTCCTTGCTTCGAATGGACTCGCAGGCCACGTTGATGCCGGTCCGCTCGTTTATCTCCTTGATAGCAGGAGCGAGCACACGCTTATAAAAGACCTTGTATGCAGAATACGCTTCGCACTGTCCCAGCAGACACTTCAATTCGGAGAACCCAACTTCCCAAGAACCCATACTCTTGAAGGAGCAAAAGAGGGGGTAGAGCTTCAGAGCATTCAGACCAGTCATTTGTGAAATATCAGCAAACTGAAACGCTGTAAAATTCTTCTGCTGATGAAGCAGGAACGGCGCAAGCCATTCTTCCAGGACGATTCGAGCGGACGAACGCCCATATCTACTTGTGACGGCAAGAAGTTTGAACCACGTCAGGCGCCTTGGCAATTCGCCCTTCCACGCAGCGGGTTTGAGCGGTGTGAGCTTACTCTCCACCGCCTCGCGTAAGAGAGCATCAACGTACTTCTTTCCATATCCGGCGGTGTAATCACCGTTTGTAAGACGGTAAAGCGTTTTGTAGTCCACGTCAACGACATAGAACGAGTTATCGTTCTTTTCAACGGTCCCAATCAGGTAATAGAACAGCTTGAGCTGGTTGACCGACATTTCCGTTATAAAGCTGCGGACAAGGGAATTTCCTTGTACGACAAGATGCGATGTCGATTGCAACGTTGATTTGGAACCGTTCGGTTTGTCCTTTGCGTTCATTTCTCTTCCTCCCCGGCGCTCATGCGCATATTTCCACTTGCTGATATGCAGTTCCCATGGCCGCATCATCACAAGGCGTGATTTCCCCAATACAGAGTTTTGGAATACGCAAAGATACCGGCTGCCGCTCCACAACGAATTTTGTAGCAACCTTCAGGCTCGGAGCCTTCTCCCAATTTCCCCCAATCGGCTCGACGGACTTCACGCAAATGTCCGTCATGCCGGTCAGTTCCAAACAGCAGGGGCGAATGACCTTCCGGAACAGGTCCTTATACCGGCTGTACTTCTCCGGATAGGCGACAGGTTCTTTTTGGCCGAGATGGAGAACCTCTCTGAGCCTCTCAGACGAAATGACCATTTCTCCGGCCTCCAGCGCCCCTGTGAGCAGCGTATGGAGTCGGTGGGATACGGACACGCCATAGAGTGACGCGGCGCTTGCAGCGCGTCTGCGGCCGCCTGGGATACAGGTTTTGATGAAGAATTCATTCAGGCGAAAATGAACACCTGCGTCTTCACCGCATTCGATAGCGCAAATCATCGGCATTTCAAACCAGTCCCCGGTCTTTTGTTGGACAAACAGGCAGGGAATGGGTCGCCGGTCAAAGATGGCAAGCGTCAGCTTGGCAAAATCGTCATTGGACAGGTTCATATTGGTCAAATAACGCACAGTGTCCCACGAGAAGGAAAAGATTCTGCCCAAATCCTCTTCAGTCTTAGACGCGGCGATAGCGGCCATGACAAGGCGTTCATACAAAAGCGATGCCGTGACCTCACCGTGCTCGGCACTGCGCGGCAGACGGACATACTTGCTCAGGATAGAAAGCCGTTCTTTACCCGCATCAAAATCAAACATGAAAATCCCCCTTTCAAGATTGCCTGCCTATTATACCACACAAGCACAACTTAGCGCAAGAAATTGTTGAAAAATTTCAAAACGTCACTGGGCGTTTGCTTTGTAAGCATCCACGGCAATTCTTTCAGCCTGGAGGTTTAGGTCTGGAGAAGGTACACAGAGGGGGAGTTTCTGCACTCGGAAGGGGCCGCGCAACGTCCGGGCGGGAAAAAGAACTTTGCGCAGGTTTTCAGCTCCCCGAAATTTCAAAATTTTTGGGACGCCTATTATACAAGAGTTAGAACTTCTTAGGAGGAGAGCTTTAGCTCTCCCCAGACCGATAACAATTATCCAAGATAGCATAAAGATAACGGCGTGTTGCAAATGTTTATTTTCCGATATGGTAAAACTATTCAGGTCTATTATCAGAACTTTTTGGAGGAAAATAAACATTGCAAATATTTTATTTCATTTCGTCTTACTATACATGGGATACTAAGTAATACTAACAAGAAACATTTCCGCGTGCGTGCGTGCGCGTGCGCGTGCGCACGCGAGGATAACGAAAAAATAGCTTGAATCCATTGCAACAAAAGACATTGAAAAGTTTACATAAAAAATATCAGATAACGATTTTAATGGAAATTTTCGGAAAAATAGGGGGTACACGTTTTTCGACTTTTCGGAAAAATAGGGGGTACACGTTTTTCGACTTCCAAGAAAGCAAAAACACGGATTTTTGCAACTTTTTCGGCACAAATTAGAAAGGTCTAACTGCTTGAAATCGCAACTGTACGCATCTGAAAACTGGGAGCTGCCGTTCCGGGAGACTGTCCCGTTCACGGAGCGCCTCCGGCATCGCGTCCCGTGGGCCTGTTTTTTGCAAAAATAGGGGGTACACGTTTTTCGACTTTGCATCTGCGAGTTCTTTGAAACCGTTGGTATAACTGGCTTTGTGGGCTTTTTCTTCTTTCACGGAAGATACGCATTTAAGGGGAAAATAAGAGGGTATCTTTTGCAAATTTGGACGCCTCACCTGGAGCAGGTGGTAGTGAATGCGCAAATGTATTATTCTTTAACATTTGGTTCAAAGGAGCACTTCTATACGCCGAAAATTGACAACAAAGACGTAATGTGGTATAATAAGAAAAAGCGATAGGAGGGCTTTTGTTTTGAAATTGATTATCGCTGAAAAGCCTGCTCTGGTATCGGCAATCGCGGACGCTCTTGACGGGCCGCGTAAGTCGCTACAGGGCAGTACCTATATGACAGTCGGGGACTACACGCTGATATCCGTATTTGGACACTTATTGGAGCTGAAGGAGCCGGAGGATTACGACGAGTGCTATAAGGACCGCAAGAACATCAGTCTTCTCCCCATTTATTTCGATGACTGGGGCCTCAAGGTTAAGGAACCGGATGCAAAGCACAAGGATTCCCCTCCAGAAGAACGCCTCAATGAAATCGGACGTCTGCTCAAGCAGTGCGAATATGTCATTCATGCCGGAGACCCGGATGAAGAGGGGCAGCTGCTCATTGACGAGGTTTTGCGTTGGTTTCACTACAAGGGTAAAGCATATCGGCTTGACACACTTGACCTAACGGAAGCGGGGATGCGCAGGGCGCTCAAGAGCCTAACAGACAACCGCCTGCATGAAAATTCCGGCTGGTCCGCTTATGCCAGAAGTGTCGCGGACGCCATTGTGGGGTTTAATCTCAGCCGCTATTTCTCCGCGCTCAACGGGGTCAATCTTCCCGTTGGCCGTGTGCAGACCGCTACGCTTGGGCTTGTATGTGCGAGAGACGAGCAGATAGAAAGCCACAAAAAGACGCTGTACTACGACGTGACGGCGGTGCTGGACGTCAACGGTGTGCGAATCGACACGCAGTATGCGCCGGCGAAAGATGACGCAAATTTGACTGATGGGCGGATGCTCAGCAGGACTTACGCCCAGTCCAGGGCGGATATGCTCAAGGACGAAACGCTCAATGGCGTCACAGTAACGCGGAAGACGGTGAGCGAGGATGCCCCGCTTCCGTTCAATCTCGGTAAGCTGACATCCTTTTGCGGTTCAAAGTTTGGCTACAAACCGCAGGAGGTTATGGAAATTACCCAGTCCCTGCGCGAGAAGTACAAGGCTATTTCCTACAACCGTACCGACTGCCAATACCTCACGGAAACGCAGTATGCCGAATCCGGTCCCACAATGGATGCCGTTATCCGCAACATTGGGTTTCGCCCGAAACAGCTGGATATGACTTTGAAATCCAAGTGCTTCAACGATAAGTATACGACGGATAGTGGGGAAGCACACACGGCCATTATACCGCAGAATATCAGCGTGGATATCCACGCAATGACGGAACCTGAACGCAAGGTTTACCTCGCCATCTGCCAGTATTACATGGCACAGTTCATGCCGCCCGCAAAGAAAGAGCGCACGGCACTTACTGTCAAACTGAAAGATGGGGGTACGCTCAGCGCTTCTGCATCCAAAATCATCGAGATGGGATACCTGACACTCTTCAAAAAGGACGGTATCCGTAACGAGGAGAGCGCCCTGTGCGCAGTCCCTGTTGGAACCTATCAGTGCGACGTCCTCGACGCGAGCGTGGTGGAGAAAGAGACGAAGCCTCCCGTGCGATATACGCAAAACACGCTTGTTGCCGATATGTCCTGCATTGCCAAGTATGTCGAGGATAATGAAGTCAAGGCACTCCTCAAGGAGAAGGATAAAGGCAAGCAGGGAGAGAATGGCTCTATTGGAACACCCGCAACGAGAGCGGCTATTGTTGTTGGACTTGTGAATCACGGATATCTGGAGGATGACGGCAAGCGTGTTATCTCCACGCCAAAGGCCCGCGAGTTTTATCGTATCCTGCCGGACGAAGTGAAGAAAGCGGACATGACAGCCTATTGGTGGGTCATGCAGGAGGATGTCCGAACAGGCAAGGACGACTATCACATTCTGACAAACAGCGTTCTGGAGACTGTTCGAACTATCGTACATACCAAGTACCCACTTCTATCCGAGGAACTGCGGAGTCAGCTTGCGGCCGCCTCTGGGCGTGAACAGACACTCGGCGTATGCCCACGCTGCGGAAGCGCTGTCATTGAAGGCAAACGGGGCTTCGGCTGCTCAGGCTATAAGCAAGGCTGCAAGTTCATTATCTGGAAGACACAGAAGACTTCGCTGATGAAGGATTGCGTCATTACGGCAGCCAACGTCAAGGCATGGCTGTCTGA
>ULQS01011198.1_pt1 | contig 12526 bp, 9 predicted proteins | sample 1954751 | NCBI WGS metagenome assembly ULQS01 (sample SAMEA4835662, study PRJEB28245) | human gut metagenome | biome: gut microbiome; material: fecal sample | place: Denmark | collected 2008 | reverse complement strand
ATTTCCTGGAGGGTCTTCCCTTCCACCCGGGAGCCCCCCTCCACAGCGATTTCCACCAGCATCTGTTCTGCCGGAGCTTCCAGGATGTTCTTCACCTTGGGATTGTTCCGGAGGGCCCGTTCCAGCATGGCATCGAAAATAGGCGTATCATGGACCAGTTCTCCTGCTGCATAGGCAAAAAGAGTGACGATGCCCAGGGGCACCATATGGTAGAACCGCCCGGTCATTTCCAGCAGCAGCAGGATGGCGGTGACCGGTGCCCGGACGGACCCGGCGAACAGGCCGGCCATGCCGAACACCACCATGTTCTGCCTGTAGGCTTCCGGCAGGATTCCCAGCTGGACCAGCAGGTTCCCGTACAGACCGCCCACCAGGGACCCCAGCACCAGCATGGGCTGGAGGCTGCCCCCAGGGGCACCGGACCCGGTGCTGAGGATGGTGAAGATGAATTTCCCGATGAGGATCACCAGCACCAGGCTCAAGGTCCCTTCCAGGCTCACCATGGCTTCGATGATCTCGTCCCCGGCTCCCAGTACCTGGGGCAGCAGGTAAGTGAGGGGAATGGTCAGCAGCAGGGGAAAGGCGATCTTCATCCAGGGCTTCCGGAACACCGGCAGGCTGTAGAACTTCCCGATGCCCAGGGAGCCTTTGTTGAAGGCCACCCCAATGAACCCGGACACCAGTCCCAGGCCGATTACCTGGGGCAGCAGTTCCACCGGCAGGATGGGCATGGGGGGAATAGCCAGCACCGTCTCCACCCCGAAAACCCAGTGGACCAGCACGGTGGTGGTCATGCAGGCCATCAGAGTGGGAGCCATGACCACAGCAGACAGGTTCTTGTGGATGGCTTCCATGGTAAACATGACCCCGGCCATGGGGGCGTTGAAGGCGGCGGCCAGGCCCGCTCCGGCTCCGCTGCTGATGAGAGCCCGTTTTTCCAGGTTGGTGTTGTTCAGGGCATTGCCGATGCCCTGGCCGGTCATGGCCCCGATCTGCACCGAAGGCCCTTCCCGGCCCATGGACAGCCCGGCCCCGATGCCCAGGGAGGTATCCAGAAGCTTCACCAGGATCACCCGGGCCCAGTGGGTGCTTTTTTCCAGGCCCAGTACGATCCCCCGGACCTGAGGGATGCCGCTGCCTCCGGCAATGGGGGCCCAGCGCACCAGTGCGGCGATGATCACCGCCGCCAGCAAAAGGCAGGCCACCCAGATCAGGGTATAGGCAGGAGGTACATTCTGGAGGAAAGTGACCATCCTGGCCCGGTTTTTAGCCACAAAGCCCAGGCACAGCCGGAGCACCGTTATGCACAGACCGGTGGCGATTCCCACCAGGATCCCTTCAAAAGCCAGTTTCAGTTTCAAGTTGGGAATGTGGAGCATACCCTGGAGGGTCTTCTCCTTTTCCTGCCCGTTCATTACAGATCCTTAAAAAGACCGGTGAAGTCCAATGTGGCGAAATAATCCTTTTCCGTTTCCGCCCGGCGGAGCAGTTCCACAGAACCGTCTTCCTTCAGCAGCAGTTCCGCACACCACAGCTTGGCATTGTAGTTGTATCCCATGGCAGAACCGTGGGCCCCGGCATCGTGGATGAAGAGATAATCCCCTTTGTCGATTTTCGGCAGTTTCCGGTCGATGGCGAATTTGTCGTTGTTTTCGCACAGGCCCCCGGTAACATCGTAGGTATGGTCGCAGGGTTCATTTTCCTTCCCCAGCACCGTAATGTGATGGTAGGCCCCGTACATGGCCGGACGCATCAGGTTGGCGGCACAGGCATCCACTCCCACATATTCCTTGTAGATGTGTTTGAAATGGAGGACCTTGGTGACCAGTGCCCCATAAGGCCCGGTGACGAAGCGGCCCATTTCCGTAAACAGAGACACATTCCCCATGCCCGCCGAAGTCAGCACTTCTTCATAGACCTTCCGGACCCCTTCCCCGATGACCGCAATGTCATTGGGGGTCTGTTCCGGCCGGTAAGGGATCCCCACCCCGCCGGACAGGTTGATGAAGTCCACGGCCACACCGGTTTCCTTCTTCATGTCCACCGCCAGCTGGAACAGCTGCCGGGCCAGTTCCGGATAGTATTCATTGGTCACCGTGTTGCTGGCCAGGAAGGCATGGATGCCGAAATGCTTCACCCCCTTGGCCTTCAGGATCTTGAAAGCCTCCCGGAGCTGATCCCGGGTCATGCCGTATTTGGAATCTCCCGGATTGTCCATGATGTCGTTGCCCAGAGCAAAGACACCCCCGGGGTTGAACCGGCAGCAGATGGTTTCAGGAATGGCCGCCACCTGTTCCAGGAAATCGATCATGGTGAAATCGTCCAGGTTGATGATGGCTCCCAGTTTGTAGGCTTCCTGCATATCCTTCACAGGGGTATCGTTGGAAGAGAACATGATCTCATGGCCTTTGAACCCGCATACGTCGGACAGCAGCAGTTCCGGATAGGAGGAGCAGTCGGTGCCGCAGCCTTCTTCCTTCATGATTTTCAGGATCCCGGGCAGGGGCGTGGCCTTCACGGCAAAATATTCTCTGAACCCCTTATTCCAGGCAAAGGCCTTGTTGATGCTGCGCACCGTATCCCGGATGCCCTTTTCATCATAGACATAGAACGGTGTCGGATATTTTTCTGCCAGTTTTTCCACCTGTGCTTTAGTGATAAATGGAACTTTTTTCATAATCGGTTTAAACCCCCTCAATTTGGCTGATGTCTCAGCTGAGCATCATACGGTCGTTGTCCAGTGCAGAGCCGGACGCTTTTTCAAACAGGGCCAGCAGATCCGGAATGGTCAGTTTGGCCTTTTCTTCTGCATTTACATCCACCACGATCCGGCCGGCGTTCATCATGATCAGCCGGTTGCCGAAGCGCAGGGCATCTCTCATATTATGCGTAATCATGAGAGATGTCAAATGGTCCCGTGCAATGACCTTTTGGGTCATGTTCAGCACCTTTTCTGCTGTTTTGGGATCCAGAGCGGCGGTATGTTCGTCCAAAAGCAGGATCCTGGGCTGGTTCATGGCCGCCATCAAAAGGGTCAGCGCCTGCCGCTGGCCTCCGGACAACAGCCCCACCCGGCTGGTGAGCCGGTCTTCCAGGCCCAGGTCCAGTTCCTTCAGCATCTCCCGGAATCTTTCCCTGTCGCTGTCCTTCAGGGCCCAGGAAAGCCCGGGAGTCTTACCCCGGCGGGAAGCAATGGCCAGGTTTTCTTCGATCATCATCCCGGCAGCCGTACCCATCATGGGATCCTGGAACACCCGGCCGATGTACCGAGCCCGTTTGTGTTCCGGCATCTTACTTACGTCCACCCCGTCGATGAGGATCTGTCCCCCGTCAATGGGGAATACCCCGGCAATGGAGTTCAAGAGGGTGGATTTCCCAGCCCCGTTGCCTCCGATGATGGTAATGAAATCTCCCGGTTCCATGTGCAGGTTCACATCGGTAAGGGCCTTTTTTTCGTTCACCGTCCCCGGGAAGAACGTTTTGGATAAATGTTTGATGTCCAGCATCAGATCCCCGCCTTTCTGCTTTGGAACTTCCCTTTGACCATGGGCAGGCTCAGGGCAATGGCCACCAGCACCGCCGTAAACAGTTTCAGGTCATTGGGCGGCATCCCCATCTGGAGCACAATGGCGATCACCAGCCGGTACACAATGGAGCCCAGGATTACGGAGATCAGGGAATTTTTGAAGCTGCGGGTACCGAACAGCACTTCCCCGATGATCACAGAGGCCAGGCCGATGACAATGGTCCCCACTCCCATGCCCACATCAGCGAATCCGTTGCTCTGGGCCACCAGGGCACCGGCCACGGCCACCAGGGCATTGCTGAAGAACAGGCCAATGAGCAGCATGATGTTGGTGTCCACGCCCTGGGCCCGGATCATCTGGGGATTGTACCCGGTGGCCCGGATGGCCGCCCCGATTTCCGTACCGAAGAACCAGTACATGAGCACGGAAAACAGCACACAGGCCAGGACGCCCACCAGGAGCACCGCCTGGGAATAAGCCACTCCGAAAGTGCTTTCCACCAGGGTAAAGGCGGTATCCTTCCCCAACAGGGACACATTGGCTTTGCCCATGATCCGCAGGTTCACGGAATACAGGGCGATCATAGTGAGGATCCCGGCCAGCAGGGCAGGGATCCGGAGTTTGGTGTGGAGCAGTCCGGTGACCACCCCGGCCAGTCCTCCGGCCAGGGCGGCAGCCAGGATGGCGGTCACCGGGTTCACATCCTTCACCAGAAGGGTGACGGCCACAGAGGCCCCCAGGGGGAAGGATCCTTCCACGGTCAGGTCCGCAATGTCCAGCACCCGGAAGGTGATATAAACACCCAGGGCCAGGAGAGACCACAAAAGGCCCTGGGAAACAGTCGGCAGTAACAGATCGATCATGGGTTATTTGGCTCCTTTGGCTTCTTTCAGGATATCATCGGGCACCGTCAGCCCCAGTTTTTTGATCTGGGCTTCGTTGAGAGTCACGGTGAAGGTTTTCTGGGACTGGATGGCCATGTTCTGAGGTTTGGACTTGCCGGACAGGATGTCCGCCGCCATTTCCCCGGTCTGGAAGCCCAGCTTGTAGTAGTCGATGCCCAGGGTGGCCACCCCGCCGGCCTTGGTCATCCCTGCTTCCCCGCAGAACACGGGGATCTTGGCTTCGTCGGTGATCTTGATCAGGTTGGGCATGGCGGAAGCCAGCACATTGTCCGTAGGCACGTACAGGGCATCCACTTTCCCCACCAGGCTCTGGGCCGCCTGCTGGATGTCGTTGACACTGGACACCGTGGCTTCCACAGTCTTCAGTCCCCGGGCCGCCGCGGCTTTTTTGGCCAGTTCGATCTGGAGCTGGGAATTCACTTCACTGGAATTGTAGATGAAGCCCACGGTCTTGGCTCTGGGCATGATCTTTACCAGCAGGTCGATCTGGGCCTCCACCGGGTTCATGTCCGTGGTGCCGGTGACGTTGGTGCCGGGCTGGTTGTTGTCCTTCACCAGTTTGGCCACCTTGTAGTCGGTGATGGCGGTGCCCACAATGGGAATCTCTTTGGTGGCGTTGGCCATGGTCTGGGCCGCCGGGGTGGCGATGGTGCACACCAGGTCCACCTTGTTGCTCACGAACCGCTGGGCAATGGTCTGGAGATTGGACTGATCCCCCTGGGCGTTCTGTTTGTCGAACTTGATGTTCTTCCCTTCTTCAAAGCCCTTGGATTTCAGGCCGTCCACAAATCCCTTGTTGGCTGCATCCAAAGCCGGGTGTTCCACCAGCTGGAGGACCCCCACCTGATAGGTCTTGTCCTTCCCGGACTGTTTCGTATCTCCGCCGCAGCCGGCTGCTCCCAGCATTACGGCGATCATGGCCAGAGCGGCCGCTGCCTTCCAACTTTTCTTCATGATCCTTCCCCTCCTGCTTTACTTCACAAGGGAGGCACCCTTCAGCACATCTTCCGGAAGGGTGATTCCCAGTTCTTTCGCCGTGGTTTCGTTGATGGTCACTTTCATGTCCTTCTGTTTTTCAATGGGCATGGTCTGGGGTTTGGCTTCCCCTTTCAGGATCTTGGCTGCCATGAGACCGGTCTGGTACCCCAGTTTGTAGTAGTCGATGCCGATGGTGGCCAGGGCCCCGCTTTTCACCACGCCCTCTTCCCCGCAGATCACCGGGATCTTGGCAGGATTGGTGATCTTTGCCAGCACCGGCATGGCAGAGGCGATCACGTTGTCCGTAGGCACGTAGATGGCGTCCACCTGGCCCACCAGGCTCTGGGCGGACTGCTGGATATCGTTGACGCTGGAAACCGTGGCTTCCCGTACGGTGAGCCCCTTTGCTTCCGCCAGTTCCTTCATTTTCTTCACCTGGATCTGGGAGTTGATTTCGCTGGAATTGTACAGGATGCCGATGGTCTTGGTCTTGGGCACGATCTTCAGCAGCAGATCCAGCTGCTTGTCAATGGGGTTCATATCCGTGGTACCGGTCACATTGGTGCCGGGTTTTTCCGGATCCTTCACCAGCTTGGCTTCCTTGTAATCGGTAATGGCCGTGCCCACAACGGGGATGTCACGGGTCACATTGGCCACAGTCTGGGCCGCCGGGGTAGCAATGGCACAGATCAGGTCCTCCTTGTTGTTGGCGAACCGCTGGGCAATGGTCTGGAGGTTGGACTGGTCCGCCTGGGCATTCTGCCGGTCCAGGGTCAGGTTCTCCCCTTCCTTGAAGCCTCCGGCGGCCAGGCCGTCCACAAATCCCTTGTTGGCGGCGTCCAGAGCCTGGTGTTCCACCAGCTGGACCACCCCCACCTTCACGTTCTTCTTGTCCCCTGTTTTCTGGGTACCCCCGCAGCCTGCCGTCAGTCCCACGGCCAGTGCCGTCAAGAGGAGGAACCCTTTCTTCCACAGCTTCATCTCTTCCATCCTTCTTTCCTTCTGATTTCCCTTTGCTGTTTCCGGGATTGCTGTTTGGTCTATTGTTCCATTCTAACATATCCCGGCCCCGGGAGCAACGAAACGGGGCATTTCGCCCCGTTTTTTTCTGTGCATCTTTTTATTTTGTAACATACACCCCAGATTTTACAAAGTCACGAAAAAATTAATCTCCCAGCAAGGTACATAGGGATGGCGGCGGAGATAGATTCTGTACTCCGGCACCAGGTTCCACAGTTCCAGGGGGATCTCCCACAGGTCATCGTCGTGGTGATAGCCTGCCAGGAGCATTTTGGGCCGACAGCGGCGGATCACCCGGGCCCCTCCGGAGAGGGCCTCCTTTTCCACCCCTTCCACATCCATCTTCAGGCAGGTCAGGGGCCGGTCCCCCACCAGATCATCCAGACAGGTCACCGGCAGGGGCTTTTTTCCGTTCTGTTCCAGGGCGGACATCCGGCCGCCCCGGGCAGCAAAGAGCAGCTCCGCCGGCTGGGCCCAGATTCCTTCCGGTGACAGGCTGCACCGGCCCAGCTGTTCCGTTTCCACGTATTTCTGGAGCTTGGCGAAGTTCTTCGGATCCGGTTCCACTGCATACAGATGGTCATAATGGCCCCCGGTGAGCTCCAGGAATTCCCGGATGGTGTCCCCGTTGTAGGCTCCCAGGTCCCCGTAGCTTTCCTTATCCGTAAAGGAAAACAGGGTCTCCAGATCCCGGCGCCGGTCCGTGGTCCGGGACAGGTACTCCAGCTTCCCGGTGATTTTGTACCGGAGGATATCCTCCATTACCTGCCGGCTGGCATCATCCGCCAGCTTGCCGTACACCCGATCCAGCACTCCCCGGTTTTCCCGGATCCAGGCCGGGGTCACCAGGTTGGTATCCCCGAACAGGGGCAGATGAGGGGCATAGGTTTCCTGCTCCTCCCCCAGATGGAAGAACCGCCGGAGGATTTCCGGCCGTTCGCTGGCAAAGGCGATGAGGATCACAAAGGACCCCAGTTCTGCCTTCATTTCTTTATAGGTCTTCACTTTGTAGCCCCGGAACTCCTGGCCCCGGACAAATTCATCACTGGCAAAGACCCCGGCCACCGGGATGCCCAGCCGGCCGCAGCGGTCCAGGATGGCATCCGCCCCGTTGCCCATGCCGTAGAGCACAATGGGCTTTTTGACCGTCTGGAGATAGTCCCACAGATAGGGTTCCTGATCCAGTGCTTCAAGATTTTTCATGGTTGGTTCCTTCCTTTTCTGCCGCCGGTGCCGGAGGGACCGGCGGGGCTGTTTGGGGAGCTGGCTGCTGCCTGGCGATTTTGGCCCAGGCCTGGAGCCGGGCCGCGATTTTCAGGGCCAGTTCCCCGGTGTTCCCGTTTTCCTGGTTGTCCTGGGGGTAGACCCGGAGCACCCGGATGTCTTCATAATAAACATCCGACCACCGGTCCCCGTCCACGGTCATGAAATGGGATTCATCCAGGTTCCCCCGTTTCCAGGCCAGGTACAGGGCCCCGGCCATAAGCCGTGCCCGGTATTCCGGCTTGTCGTAGCCGGCGGTTTCCGTAATGGGAAAAGACCAGTCCCCCAGACTGACGGCAGCCGTACCGTCGGTCTTCACTGTGACCTTTTCCGGGATTTTCAGGGGCTCCGTCCATTTCAGTGCCTTGGCCATCCGCACTTCCGGTTCCGGATGGGAGGCAAAGAGCCCGTACCCCGGATTCCCCATATCCTTGCTCATATCCTCCAGTTTGGCCATGGTCACATAGGACCCGTAGGGATTGTACCCGGCCAGGTTGGACAGCCGGAAGCCTTCCTGGTCCGCCTCCCGTTCGTCCTTCCGGCTGTAGCCGGCCAGCAGAGCCTGGCTGGCCGTGGAGGCCAGCACCATCCCTGCCCCCGGATCACCGGAAGCCACCCCTGCCAGCAGGGTCAAGAGGGACAGGGCCATCTGCTGTTCCATCTGATGGACCGTGTGGCGTTTTTCGATATGGCCGATTTCGTGGCCCAGCACCGCTGCCAGTTCGTCGTCACTGGTCATATAATCCAGGAGACCCTTGTACACGTAAATGAAGCCCCCCGGACAGGCCAGGGCGTTCACATCCGGGGTGTTCAGCACCTTGAAGGTATAGGTAAGGCCGGGACGGGTGCCGTTCTGGAGCAGCTTCTGGCCGATCCGGTTCACCCGGTCCTGGATCTCGTCATCCTGGACCAGGCCATAGTGGTTCTCCAGCTGCTGAGCCACCTGCTGTCCCATTTCGATTTCCTGTTTCTGGCTGATCATGGCCGCCTGGCTCCGGGGCGCCGGCAGCACCATCAAAAGGCAAAAAGCCAGGATTCCAAAAAGTCTGCGCATAACAATCCCTCCTGCATCCATATCCTGTTATTATACATGATGGAAGTGAGGGAGGGGTGAAATTTTTATTCCTGGACTGCTAAAATCGCAGGTCCTGTTTTATTGGGTCTCGGATAGGGGCCAAGGTTCTCGAGTCTCGGGCCAATGGACAGAACCAGCACCGTACTGAATACAGGAACGGGATAAAAATATAGCACCCTTATTTCGCCGAAGACGCCGTAGGGGAGCGCCGAAGGCACTCCCTTCCCGGCCTCCCGAAGGGCAATTTTTTGCCTATTATGCCTAGCCCCTGGCTGTCCAATGATGGGCAGGAATGATACGTTTCTGCCTCGCCCATGAATTGATAAAATTTTAGATTTTCTTTCCTCCGGAAGACTATCCTCTTTCAAAAAATAAGGAAAGGCCTTCGCTCCTGTCAGTAGCGCATGCTGCCTGAACCTGCAGGATAAAAGCCTTCCTTTTTGGCAAATTCATAAAATTTAATTCGTGCCTAACATTAAAATCTGTTTACGGATAACAAACCTGGCAAGGTACATACCCTTCTTCAATGGCTTCTTCCCGGCTGTCGATTTCAACAAAATTTTCTCGATGCCTGATGGTCCGGCAATTATCATTATGGAATTTCATCGTCCGCGGATTGCCCAGATAGGCCAGTGCCGGTGCAGCCAGACACAGAGTGGATAATAAAGCAACAAGGATCACCAATGCTTTTTTCATAATAACTCCCTCCCCATTCTCTCATTATTTTAAAACGATTGATTCTTTTCAGTCAATCTCAGGATGGTGGTGGCATCGGCGACAGCCAATATTTTGCAGGACCTGCCGACAACAAAAGAGTGATTGTCAGGAGCATTGAACTTATATTTATAGTTTTGTTTCTGTCCGTCCCCTGAAAGGGGCGTAAGCAGGGAGCATCCGCTTTAGCGGATAGCGAGGTCGCTTATGCCGTAGCTGGGGACCATGCGCAGCATGGTGGTGGGGTTCGGCCAGAAGCCTTGTACTTTCTTCCGTTAGAAACTCCTGGCCCCTAGGGACCCCCCCTACCCGTGCAAGCACGGGTCCTTTCCCCCTTTCAGGGGGACACAAGTTGGTAGAGGAATCGGCCTTGCTGGTATTCTGTGTGAGTATACGTCGATTCTTCGGGAGCTGGGAGGGCAGGCCCAGGAGGAGTCGGCGGGACAACATCAGGTGTTGTCGCTCCTGGGGTGGAGCACGCGGGCGATAGGGTCCGGCTTCCTGGTCCGTAGCCGCAGCCTTTGACCGACAGGGCAAGGCGATAGGCTGTGAGCCTCCCGCCAGGGACGAACGGGTCTGCCCTCCCGGCGGAGAGCCCTCACGGGTGGATGAGTATAGAAGTTTTTGCCCTCCAGGCGGCCGGGATGGGTTTGCCTGCGGCGAACCCCTACGCCGTTGCCCCGAAGTATGGTACAAGAAATCGGGCTGCCCGGCGTGCAGCCCCTGCGGTACCGATTTACACGTTCAAAAATTTGCCTGCAAATTTCTCATTCAGCTGGAGACTAGTGACTGTGAGTTCAATCAGGGCGCGCATCCTGCGGCATTGCAGCCATTCGTCTGATTGCCGCCGTTCCATCTCTTCGCTCTTCACTCTGCACTCCCCTTCGTGTTATGATGATAAAAACAACTTTCACGAAAGCGAGGCTTTGCTGTGCGATTTTTACATACTTCTGACTGGCACCTGGGCCGGATCTTCCATGGTCTCCACCTGCTGGAGGACCAGCGGGCCGCCCTGGACCAGATCCTGGACCTGGCCCGGGAATACAAGGTGGATGCCCTTCTGGTGGCCGGGGATGTATACGACCGGGCCGTCCCTCCCACGGAAGCGGTGAACCTGCTGGACGAAACCCTCCGCCATCTGGTGCTGGACCTGAAGATCCCCACCCTGCTCATTGCCGGCAACCACGACAACCCGGACCGGCTGAACTTCGGCCAGGCCCTTTTTGCCGCCCGGCAGCTGTACATCACCGGGCCGGTGGATCCGGACACCCATCCGGTAGTGCTGGAAGATGGGGACGGGCCCGTATACTTTGCTCCCCTCCCCTACTGCGAACCTCTCACCGCCACAGAACTGAGCGGAGAAAAGCAGCCCACCCATGAAGCTGCCCTCCAGTGGCAGGTGGCACGGATCCTCCGGCAGATCCCTACCCGGGCCCGGAAAGTGGCCCTGGCCCATGTGTTCCTCACCGGGGCCCAGACCACCCCGGACAGCGAACGGCCCCTGGCCGCCGGCGGGGCCACCACCGTGAGCATCGACTGCTTCAAAGACTTCCACTATACGGCCCTGGGACATCTCCACGCCTGCCAGAACAACAGTCCCCGGGTCCGGTACTGCGGCTCCCTGCTGAAATATTCCTTTGCAGAAGCCAGCCAGAAAAAAGCCGTCCACATTGTGGACCTGGACGGCAAAGGGGACATTTCCGTGGAAACCGTTCCCCTTAAGGCTCCCCACGAACTGGCGGTACTGAAGGGAAAATTCCGGGACCTGTTGGAGAACCCCCGGACCGATCATCTCCAGGACTATCTCCAGATCCAGCTGACGGACCGGGTGCCCGTCCTGGATGCCAAGCACCGGCTGGAACAGGTGTACCCCCAGATCCTCCAGCTGGGCTATGAACGGCTCCAGCCTGTGGAAACAGAAGCAGCCGCCACTGCCCAGCGGAAGGGGCTTTCCACCGACGACCTGTTCCAGGCCTTTTTCCAGGAAGTCCAGGGCCGGGATCTGACGAAGGGGGAAAAAGCCCTGTTCCACCAGATTGCCGATGCAGTGAACCAGGAAGGGAGGAAAGCCTGATGCGCCCCCTGAAACTTGTGATGACCGCCTTCGGTCCCTACGCCAACGAAGAGACCATCGACTTTACCCGGCTGGGAGACAACCGGTTTTTCCTGATCACCGGCCCCACCGGAAGCGGCAAGACCACCATCCTGGATGCCATCACCTTTGCTCTCTATGGCACCCCCAGCGGGGATCTCCGGGACAACCGGTCCCTGCGCAGCGACTATGCCACCCCGGACCGGAAGACGGAAGTCCGGTTCACCTTCCGGAACCGGGACCGGGCCTATGAAGTGACCCGGACCCCGGAACAGGTGCTGAACAAACAGCGGGGAGAAGGAACCCGGACCGTGCCTGCCGGTGCCTCTCTGGTGGAGATCCTCCCGGAAGGGGACCGGAAGGTGCTGGGTACCTCCAACAGCTCCGTGACCCGGGCGGTGGAACAGCTCCTGGGGTTCCAGGCCCGACAGTTCCGGCAGCTGATGGTGCTGCCCCAGGGAGAATTCCGCCGGTTCCTGGTGGCAGATTCCAAGGAACGGAAAACCATCCTGGAAACCCTGTTCAAGACCGGCCAGTACAGCGCCCTGGAAGAGGCCCTGGACGCCCGTGCCAAGACCCTGAAAAAGGAATATGAGGAATGCCGGCAGAAATACCAGCTGCTGCTGGAAAGTGCCGGTACCGACAATCCTGCCGCCCTGAAGGAACGGATCCAGGAAGAAAAGCAGCAGGCCAAAGCCCTGGAAGCCCAGGCCGCCGAAGCCCAGAAAGCCTCAGCCGCCGCCCTGGAAGCCCTCCAGCAGGCCCAGCAGCTGGCCCACACCTTCCAGCGCTGGCAGGAGGGCCAGAAACGGAAGGAAACCCTGCTCCAGCAGGCACCGGCCATCCAGGAACTCCAACAGAAGCTCCAGTGGCTGGAAGAAGCCCTGAAGCTCCACCCCATCTACGACCGGACCCGGAAGGCCAAGGCCCGGCTGGATGCGGCGGAAGGGCT
>ULQS01071467.1_pt1 | contig 12589 bp, 8 predicted proteins | sample 1954751 | NCBI WGS metagenome assembly ULQS01 (sample SAMEA4835662, study PRJEB28245) | human gut metagenome | biome: gut microbiome; material: fecal sample | place: Denmark | collected 2008 | reverse complement strand
ATAAAATCCTTTTCGGCATCTGCCCGTTCCACAATCAGTTCGGCAGCCGTGTGTCCGTGAACCGCATAATGTATTTTATTCTGCACTTTCTTAAAGAACTCCTGGCTTACGGAAGCGCGGGGATCATAATCTATACTTGTAGCATAGATTTCCAACACCTGACGATAAAAGACCTTCTCCGTAGCACGAATATCCCGGATGCGTTCCAGCAATTCCTTCCAATAGCCTCCGCCACCCAACTTTTTCAGCCGGTCATCGTCCAGCGTAAAGCCTTTTATCATGTATTCTTTCAGCCGCTGTGTAGCCCATTGACGAAAACGGGTGGCTATCACAGACTTGACGCGATACCCCAGCGCAATAATCATATCGAGATTATAGAATGTGGTATTATATGATTTCCCATCCGAAGCAGTTGTTCGGAATTTCCGAACAACTGCCTCCTCGTCCAATTCCCCCTCTTCAAAAATATGCTTGATATGTTCACTGACGTTCGATTTACTGGTCTGATACAGTTCACACATTTGCGCTTGTGTAAGCCACAAGGTTTCATCTTCCAGTCTGACATCAATCTTGGTCTGCCCGTCAGTGGAGGTATAGATAATCATCTTGTTCTCTTCCATTCTTCTATCCTTTCTGATTACAAGATTTTCCTTACCGTATCTTTGCTGTATGCTTCAAACAGTTGCTCAAAGTTGTCAATCACACTGTCGTTGGCGGCCGAGGCATCGCGCATGACGAAATAGACGGGATGCAGTTTGGCAATTTCCGTGATGGTGGCTTCGGTCACATCGCGGTCGAAGCAGGCCACCAGATAATAGTCGTCTACCAGATAGACTGTTTTGCCTGCTATCTGTCGAGACTCAATCTTGGCCGAGAGTTCTATGCCGAGGTCGAGCATCACCTGGAACAGCAGGTCTTCGGGCGTTCGGTCCGATTTAACGTTTTCGCTGAAAAGGGTATGCTTGTCGAAGTCTTCCGGCGTATAATAGACGTCGTTCATATTGCTGCTGTCCAGTTTCAGCACGCGGAAACCGGTATCGAGCTTTTCGATTCCTTCCTTATCCTTGTTTTCTTCCTTTATTTTCTTTCCGGCACGACGGATACGTTCCTTGCCAAGTTCACACAAGGTGGTTGGTCGTTTTAGAGTTGTTAATAAATCTATGGCATTTTGAATAATCTCTTTTTGGCTTTTTGAAGAAGTCGTAGCTAAACTGCGATAAAGATCTTCCGCAATTTGAACCATAATATATTTCCTATTTGAGTTCGGCTTTTCATAATTCAGTTGCATTACAGCCTCTGCGGTTGTCGCTGATCCGGAAAAGAAATCAAGGACAATAAAATCATCAGTACCACCATCTAAAAATCCCAATAAATATTTAATTAAACTTACAGGTTTCGGAAAATTGAAAACTTTTTTATCGAATAAGTTCAATTGATATTCTCCTGCATTCTCATTTGTATCTACCCCCACCTTACTATTAATTAGGTTGGTAGGAACTTCGGGCGCATATTCCATTTTTTCATATGCAGGACTAAATTTCATTGTGGGAATTGAAATGATTGTTCCGTTTGCCAATTCGTTGTCTAAATACGATTGTTGCCATTTAAACTTTGCTTTTAAAGAAAATGCACTTATGAATAAACCATCTTTAACTTCAACATCATTGAGCAATTCAACATCATATTTATCAGTTCCATATTTACCTGCAGGAATAATCCCATTTTGAATTTTGGTCTGAACCACATTCGCTGGGAATTTAAGAATCCCGATTGGATTAGGTTGATTTAATAATCCATTTGAACTTGTTGAATATTTTTGTACTCCTCTAAATCGAGTTTCATCTTTCTTTTTTTGGTAACATATTACATATTCAATAATCTGCCTGCATTTAATTGATAGATTTTCAGGAGTTTCTGTTTTTGCCCAATTGAATATGTCGATGAAGTTCTGTTCTCCATAGACCTCATCACACACTTTTTTAAGATTTTCAACCTCGTTATCGTCAATTGAGATAAAGATCACCCCGTCATCCGACAACAAGTCGCGAGCGACTTTCAAGCGGGGATAAATCATATTCAACCAGTCTGTATGGAAACGCCCGTTGCTCTCAGTATTGCGTTGCATCGGGTCTATGGTTTGGTTGCCCTCTTCATCGAACAGTCCGCTGGTCTCCTCAAACTCGCTGCGACTTTGTGCAAAATCGTCGTTATAGACAAAATCATTGCCGGTGTTGTAAGGCGGGTCGATATAAATCATCTTCACCTTACCCAGATAGGTTTCACGCAACACCTTCAGTACATCGAGATTGTCGCCCTCAATATAGAGGTTCTGCGTATGGTCAAAGTCCACACTTTCTTCGCGACAAGGACGCAAGGTCATCGTCGTGGGTGTATTGGCCAGTCGATTAGCCGCACGCTTGTCGGGCCAGGTAAACTGATAGCGTTCCTCGCCTTCGCCAACAATCTCGTTTGACAATTCGGCCTGCAACTTTTCAAAATCGATAGCCAACTCGGGCTTGCCGTCCTTGCCCAACCGTTCCGTCACACAGTTCGGGAACAACTGCTGTATTTTCTTTATGTTGGAGCCTATCACATCGAGGCTCTGCATTTTCAGTTTCTCCATCATATCTGTTCCTTTAATTTCTTAATCTGTTCAAAGTATTCCCGCTTGCGGCGAGGCTGTTTTTCATTCGCCATTTTGCGCTCGAGTGTCGCTATTTGGGCAAGCAACTTGGCCCGTTGGTCATCAACGACTATCTGCTCGGTCAAGGTATGGCCCTCGGCAACCTCAATCTGCCCGATACCTTTTACAATATTCTCCCAAACGGCATCGAGGCTCAACCCCGACAACGGCAAAACGGCTTCTTCTGTGGGCTGCCAGGCCGACGTGAACAATTTCGTATGGAAGACAGCAAATTGCGTCCGATTATCGTATTGAAGGGCAAAGACCATATTTTGCGGGATGAGTTTTGTGAGCTGCGCAATGTTCTGAATGTCATACTCCCTGCGCTTCAGCTGTACCGCAAGCAGATAAAACTCTTTCACGACAAGGCCCTCGCCAAGCCCCGGCACCGTGCCCGGTGAGACCACCGCCACGATGTCGATGCGTGCAATGTCGGCATCGAAATGTTCCCGCTGTGCAGGTTTCCATTCAAACTTCGCATAGATTGCCTTTTTGGGCAGCTGCTGTTTCCGTTCGGTAGATAGGGGAAGACCGTACATAGACTATTTACTTGATTACCAGAAAACAAATTAACTCAAAATCATCCAAACCACGTATCTCATCGGCAAACAAATTGCCCTGCACGCCATCCAGAAAGTCGTCTATATCACTTTTTTCCTTGACGGTGACAATACTTTCGATGGCCGACTGCAACAGGTCGCTGTAATGCCGCATGTGCTTGCCGTCGCGGGTTTCCTTGTTGAACTGCCGACAAAGCGCTTTATCGGGTTCCGGCTTATCCTTGCAGGCATAGCGCATCTTGTCGAGCAGCTTCTTGGGTGACAGATGGTCGCAGAGAACCGTGCCGGTATGCGAGAGGTAAACCATGTAGAACGGATGCAGCAGATTGGAGCGGTCGATGTTCACACCGTTGTTCTTGTTCTTCAGCACAAACATTACACCCGGCTCCACGAGCTCGGACGCACCGACCACGGCACTCATGCCAAAAGGGGTCAGATCCATGTTGGGATGTTCCTTCAGGTTGGCCAGCAAGTCCAGGCGGAACTCGTTCAGTCCCAAATCCATGATGTTGACACCGGTATCCATATCCTCAATATCCACCACTTCATTCTGCAGCTTCTTCAACTGATTGCGGCGGTATTCCAAATCGCCTTTCTCATTGTCAGACAGCAGATTGTCGTCGCCCGTGCTGGTGATGACCGTGGCTTTCATCCGGCTTTCCACACGCCCTTTCAGCTTGATGTAATCATCCAGCTCCATGTCCGGCCAATAGTTCACCAACTGAATGACATCGTTCCTGCTTCCGATGCGGTCTATACGACCGAAACGCTGGATGATGCGCACCGGGTTCCAGTGGATGTCGTAGTTGATCAGATAATCGCAGTCCTGCAAGTTCTGTCCTTCACTGATACAGTCGGTTGCAATCAGTACATCTATTTCCCTGGTATCATTCGGATGAATGGCATCCCGGTCTTTTGATATCGGAGAGAAGTAGGTCAGTATATCGTTGAACGTACATTTCAGCTTCGGCAACGTACATTTTCCCTCCGTACTGCCGGTTATCAGGGCTGTATGCAGCCCGCAATCGTTCAGAATCCTGCCGGAAAGCTGCTCATAAAGATAGTTTGCCGTATCGGCAAAAGCTGTAAATATCAATACTTTCCTATTGGTGCCATTGATGGGGTGTTCAAACTTGTTTTTCAAGTCAGCTACAAGTTGCTGCAATTTGGTGTCATGCTCGGGCGTAATATCCTTCAGCATAAGGATAAGCAGCTCCAGCACTTCCAGGTCAGCCTTCAAATCACGTCTCCAACTTACATAATCCATATCTCGGAGATTGATTTTTGATTTGCGCCCCACAAATGGATCATTCTCGTTATCTTCAGCATCAAAATCATCCGAAAAATCTGTTACGTCTATTGTTCCTGCACCGCTTTCCTGGAATTTATCAATGGCCGTAATGGAGTCTTTTATGAAATCATGTATTCTGGTCAAAGTCAAACGGAATGAGTTCACGCTACTTTCCAGACGCTTCAGCAGGTTGATAGCCATCAACTTCCGAATACCTTTTTCACGACCATCTACGGTAAGTCCTTCTCCTTGGAAATCAATCCCATAGTTATCCTTTACACTGTCGAATATAAACAATGAGGGTGTATATATGGAAAGATTTAATCTGTCGAGCAATCCGGCTATATCAGCAAAAGTGATGGCATCGTTCAAGTCCGTAAGTTTGGGTCTGCGTGATACAGGTGACAGACGGGTAGGAAAATTGCCCACATCATTGGTATTGTAATACTTGATGATATGACTGCGGCTTCTGGCTATGGTGACAGCATCAAGCAACTGGAAGAAATCATAGCTTAATGAATCTACCAGTTTTTCCGTAGTTCTCATTTCAGGAGGTAGCTTGGCCCACTTGGAATAGGCCGTCTGGGCATCCCTGAAGATACTGTCGATGTTCTTGTCCGTATCCAGCTGGCCGTTGATGTTTTCGGCCTTTCCCTCGTAGGCCAGCTGGAGCTGGTTCTTCAAATCGCTGAAGCGGTTGTTCACCGGTGTGGCCGAGAGCATGAGCACCTTGGTCTTGACACCGCTGCGGATAACCTTGTTCATCAGGCGGGCGTAGCGGTTTTCCTTGAAACCATCGTCTTCATCCTCAGCATCAAACCGACCACCGTTGCGGAAGTTATGGCTTTCGTCAATGACAATCAAGTCATAGTTGCTCCAATTGACCCGTTCCAGGTCGAGCCCGTTGCTCAGCCCTCTATCTCTCGACAGGTCGGAGTGAAACAAAATATCATATCGCAGGCGGTCTGCCAACACCGGGTTGTTCTTATAGTTGGAGCGGAAGGTCTGCCAGTTGTCATTCAGCTTCTTCGGGCAAAGTACCAGCACATTCCGGTTCCGGTTCTCATAGTATTTGATAACCGAAAGAGCCGTGAACGTCTTGCCCAACCCCACACTATCCGCCAGGATACAACCGTTGTATTTTTCCAGCTTGTTGATGATGGCCAAGGCAGCATCGCGCTGGAAACTATAAAGTTTGTTCCAAATGGCACTGTTTTTGAAACCTGTAGCCTCGTTGGGCAACACATCCTCGCTGATGTCTTCCAGAAACTCACTGAAGATGTTGTAAAGCGTTATGAAATAGATAAAGGCCGGGGCATTTTCCTTGTACACCGTCTCAATGCTTTCTATCACATTCTCCGTCACATCCTGAAATTTCTCCTTGTCTTTCCAAAGCTCGGCAAAGTTCCGTAAGAAAATATCCGTGGAACGATGGCCGGGCATACCCACAACCACCGGGCAGATATTGTTTCCCCGGTCAAGTCCCAGTTCTGTCGTGGTAAACTCATTGAACGGCATATAGGTATAGGTTTCCTCCCCCTTGCAGATGTTGAAGAAGGAGTTCATGGAGCCGTGCGTAACATTCGTCTTGAACCGGGCTTTCCGGCGAATCCAGTCTGCACATTCGCGCGCTATGGCGCGCTGGGTAAGCTGGTTGCGCAGCCTGATTTCAAAATCGGAGCCGAACAAATTGCGTTCCCTGTTCAGCTTGGGTATATAGAACTCCCTTTTCTGCTTTTCGGCCCGGTCGGTCGTAAAGGTGGGCGAAGTGAAGATAAAGTTGACGCACTCCACCTTTTCCAGCTCCTCCTTCAATGCCTCGTAGGCATAGATGGAGAAACTGGCCGCCGCAACAGAGATTTGACCATTGCCCGACGACAATGTCTGCCTCAAATCGTCTATCACGCGTTCCGTAATGTTATTGAACTGTTTCAGAGTTTTCATAGACATTTTTTTCCAATCAACCAAATACCCGAACTCGAAAACTGACAAACAAGCAAATCCCACTTATGTGTATGCGCGTCTCTGCATCGTTCACCATTCTCCATCACACGCAAAGATAATAATTATCTCTGAAACGCCACCGATTCTCCATTCTTTTTGCAAAGAAAATCAATCCAAATTCTTTACACCGTCCTTCACCTGTCCACCCATTCGCACAAACACCCTCAAATTCGGGTTTCAAACCCAAAGGCTCTATGTTTCAAACATACGGGCCGAATGTTTCAAACATACCCCCCGAATGTTTGAAACATTCCTCATAGCACTGTTGAACGGTTTTTGAACAGAGATTGAAAACAACGACAGGAATCTCATGAAATTATCCAACAAAAGCAAATATCCACGACCTTATCGCGACGTTTCGTCTATCCACCCTGCAAACAATGTCCGTTATTCCCCCCAAAAACCTTTGCAAACCCCGATATAAAGTTTATCTTTGTAGTATGCAATCTTCGACCGAAGCCTGCGGTTATAAAAACAAAGACTTCGGCTATACAACCGAAATCTACGGTTATAAGAACGAAGACTACGGTTCAAGAAAAAAGCCGTAGAGAAGGAGTTTTCAAGTACAAGAAACAGAATAAAGAAGCCTATGGGAAGCTATTATGTTATGAAAGAAATGCCCGACCTGAACGGTACGGGCGAACGCATCCTCTATCCGCAATTCGCACAGATAGAGCAGATTACTACCCAGCAACTGGCGGAAAGCATCCGCGGGAAGTCGACCTACTCGGAGGGGGAAATCGAGGGCCTCATCCGAATGATAGCCCAGGAAATGGTGCACGAACTGGCGCAAGGACACTCCATCAAGCTGGACGGCATCGGCACCTTCACCCCGTCGCTGGCCCTGCAGCCGGGCAAGGAGCGCGAAGAGCCCGACGGAGAGGGAGGGCACCGCAATGCCCGCAGCATCCTGGTGGGCAACGTGAACTTCCGCGCCGAGAAGAGGCTGGTGCAGGAGGTGAACCTGCACTGCCGACCGGTGCGCGCGCCCTGGAAGGCACGCCGCTCTTCGCAGAAATATACGGAGGAAGAGCGTCTGGCCCTGGCCCTGCACTACCTGGAGGAACAGCCCTACCTCAGCGTGACCGACTACCAGCGGCTGACGGGCCTGCTGCGCACCGCGGCCACGGAAGAGCTGAGGCGATGGGCCAAACAACCCGACACGGGCATCGAAGCCTCGGGGAGGGGCTCGCATCGGGTGTACGTCCGGCGGAAAGAGATGCTGTAAACCCTGAAAAAACAGAAAGAGGGTGTGTCAAAATAGAGGTATCTGTGGCTCTCCTCCTTCGGGAAGGAGGAGTACCCGCCAGGGGGAGGTGGTAGGTGAAAACATGACGCGTTGATTGATAACCTTTCGAGAAAACCTACCACCCCGCCCTTTGGGCACCCCTCCTTCCCGAAGGAGGGGAGTTGAATAGCCTCACTTCATTTTGACACACCCTTTTCGACCATTAAAAATATACAGAAACGGCCCGACGGCCATTCAGTCTTATTGTTCCTCGAATCCGAACTGTTTGAAATAGACTTTCTGCTCCTGGTCGGACGCATTGGACAGACGAATCTTCAGCACCTGGCGACCTGCCACATCGGCCTTGAAACGGGTTTTCTGGCGAGGCACAAGCTGAAGGGGGATTTCTTCCCACTGACTTCCGTCGGCGGTCACCTCCAGACGGATGAGCTTCGGAGCATCGGCCGTACCCAGATCCACCGTGAGGCTCTTCAGCGTGCGAAGCTGGTCCATCTTCAGCAGGGCTTCGCCACCCGCCTGCCAGCGGATGACTTCATTGGACGGGGAAACGTTGCCCATCTTCCCCTTACGCGTCACCGGCAGAGCGGCCAACTGGGGCACATCGCTGCTCCAGGCATAAGGCATATAGACGGCACGGGCATCCAGATCGGCCAAATAACGTTGATTATATTGCCGGGTGCTTGCCTCGAACAAGGCATAGAATGTGGGAAGCAGGACCTTGGTAGCACACTTTACGCCCGGCTGGTAAGGATTCCGGTTGTAAGTGGTATCCACCTGATACATCAGCACCTGAAGGGCTTTGGCATGGGCATAGGCTTCGCCGAAGGCCGCCCGGTCATCGGGCTCGGCGTGCATCATCCGAAGAACGGCCTCGCCATACTGACCCACCAGCTTGAACTGCATGAGCCAGGGCTGTATCTCGTCGATGAGCGGACGGTTCTCCTGCGAGGCAGACAGGACATCGGCAGCCGTAATGATTTTCCGGCACTCCTCACTGACCTGTCGGCAGGCTGCTTCATCAATGGCATGCTGCTTCTCGTAAGTGGAACGCAGAGCCTCCAAGGCAGGTTGCAGGGCAACGGACTCGTCGCGGCGGAAACGATGCCCGTTGGGACCCAAGTCGGAATTGTGGGCGGCAAAGGTTTCCAGATAGGCGGCATGACGGGGCATCAGGTCCTTGATGGCCCGCTTCCAGGACGCGTCGCTGTCGTAATCGGCAAGGTTCCAGGCATAGTCGGCCACGCTGTACAAAGAGATCTTCGAGGCTTCGGCACGTTCCATCGGATTGGAGACAAAGCCTTCCATCTCATCCTGGATGTCGAGGGCGTTGCCATAGACAGGCCCCATGAGCAGATGGTCGCGCACATAGTCGGATACGGGAAAGTTCCACCAGATGTAGGCCTTGCGCTGCAGGAGCGGGTTGATGAAGTCCATCGTCTCGCGGTCGATGGTGGCAATGACGCTATTGCCTGTCCACATGATCTGGATATCCTTGTTCAACTTCTCACCCAGCGTGGTCAGGTAACCGCCTTCTACATTGGACCAGGCCTTGTTGTACTCCGTGGGGCACATGATGAGCGGCTCCACGTCGCCCTTCACTTTCACGAAATGGTCGTCCAGGTAGTTCAGCAGGTCGGCCTGCTTGTCGGCCTTGGTACCTTCGCCCGAAATGTCGTCGAAGAACACGGCAAAGCCACGTACCCCCAGCTGATACATCTTCTCGAACTTGTCCAGCAGATTCTGGCGGTCTTCGTCGTTCCACTTGATGTCCTGCCCCGGATGGATGGCCCAATAGAAGATGACATTGTTCTCGCGGGCCTTGTCTACCAACTCCTTCAGCTGGGCCGCCTCGCGTTCGGGATAGGGCTTGCGCCAGTTCGGAGTGCTGTGATAGGGGTCGTTCTTGGGACCGTACAGATAGACATTCATCTTGTTGCGACCGTAAAAGTCCAGCTGGCGCAGGCGGGCTTCATGACTCCAGGGGGTGCCGTAGAAACCCTCAACCACGCCACGGTAGGGCACGTCGGGGTAGTCGGTAATCTCGGCCAACGGCAACTTGGGAAGTGTCAGCAGCTGTGCCAGCGTCTGCACACCGTAGTAGACACCGCGCACATCGGCACCGGCGATGACAATCTCATTCTTGTCCACCTTCAGGTAATAGCCTTCGGCCTTGGCTGGTATCCGGCGGGCATACTTGCGTACTGCCTTGTCGCCCTTGACGCCTACCGTTATCCGAAAGGCCGCCTTGGACTGACGGTCGGGCAGCAGCGTGCCCAGCAGGCGGACAGCACTGGCAGCCGCTCCGTCGGTATCAGCCGAAAGACTGTAGGCGACAGGCATGGCAATGCTGTCCTGAAGGGTTTCATACACTTGGGGAGTGGGTTGCAGATGGAAGTCCTGCGCGGAAAGTGTTCCGAGCGACAGGCATCCGACCAAAGCGGATAGGAGAAGTTTACTTTTCATGCGATTTTTAATCTTGTATTAGAATGCCACCCGGATTTTTCTCCAAGTGGGCAAAAATAAGTTTCCAATAGGGGAAAAGTCAGACCATAAAATCCTTGCGGCGCAGCACGAAGCTATTGCTCAGGTATTTTTCACGGACAATCTGGTTCTCGGCCAGTTCTTCGGGCGTACCCTGAAACAGGATTTTACCTTCGAAGAGCAGGTAGGCACGGCTGGTGATGCTCAGCGTCTCCTGCACATTGTGGTCGGTGATGAGAATGCCGATGTTCTTGTCCTTCAGCTTCCAGACAATCTGCTGAATATCTTCCACGGCAATGGGATCTACACCGGCAAAAGGCTCGTCGAGCATGATGAACTTGGGGTCGATGGCCAGACAGCGGGCAATCTCCGTACGGCGGCGCTCACCACCCGAAAGCTGGTTACCTTTGTTCTTGCGCACCTTCTGGAGGCGGAACTCGGCAATCAGACTTTCCAGCTTGTCCTTCTGATAATCGAGAGGTTTGTTGGTCATCTCGAGCACGGAAGCGATGTTGTCCTCCACGCTCATCTGACGGAAGACCGATGCCTCCTGTGCCAGATAGCCGATGCCCGTCTGGGCACGTTTGTATACAGGATAGTTGGTGATGTCGAGGTCATCGAGGAAAATACGGCCTTCGTTGGGTGTAATCAGGCCCACGGTCATGTAGAAAGAGGTAGTCTTGCCGGCGCCGTTCGGGCCCAGCAGTCCGACGATTTCACCCTGCTTGACATCGAACGACACATGACTCACTACGGTACGTTTACCGTATTTCTTCACCAAATCTTCCGTGCGGAGCACCATTTTCTTATCTTCCATACTTGCGTTAATTTGCCGCAAATGTAGCAAAAATAAAAGATAAAGCCGTACATTTGCACACAAATACTTGACTGAATATGATTAAGGCACTCAGAACAGTGGGAAGATACTTCATGCTGATGGGACGGACATTCTCGCGCCCCGAACGCATGCGTATGTTCTTCCGCCAATACCTCAGCGAAATAGAGAAGCTCGGCGTGAACTCCATCGGCATCGTATTACTGATATCGTTCTTCATCGGCGCCGTCATCACCATCCAAATCAAACTGAATATCGAAAGTCCGTGGATGCCTCGCTGGACCGTGGGCTACGTGACCCGCGAAATCCTGCTGCTGGAGTTCTCGTCGTCCATCATGTGCCTCATTTTGGCAGGCAAGGTAGGCTCGAACATCGCCTCGGAGCTGGGCACCATGCGCGTCACCCAGCAGATTGACGCCCTGGAGATTATGGGTATCAATTCGGCCAGCTACCTGATTCTGCCCAAAATAGCGGCCATGGTCACCATGATTCCGCTGCTGGTGATATTCAGCATCTTTGCCGGTATCATCGGTGCTTTCGGCACCTGCTGGTTCGGCGGTATCATGACAGCCACAGATCTGGAATACGGTCTACAATACATGTTTGTGGAATGGTTCATCTGGTGCGGCATCATCAAGTCTCTGTTCTTTGCCTTCATCATTGCCAGCGTATCGGCCTTCTTCGGCTATACGGTGGAAGGCGGCTCCATCGAAGTGGGCAAGGCATCGACCAACTCGGTAGTGACCAGCAGCGTGCTGATTCTGTTTGCCGACCTGGTACTGACGCAACTGCTGATGGGATAAAGTGAATGTGAATTAAAAAAACAACGGAAATCATGATAGAACTGAAAGGACTCTGCAAATCGTTTGAAGGGAAAGAGGTGCTGACAGACATCAGCTCGACCTTTGACAACGGCAAGACCAACCTGATTATCGGACAGAGCGGTTCGGGAAAAACGGTACTGATGAAATGCATCGTAGGACTGCTGACACCCGAGCGGGGCGAACTGCTCTACGACAACCGCAACTTCCTGATAATGGGCAAAAAGGAGAAAAAAGCCCTGCGCAGGGAGATGGGAATGATTTTCCAAAGTGCCGCCCTTTTCGACTCGATGACGGTGCTCGACAACGTGATGTTTCCTCTGAACATGTTCAGCAACGACACCCTGCGCGACCGCACACGCCGTGCCATGTTCTGCCTGGACCGCGTGAACCTGACCGAAGCCAAAGACAAATATCCCGGCGAAATCAGCGGCGGTATGCAGAAGCGTGTGGCCATCGCCCGCGCCATCGCCCTGAACCCGCAATACCTTTTCTGCGACGAGCCAAACTCGGGACTCGACCCCAAGACCTCCCTCGTCATCGACGGCCTGATTCAGGATATCACCCGTGAATACAACATGACCACACTCATCAACACCCACGACATGAACTCCGTCATGGGCATCGGCGAGAAAATCATCTTCATCTATCAGGGCCACAAGGAA